>Ga0207006_1043_pt1 | contig 28821 bp, 24 predicted proteins | sample Alteio_BWMinCont_84_FD_153497 | JGI IMG/M metagenome (GOLD analysis project Ga0207006, IMG submission 153497) | Enriched cells from forest soil in Barre Woods Harvard Forest LTER site, Petersham, Massachusetts, United States -... | ecosystem: Environmental > Terrestrial > Soil > Temperate forest >...
GTGCAGATTAATGACGATTACTACGAGGATTTGACGGCGACGCGTATGGAAGCGATGATCAGTGATTTGCGTGAGGGCAAGGTGGTTCCGAAAGGGCCACAAAATGGCCGTCAGACTTCCGCTCCGATCGGGGAATTGACGTCGCTTACGGGAGCGAAGAAATAATGGCATTAGATGATAAAGACCGTATTTTTACCAATCTCTATGGATTCGAGAGCAGTGACCTGGAAGCTGCCAAAAAGCGTGGCGATTGGGATGGTACGAAAGATATTCTGGCCAAAGGCCGGGAATGGGTGATTGAGCAGGTTAAGGCTTCGGGCTTGCGTGGCCGTGGTGGTGCGGGGTTCTCGACGGGTATGAAATGGTCGTTTATGCCGAAGGAATCAAAGGATGGTCGACCATCTTATCTTGTCGTTAATGCAGATGAATCAGAACCGGGTACCTGTAAAGACCGGGATATTATGCGGCATGATCCACATAAATTGCTGGAAGGCTGCTTGATTGCCGGGTTTGCGATCAATGCGGTGGCGTGCTATATCTATATACGCGGCGAATTTTACAATGAATCTTCCAAGATTCAGCAGGCGATCGATGAAGCCTATGCGGCGAAATTAATCGGTAAAAATGCCTGTGGTTCTGGATATGATTTTGATATTTATCTGCATCGCGGGGCAGGGGCCTATATCTGCGGTGAAGAAACGGCGTTGCTGGAAAGCTTAGAAGGCAATAAAGGCCAGCCACGCTTGAAACCGCCATTTCCAGCGGGTGCCGGGCTTTATGGGTGCCCGACAACGGTGAATAATGTGGAGTCGATTGCGGTTGTACCAACCATTCTCCGCCGTAGTGCACCCTGGTTTGCCGGGATTGGCCGTCCAAACAATGTGGGAACGAAGATTTTCTGTATTTCCGGCCATGTGAATAATCCATGCAATGTTGAAGAAGAAATGGGTATTCCATTGAAGGAATTGATCGAGCGTCATGCCGGTGGCGTGCGTGGTGGCTGGGATAACTTGCTGGCTATTATTCCAGGAGGTTCTTCCGTGCCGCTATTACCGAAATCGATTTGTGATACAGTGTTGATGGATTTTGATTCGTTACGGGCTGTAACATCCGGGCTTGGTACCGCAGCGGTGATTGTGATGGATAAATCGACGGATATTGTCTATGCCATCGCCCGGTTGTCGAAATTCTACATGCATGAATCCTGTGGCCAATGTACACCATGCCGTGAAGGTACCGGTTGGATGTGGCGCGTGATGATGCGTCTCGTCGAAGGAAATGCTGAAGTTGAAGAAGTCGATTTGCTGCTTGAGGTCACCAAGCAGGTAGAGGGACATACGATTTGCGCACTTGGTGATGCTGCGGCATGGCCAATTCAAGGGCTGATACGCCATTTCCGTCCGGAAATAGAAGAACGTATCCGCAAGTATAAACAGTTAAAAGCAGCATAAATTCGGGGGAATGATGGCGGAATTACCAATGAAGGCAGAAGGGGTGGATGGTCAAATCCATGTACTTAAAGATAGAATCTTGATTACCCGTAAGGGCATCATGGCGATGATCGCACACGGGATTAAGCCTTCGAAGGAGATACCTCTTGCATCTGTCAGTAGTGTGGAATTCCAGGATGCCACGCGCTTTTCTGCTGGATCTCTAAGTATTTATTATGGTGGAAAGGGCGCATCTGCTGATGCGACAGTTAAATTCCAGCATAAAGCTAATGAGCGGTTTAAGCAGATCAAAGAAGAAATTTTTCAACTAATTAATTCAAACAATAAAAGTTAAGTCTATGCCGACACTTACCATTGATGGAAAAGAAATTACCGTAGAACCAGGAATGACGGTTCTGCAGGCGTGCGAGCAGGCGGGTGCTGATGTGCCGCGCTTCTGCTACCACGAGAAATTATCGATTGCGGGTAATTGCCGGATGTGCCTGGTGCAGATTGAGGGAGGCCCGCCAAAGCCTGCTGCGTCATGTGCGATGCCTGCCGGCGATAAGATGGTGGTATATACCAATACGCCGATGGTGAAAAAGGCGCGGGAAGGGGTGATGGAATTCCTGCTGATTAACCATCCGCTCGATTGTCCGATCTGTGACCAGGGTGGCGAATGTGATCTGCAGGATCAAGCAATGGCGTTTGGCCGTGGTAAGAACCGTTTTCATGAGAATAAGCGGAGCGTGCCTGATAAATATATGGGGCCGCTGATTAAAACCCAGATGACACGTTGTATCCATTGCACACGCTGTATCCGCTTCTCAACGGAAATTGCAGGCGTTGAAGAGCTGGGCGCGACTGGTCGTGGTGAACATATGGAGGTAGGAACCTATGTTGAAAAAGCCCTGACTTCCGAGCTGTCCGGTAATATGATCGATATCTGCCCGGTTGGAGCACTTACCTCGCGTCCTTATGCATTTAAAGCGCGGAGCTGGGAACTGAAGAAAACGGAATCGATCGATGTGCTGGATGCCGTTGGCTGTAATATCCGCGTGGATACGAGAGGGCTGGAGGTCATGCGTATCCTGCCGCGGCTCAATGAGGCAATCAATGAAGAATGGATTTCCGATAAGACCCGTTTTGCTTATGATGGCCTGAAAATGCAGCGCCTTGATCGTCCGATGGTACGGATAAACGGGAAATTGCAAACTGCAACATGGCAAGACGCGATGACGGCGATTGCTAAGCGGCTTAAAGATATCGATGGTAGCCGTATTGCTGCGCTCGCTGGAAATCTGGCCGATACCGAATCGATGGTGATGCTGAAGGAACTAATGCACAGCCTTGGTTCGGACAATATTGATTGCCGTCAGGATGGTGCTTACCTTGATGCGAAAGTTCGTGGCAGCTATCTGTTCAATACCACGATTGAAGGAATTGAAAAAGCTGATTTATGTCTGCTGGTTGGAACTAACCCACGCCATGAAGCGTCGCTTATCAATGCTCGCCTGCGTAAACGCTGGAAAAAAGGTGGGTTTGCTATTGCATCCATTGGAGCGCCTGTAGAGTTAACGTATCCAGTAGAGCAGCTTGGTAGCAATATCGAAGCATTACAACAAATTGCGCAGGGAACACATCCATTTTCCACCCGTCTCAAATCAGCAAAAAATGCGATGATTGTTCTTGGCCAGGATGTGCTGGCTCGTGCGGATGGTGCAGCGATACTGGCATTGGCGCGGCAGATTGCGGAAACTTATAATCTGGTGCGTGCTGATTGGAACGGCTTTAATGTACTCCACAATGCCGCTGGGCGTGTTGGTGGGTTGGATATTGGTTTTGTCCCGCAGAAGCAGGGGAAATCAACCAATGAAATATTGGCTGCGACCGAAGCTGGCAATATTGAAGTCGTCTATTTGCTAGGAGCGGATGAAATCGATATGTCCCGTCTGGGGCAGAGTTTTGTGATTTATCAAGGGCATCATGGCGACACCGGAGCGCATCGTGCTGATGTGATATTACCAGGTGCTGCTTATACGGAGAAAAATGCGACTTACGTTAATACCGAAGGGCGTGTGCAGCATACAAAGCTGGCTGTATTCCCTCCAGGGGAAGCAAAAGAGGATTGGCGTATTATCAGAGAGTTATCCGAGTCTCTGAATAAGTCTTTACCATACAATAGCTTATCGCAAATACGTGATAGGATGCATGCTATTGCGCCGCATTTTGCTAGCAAGGATAAGATTATACCTGCAAGCTTGGGAAATTTTGGTATTGCCGGACGTTTAAATGCTGAAATCCTTACGCCTGCTATACGTAATTATTATATGACCGATCCGATTAGTCGGGCATCGAAAATTATGGCTGAATGCAGCTCGCTGCTTCAAAAAACGACTGAGGCTGCGTAAATGATGTTAATCCTGAACGATCCTAACAACCCATTGATGTATGTCATCGGCAGAGTCTTGCTGGTTCTGCTGATTGCGATCCCATTATTGCTGGCGGTGGCTTATCTGACACTGGCGGAACGTAAGGTGATTGCCGCGATGCAGCTGCGTAAAGGCCCGAATGTGACGGGCTTTTTCGGACTGCTGCAGCCGCTTGCCGATGGATTGAAGCTGATGTGTAAGGAAATGATCGTACCGACGGGAGCGAATAAAATCATTTTCCTGCTAGCGCCGATGATTACCTTTACCCTTAGCCTGATTGGTTGGGCCGTGATTCCATTTAGTGAAAATATGGTACTGGCTAATATCAATGTAGGCGTGCTTTACCTACTTGCGACATCCTCGCTCGGGGTTTACGGGATTATTATGGCAGGTTGGGCGAGTAACTCAAAATATGCGTTCCTTGGTGCGATCCGTTCGTCAGCGCAGATGATTTCTTATGAAGTCTCGATTGGTCTGGTATTGATTACGGTTCTCCTGACCGCCGGTTCGCTGAATCTCTCCGATATCGTGATGTCGCAGGCGCATCAACCTTGGACAATCAAGCTCTTGCTGTTTCCTATGGGTATCGTCTTCCTGATCTCCGCCCTTGCCGAAACCAACCGCTTGCCGTTTGACTTGCCAGAAGCCGAAGCCGAGCTGGTTGCCGGCTATAACGTGGAATATTCCTCAATGGCCTTCGCGATGTTCTTCCTCGGTGAATATGCCAATATGATATTAATCAGCGCGATGACGACGATCCTTTTCTTAGGAGGCTGGTTGCCGCCATTCGGTATCGAAGCGCTTGCCGTTGTCCCTGGAATTATCTGGTTTTTCTTTAAGATTGCCTGCGTATTATTTGTATTTTTATGGGTGCGTGCCAGCTTCCCACGTTACCGCTATGATCAATTGATGCGTCTTGGCTGGAAAATATTCCTGCCATTATCGTTGATCTGGGTGGTGCTTGTTTCAGGCACGTTGCTTTACTTTGATATGTTACCGAAATAATCTGGATTATTTATGTTTATAGACCGTACAGCACGATCATTATTACTCGGGGAATTAGTCAGCGGCATGCTGCTTACCCTGAAATATATGTTCAAGAAAAAGGTGACGATTAACTACCCATACGAAAAGGGCCCGCTCAGCCCGCGCTTCCGTGGTGAGCATGCGCTGCGCCGTTATCCGAATGGCGAAGAACGCTGCATCGCCTGTAAATTATGCGAAGCCGTATGTCCGGCCCAGGCGATTACGATTGAAGCCGAACCGCGGCCAGATGGCAGCCGCCGCACGACGCGCTATGATATCGATATGACAAAATGCATCTATTGCGGATTTTGCCAGGAAGCCTGTCCGGTGGATGCGATTGTTGAAACACCCAATTTCGAATTTGCGACCGAAACCCATGAAGAATTGCTTTATGACAAGGATAAGTTGCTGGCAAATGGAGAGATATGGGAAAAAGAAGTGGCGGCAAATATTCTTGCAGATAGTCCGTATAGATAATTATAACAGAATAAAAACAAATGCTTATACAAACAATCTTATTTTATCTTTTTGCCGCATTGACGATTATCCCTGCGATTATGGTGATCTCTGTCAAAAATCCGGTTCATTGTGTGCTATGCCTGATCCTGACGTTTTTTAACGCGGCGGCGTTATTTATCCTGCTCGGCGCGGAATTCCTGGCGATGATCCTGGTGATTGTTTATGTCGGGGCCGTCGCGGTGTTGTTCCTCTTTGTCGTATTGCTGCTCGATATTGATATGACCACGGTACGGCAGGGGTTCTTAAAATACCTGCCGCTGGGCTTAGGTGTTGCCACCTTACTCTTCGTTGAATTATTTATGGTGATCAGCTATTCGCTTGCGCCAAAATTCCATCCGCTGCCCGCATCGATACAAATCGCCGATGGCGCGCATATTACCAATACACAGGCGCTTGGTGCCGTTCTTTATACCAATTACCTCTATCCATTTGAAGTATCAGGATTAATCCTGCTGGTAGCGATGATCGGCTCGATTGTGCTGACACACCGTCACCGGGAAGGGGTACGTAAGCAGAATATTTCCAGCCAGGTGGCACGGAAGCGCAGTGATGCGGTAGAAATTGTAACAGTTAAGACAGGAGCGGGGATTGATGGGAACATTCGCGGATAATCCGCTATTGCATATTGGGCTGATCCATTATCTGACAGTAGCGATTTTATTATTTACATTAGGCATTTGCGGGATTTTCCTGAATAGGAAAAACGTGATTACGATCCTGATGTCGATTGAGTTGATGCTGCTTTCGGTCAATATCAATTTTGTGGCGTTTTCAGTGGAGCATCATGACCTGGTAGGCCAGGTGTTTTCGATGTTCATCCTGACGGTGGCAGCGGCGGAAGCGGCGATCGGCCTGGCGATTCTGGTGGTGTTCTACAGGAACCGGGGATCGATTGCGGTGGAAGATATTAACCAGATGAAAGGGTAGTTTCAGATGAATGCGATAATTTGGTTAGTATTTTTACCGCTGATTGGTGCGATGATCACCGGCTTTTCCAGTGCCTATATCAGCCATAAAATGGCGCAGGTGATTACCTCCTGCCTGATGCTGGTATCGGCGATGCTGGCGGCCTGTGTCTTTTATGATGTCATTATCGATAAGCATACCTATACGGTGACGCTCATGGATTGGATCGATTCGGGGAAATTCAAAGCGTCATGGGCGCTGAAAGTCGATAGTCTGACGGCGGTGATGCTGATCGTCGTGACCTGGGTATCGACGCTGGTGCATATTTATTCGATCGGCTATATGAGCCATGATCCGAACGTCCCGCGCTTTATGTCCTATCTGTCGCTCTTTACGTTTTTCATGTTGATGCTGGTGACGTCGGCGAATCTGATTCAGCTATTCCTTGGCTGGGAAGGGGTGGGCTTGTGTTCTTACCTGCTGATTGGCTTCTGGTATCAAAAGCCGTCGGCCAATGCGGCGGCGATGAAGGCGTTTATCGTCAACCGTGTCGGTGACTTTGGCTTCGCGCTTGGTATTTTTGCGATATTTGTGCTGTTTAATTCCGTGCAGTTTGAAGATATTTTTGCCCGTGCGATTAACTATAAAGATACCTGGATCAGTGTGGCCGGGATCAATATGCATGCGCTGACGATGATCTGTATCCTGCTGTTTATAGGCAGTATGGGGAAATCGGCGCAGATCGGGCTGCATACCTGGCTGCCGGATGCGATGGAAGGACCAACACCGGTTTCTGCCCTGATTCATGCGGCAACGATGGTGACGGCAGGGGTATTTCTGGTGGCACGCTGTTCACCGTTATTCGAATATGCCCCGGCTGCACTGACGATGGTGACGATAGTCGGCGCTGTTACCTGTATATTTGCGGCGAGTATCGCCCTGGTGCAGAATGATATTAAGCGGATTATCGCCTATTCGACTTGTAGCCAGCTTGGCTATATGTTCTTTGCTTGCGGTGTTTCCGCCTATTCCGCAGGTATTTTCCATCTGATGACCCACGCTTTCTTTAAGGCGCTGCTGTTCCTTGGCGCAGGTAGTGTTATTCATGCGATGAGCGATGAGCAGGATATCCGTCATATGGGCGGCATCTGGAAAAAGATCCCGCTGACCTATCTATTGATGTGGATTGGTTCGCTGGCGCTGGTCGGAATTTATCCGTTTGCCGGGTTTTATTCCAAGGACATTATCCTGGAATCGGCCTTTGCCGCGCATACAGGAGTGGGCTATTTCGCCTTTACAATGGGGTTGATTGCGGCGTTCTGTACGGCGTTCTATTCGGCACGTCTGTTGATCCTTGTATTCCACGGTAATTCCCGTGCTTCAGAAGAAGTGCAGCATCATATTCATGAATCGCCACTGGTGATGCTGGTGCCGCTTATCGCGCTGGCGATTGGTGCTTGTGTGGCAGGATATATCGGGATGCATATGCTGCATATGGTTGATCCGGAATCGTCGTTCTGGGGTGATGCCATCAAGGTACTTGAGCCGCATCTGGTGCTTGAGAAAGCCCATCAGTTGGAAGAATGGATCAAATTATTGCCGTTATTTGCCGGGCTTGGTGGAATACTGCTTGCCTATATCTTCTATGTGGCGATTCCGTCACTTCCGGCTCAGCTTGCCAAGAATTTCAATCCTATCTATAAGCTGTTGCTTAATAAGTATTATGTGGATGAAATATACAACATCTTATTTGTCCAGCCGGCGAAATGCCTCGGTCTATTCCTGTGGAAAGTGATTGACAGCATCTTGATTGACGGAGTACCAAACGGCATGGCGGGGCTTTCGTCACGGTTGGCTGGGCGCTTAAGTAAACTCCAGACGGGCTATCTCTATCATTATGCTTTCGTGATGCTGATCGGGATGCTAGGGCTTATCAGCTGGGCGATGGTGCTGACTGGCTGGGCGTGGACTGGGAAATAACAGAATTTATTAGTTGGGAACTATGCTTGGATATCCATTATTATCGTTTATTATTTTTCTCCCGTTACTAGGGGCATTCTTTATTTTCGCCCTGATCCGTGGGGATGAGGAAACCAAGGCCTGTAATGCGAAGAATATGGCCTTATGGACGAGCTGCATCACCTTTGTGTTATCGCTGATCGTACTGGCTAATTTTAATAGTAGTAGTGACGGATTCCAGTTTGAGGAAAATATTAACTGGATAAAAGGGTATAATATTAACTATCATCTTGGTGTCGATGGTATCTCGATATTTTTTGTGTTACTGACAACGTTGCTGACGCCTATCTGTATCCTGGCCAGCTGGAAATCAATCACCAAGCGCGTGGCGGAATATATGATCGCTTTCCTGCTGCTGGAGACGCTGGTGATAGGCGTGTTCTGTGCGCTCGATTTCGTGTTGTTCTACGTATTTTTTGAAGCGATGCTGCTGCCGATGTTCCTGATTATCGGGATCTGGGGAGGTGACCGTAAAGTCTATGCGGCGTTTAAGTTCTTCCTCTATACGTTAGCCGGTTCGGTTTTCCTGCTGCTGGCGATGCTTTATATCTACCAGCAAACCCATACGATGGATATTCCAGCATTGATGCAATTGGTACCTAATCTACCGGTGGTTGCGCAAAAATGGCTGTTTATTGCTTTATTACTATCCTTCGCCGTCAAGGTGCCGATGTGGCCGGTTCATACGTGGCTTCCTGACGCGCACGTTCAGGCACCGACTGCCGGTTCGGTGATACTGGCGGGGATATTGCTGAAAATGGGCGCATATGGTTTCCTGCGGTTTTCATTGCCAATGCTGCCAGCTGCCAGCCATGCGATGGTGCCGCTTATCTTTACACTTAGCGTGATCGCGGTGATTTATGCCTCGCTGGTCGCGCTAATGCAGCAGGATATGAAAAAGCTGATCGCCTATTCATCGATTGCGCATATGGGATTTGTGACCATCGGCATTTTTACCTTCAATATCCAAGGCGTCGAAGGGGCGATTATCCAGATGATCAGCCACGGTCTGGTATCGGGCGCCTTGTTCCTTTGTGTGGGCGTGGTCTATGACCGACTGCATACGCGTGAGATTTCGCATTTTGGCGGGGTAGCGAAGAAAATGCCGTTTTATGCGGCGGTGCTGTTATTTTTTACGATGGCATCGATTGGTCTGCCTGGAACTAGCGGATTTGTCGGGGAATTTCTGACGATGGCAGGGGTTTATGAGGTCAGCCGGACATTTGCGGCGCTGACGGCGACAGGGGTGATTCTTGGAGCGGCCTATATGTTATGGCTTTATGCGCGGGTGGCTCTCGGTGAGATCCATAACCGTGAAGTGAAGAAAATGGATGATCTGGAATTACGCGAGACCCTATGTTTCCTGCCACTGGCGGTGTTAGTCATGGTGCTTGGGATTTATCCTTCCTATGTGACGAATATATTACAGCATCCGGTGGAAAACCTGCTGAAGCAGGTGCAAAAACATGATCAATCCTATATCGCAATGAATCTGACACAAAATCAAATAATTAAGGTAACACAATGATGCAATTCCTACTGGCCGATATATTGCCCGCCGTGCCGGAAATGGTGATGGCAACTGGAGCAATGCTGCTGTTGATACTGGGTGTACTCCAAAAGAAAAATGCATCATTGATGCTGACGCAGTTGGCGATGGTGCTGATTGTGGTGACGGCGATTCTGTTGCTGCATGCGCCACATGGTGCGGAAACCGCCTTTAGTGGGATGTTTGTATCCAACCGCTTTATTATTTTCGCTAAGATATTGATTTTGATAAGCGGCCTGTTAGTGCTGCCATTAGCGCAAGGCGCGTTGCCGTCGGCCGGGACGAAGTTTTTTGAATATCCTATCCTGATCCTCTTTGCGATGATTGGCATGATGTTGATGGTATCGGCAAATAATTTCCTTTCTTTTTATATCGGCCTGGAATTGCAGAGCCTGAGTATTTATGTACTGGCCGCCTGTAACCGTGATAATGAAAAATCATCGGAAGCGGGGCTTAAGTATTTTATCCTGGGTTCGCTGACTTCCGGTATCCTGCTTTATGGTATTTCCCTGATTTATGGATTTAGCGGTACGATTGAGTTTAATGCACTGCATGGATTTTTTGTGGGAGAAGTGAATCCTACTTCGATGCCAATCGGATTATTGGTCGGGTTGATACTGGTGATTACTGCTTCTGCCTTTAAAATATCGGCAGTCCCGTTCCATATGTGGACACCGGATGTTTATGAAGGTGCACCAACACCGGTGACGGCCTTCATGTCGACGGCTCCGAAAATAGCAGCTAGTGTTATCCTGGTACGACTGATGCTTGAGCCATTCGCCAGTTGGCAAGGCCAGTGGCAGCAGGTGATTATCGTATTATCGGCTGCATCGATGGTCATTGGGGCGCTGGGTGCTCTGCGTCAACGAAATATCAAACGGCTGATGGCCTATAGCTCGATCGGACATGTTGGCTTTGTGCTGATGGGCTTGGCAAGTGCGAGTGATAGCGGTGTCCAGGCGATTCTGATTTATCTTGGTATTTATATCAGCATGAGTATTGGGGTGTTTTCGATTATTATGATGATGCAGCGCCATGGTGAGGCGCGGGAATCGACCAGCGATTTAAGCGGCTTTGCCAAGACTCATCCGCTGGCGGCGATCGCTATGACGATTTTTATGTTATCGATGGCTGGTATCCCGCCATTTGCCGGGTTCTTCGGGAAATATTATGTGCTGCTCGCGGCGCTTGATGCAAAATTGTATACGCTGGCAGTGATTGGCGTGCTTTCGAGCGTCATTTCCACCTATTATTATATTAATATCATCCGGCTGATGTATTTTGATGAATTAGGAGAGCCACTTGAGAAGCTGCATTCGGAAGCGATCAGGGGCGTGTTAATGCTCACCGCTGTATTTAACCTGTTTTATGTGATTTATCCCACCCGATTAATTCATGGAGCGATTGCCGCTGCCCAAACGTTATTTTTATGACAAAAACGATCCGTGACTGGTTTGCGTCGTATAATCTGTTGATTTTTGATGAGATTGACAGTACGAATGACGAAGCAAGACGCCTGGTAGAGGAAGGTGTGGCAGGGGATTTTATTGTCTGGTCAAAAAAACAGTTAAAAGGAAAGGGCCGCTATGGCCGGCAATGGATCTCCCCGGAAGGAAATTTATATTTATCGATCTTGTTAGCGCAGCCGATAGAATCCAGCTTGGCGGCGCAATTATCGTTTGTGACGGCGGTGGCGGCGGGTGAAGCGCTTTCATCTATTGTCGGGGCGGATAGGATTGGTTATAAATGGCCGAATGATGTGCTTCTGAATGGGAAAAAGCTGGCGGGTATTTTGCTTGAATCGCAAAGTGTCGCAAGCAGTACCGTGCTTGATTTCTTAGTGATCGGTATCGGGATTAATATCAAGAATTTTCCGGAAGGTACAGATTATCCGGCGACCAGCATGCAGGCGGAAGGGGCTGTGAGTATTATCAATGACCAGATGCTTGATATTTTTATGCAGCATTTCTGTTATTGGCGCAAACAATGGCAGGAACGGGGATTTGAATTGATCCGTGAAATGTGGCTGGAGAGGGCGATCAACCGTGGCCAGGTGATTACAGTGAATACGCCTAATGAACGGTTGTCTGGGGTTTTTGAGACCTTGCAGGCGGATGGTAGCCTGGAGTTAAAATTGGCGGGCGGGCAGGTATGCAAGATCGCATCGGGTGAGGTTTATTTCTGATGTTACTGGCGATTGATGCGGGCAATACCAATATCGTATTTGCGGTATTTGAGGGAAATACGCTAGTGAAGCAATGGCGTATTTCGACGGATGCCAGGCGTACGGTGGATGAATATGCGTTATTCCTGCTGGGGCTGATGGAAGTGGAAGGGATAAAGCCGGGACTTATTGAAGGAACGATTATTTCAACGGTGGTACCGCCGGTATTATTCCCGCTGACCCAGCTATGTAAACGCTATTTTGATTGCAAGCCGCTTATCGTCGGAACGGAGCAGGTTGTTCTGGATATAAGGGTGATGTTTAATGATCGCCCAAGTGAGGTGGGAAGCGATCGTCTGGTTAACTCGGTAGCGGCCTTTAAGAAATATGGCGGCGATACGGTGATTATCGATTTTGGGACGGCGACGACGTTTGATGTGCTTTCAGAGAAAGGCGATTATCTGGGAGGTGTCATTGCTCCCGGGATTAATTTATCGCTGGAGGCGTTGCATAAGGCGGCGGCGAAACTGCCGAATATTGCCATTGAGAAACCGGGAGCAGTGATCGGGAAATCAACGGTTTCTGCGATGCAGTCGGGAATATACTGGGGATATGTGGGGCTGATTGAAGGAATATTAGCACGTATCCAGAAAGAAATGGGCAGGCAGATGAATGTGATTGCAACGGGCGGCCTTGCGCCGTTATTTAAGGAAATTGAATTGATAAAGCATCTGGAACTGGATTTGACAATGATAGGGTTGCAGATGATATATGAACAGAATAAATAGCGCCGAAGGCTCCCCTCTCCCTCTGGGAGAGGGTTAGGGTGAGGGATAGAAAAATAGATGGAGCGTAAGCGATTCAATATAATAAGGAATCGCTTACGCTTAAATTTATAATTAATCCCTCATCCTAGCCTTCTCACAGAGGGAGAAGGGAGCCTGCGGTGCTGAAGATATATAAAAACAAAGGAACAACATGACATTTAACGTAAAAAACCACCATGACGAATTATTATTCCTACCCTTAGGAGGGTCGGGTGAGATTGGGATGAATCTCAATTTATACCAGTATAAAGGAAAATGGCTGATGGTGGATCTGGGGGCTGGCTTTGCCGATGATTATATGCCCGGTGTGGATATGCTGGTATCGGATATCAGCTATATCAGTAAATATAAGCAGGATATCGTCGGGCTGGTGCTGACCCACGCACATGAAGACCATCTTGGAGCGGTGCAATATCTCTGGGATGAACTGCGCTGTCCGATTTATACGACGCCGTTTACCGCGGCATTTTTGCGCGCGAAACTGACGGAAATGAGTTTTGCTAAAGAAGTGAAAATCACCGAGATAGCGTGCGGCGGCGGGATAAATCTCGATCCGTTTACGATCGAGATGATACCGCTTACCCATTCCGCACCTGAGATGCAGGCGCTGGTGATCCGCACTGAACTAGGCAATGTGCTCCATACCGGCGATTGGAAATTCGACCATGATCCGATGATTGGGGAAGCGCCGGATGAAGAACGGCTCAAGGCTTATGGAGATGAAGGCATCCTGGCGTTGATCGGTGACTCCACCAACGTGTTCAGCCCGGGAACATCGGGTTCGGAAGGCGATTTGCGTAAGAGTATGATTCAGTTGATCGGCCAATGTAAGAAAATGGTGGCGGTGACAACCTTTGCCTCGAACGTAGCGCGTATCGAAACCATTGCCCGGGCAGCTACTGCCAATGGCCGCCATGTGATTCTAGCCGGGCGTAGTCTATGGCGTATCGTGCGCGCCGCTCAGGAAAGTGGCTATCTGACGGATATCAATTTCCTGCAGGATTCGGAAATGGCGAAATATCCACGCGATAAATTGCTGGTATTATGTACCGGCTGCCAAGGTGAACCGATGGCGGCAACGACGAAGATCGCGACGGGTAATCATCCGACAGTGCGGTTATCGGCGGGTGATACGGTGATTTTCTCTTCTAAGATTATTCCAGGGAATGATAAGAAGATTTTCCGGTTGTTTAATAAGCTGGTGAAGCTGGGAATTGAAGTATTGACCGAAAAAGACCATTTCGTGCATGTCTCCGGCCATCCTTGCCGTGGCGATCTGGAAAAAATGGTGAAGCTCATCCGTCCGCAGCTATTGATCCCTGTGCATGGTGAATTGGTGCATATCCATGAACATGCCAAACTCGGCAAGCAATGGGGAGTGCCGCATACGGTACAGGTAGCAAACGGCGATGTGGTAAGGCTTGCTCCTGGCAAACCGGAGCGGATTGATAAGGTGGAAGCAGGCGAGCTTGGTATCGACGGCTATTTCCTGTTATCGCCGGAAAGCCCGGTAATGAAAGTGCGCAGGCGTATCCAGAAGGAAGGGATTATTATGGTCACGCTGCTGATGGAAAATAACGGCCAGCTTTATGCCGATCCGATCATCAAAGCCCCAGGTTCGCTTGATGCTGAGGAAGATAGCGAATTGCTTGGTTATATGGCCGATGAAGTGCGGGATGCGCTAGGCGATATACGCGGTAAAATCAGCGATGATGTGATTTATAATCAGACACGGCAAGCGATACGGCGTATCATGAAGAAAGAAGTCGGGAAGAGCCCGCTGATTGAGATTCATATCGCGAAGATATAGTCCTTTTATCACCGTGTTATACTTTGTGTGCGAGGTCGTGCAAGCGGCCCGCCACCTTTAATGATTCCTTCTATTGACGGGATGCCTGCAATTGCATTACTGAGTAGTGCAATTATATTAGAGGAATTAATTTCTGGTGGAAATGGTGGAGTTGCCTGTGGGGTAACCGCAGTAGTATGTGATATAGGAGAGCGTCCCCTATTTTGCTCGCCAGTTAGTCGTCGAACCCAATTTTCTGGATTGGTAGTTACCATCAATTATCACCTCTATTATTAATAATAAGGTTGCTAATGCATCACTAAAACTAATGATATGTGATAAGATTGCTTTTGACAATAGTAAATAAAATCTAAAAGGCGACTGTGGAACGGTGATGGGGTATAACCTGTTGTTTTTCAATAAGTTATCATACTTTTTACCCGGAATTCGCCTTACTACTGATTGTGCGACATCCCAGATGAAGGGGCCAGGGGATCTCTTCGTTGAATTGGGGCACTAGGCGCTATATGTTCTAATATTTTCCTGGCTCGTAATGGTAATTTTTCATCACCTTGTGTTTTTGCAGCCGCTATAGCCTTTAGTTTTGCCGGATATTCACTCAACTGGCTCATTTGCTTTTGAGTCACTCTAACAAGAGTATCGCATGCTTTAGCAGCCTCTCGGATTTCAGGCTTGGGGCTTTCATGCATTTTATATTCAACAGAAAGCGCCTGTATTTTTAGCAATGTCTTCAATTCTTCTTCATAGAAACGATGCTTAGGATCAATCATGCCGTCAAATTCATGTCTAGCATCTTCCGCCTTTGGAGCATTGATGACGGGCACAGCAATGGCTTTATTCTTATAGGAAGGATTATTAGGTATAAACTCACCTGGATCCATCGCCTGCACTTCCTTTTCAGTAAGGGGTTTTATATAATCGCTCATGCCTGGAGTCAGCTTATATTCGGTATTATAGGCTATCGCATTTGCTGCATATCGTTTCGCATATTTGCTTTTTAGATGCGTATCGGCAAAGGAGAGACTATATTTTCCACCTCTTGGATCATCAAGGATAGTTCTATCCATCCTCTTATCATCAATTAGTTTGTTACGGATTTCGCAAACAAGCGTACTGACAGCGGTAATCAACACATTGCCGCCCATTTTTGACATGCTACGATAGAACCCCTTGCCAGCAAGACCGCCCTCCAGCCCTTTATCCGTTCGTTTCGCCCGTAGGGCTTCCATCACCTGCCCCGTATCTTTGTGGGCGTCAAGAGTTTTTTCGAATGTCTCTAAAACATGGTTTGCATCAGTGCTATCTAGAATCTTGGGGTCTATCAAGCCTTTCTCGATCAACTTCTGACTGATATGGTCTACCATTCCGCATGTATGTAATAATGGATTGGTGACTAACAAATCAATGGGCATGAACTTGCCGGGAGCCGGCTTATGCTCTAATATCGTATATTCACGGTTGGAAGTTACATAACCAATTGTTTTATGGATATGTTTCTTGGTGGCATCTGAAATACCCTCGGCATTCATTATTGTAACTAAACTGTGATCTTTAGTTCCAGCAATAGAAGAGGTAACGCCATTTTCATGGGTCATCCCGCCGATTCCTGGATAATAGTCAAATAAAGCAACCGGACAGCCAAGCTTTTCTGCATATTTTTCCATATGATCGTTTGGCGCTTGCAGACCAACTATTAAAAAATTTTCGCGATTTTTAGAGATTGCATCAATGATCGCCTGATCCTCTTTTCCATCCTTGGTGGTAAGCAATCGTTGCATCCACGCATCGCCTCTTGCGGGCTCAGTCGTGATATAAATATTAGTTCGCGTACCATTCTTAGCGGCTTCAAGGATGCGTTTCTTTATTGCAGCAATGTCATCAGTCTGGGTGAATGGGATTGTCTCTACTTCTTTACCCTTTTTACGTAATGCGGAGTAGGACTCTGTATAGGGTTGACGGTCAGCATCGAGACTGCGGCGCGCAAATTTGGTGGTGCCAGTGTTATGCTCCGTCAGGACGGTTATGGTATCGCCCTGCGGTATCTTCGATCCGATATAGGGTGCAGATTTACCAAATCCAAGCATGATATGGTTATCAGTTTTTTTCATTGCAAGCCTTTTTAAATATGTTTCATTATTAATTAATGGGATTATAAGCGATTGTCGTTTATCGGTCAATAAACATTTGTTAATGAAAGGAATGTAATTTTACGAAAGGTGATATAAATCTACTACATTGTCTATAGAATATTATATGGCAGTGCGCTAGAATGCCACCCATGATCACCTGCACCCGAAAAATAGAGTTTGACGCGGCACACCGCGTGATGCGCCACGAGAGCAAATGCAAATATTTGCATGGGCACCGCTATGTCCTGGAAGCAACATTTACCGCCCCTGAGCTTGATGATATCGGCCGGGTAGTAGATTTCGGAGTGATCAAAGAAAAACTTGGCGGTTGGATTGATGCAAATTGGGATCATACGGCGATATTGTTCGATGAGGATAATAAGCTTGGCAGTGCTATTGCAGAACATACCGATCAGCAGGTGTTTTATTTGCCTTCTAATCCAACGGCGGAAAATATGGCTTCCTACCTGCTTCATCAGGTATGTCCGAAGCTTTTTGCGGGCAGTTCATTGGCATGTGCTAAAATACGGCTTTATGAAACGCCCAATTGCTATGCGGAAGCGTTTTAAAGGATTTCTGAGGAAAAAATGAAAAAATGGATTATCGGCATTCTGAGTGTGGTGGGCTGTGCGATCGTCCTGATGATCATGCCGTTTTTTATCACGCTTGATTATTATAAGCCGCTGATAAGCAAGGTTGTTTATAATCATACCGGCAGGCAATTGACGATTCGCGGCCATATCAATATCGTCATTTTCCCGATACCGGAAATGATTATTCATGATGCGGCGCTGGCGAATCCGCCGGGGTTTCATGATGCCGATATCCTGACCGTGCCGGAAATCGATATCATCTTTAAAGAATTGCCGCTTTTTAAAGAGATCATTGAGGTGAAAGAGATCGATGTAAAAAATCCGGTGCTTTCACTTGAAAAAAAGGAAGATGGGGCGATTAACTGGCAACTGGCAAAGCAACAGATAACACAACCATCATCAGATCAACATCATACGGAAAAATCTTCGCAAAAATCCTATGGTTTTTCGTTAAAGAAATTGGTGATTGATAAGGGTGAATTGCATTATCTAGAGAATAATCACCTGACAGTGCTTTCCGGTATCAAAACGGCGATGCTGCTTTCAGAAAAAGATGGATCGCTTGGCATTGTCAGTGGGTTCCAGAGTGGTGGACGGTTCATGAATGTGGTGATGAATATTACCAATATCCAGCGGCTGATTAATGATCATTCCAGCCCGATTTATTTTTCCTTGAGCGATATCGGCAATAAACTGGCAGTGAGCTGTAATATCACCCTTCATGATCAGCAGGTTGATCTGACCCAAATGCAGTTGGTACTGAATAAAAACCAGCTTAGCGGAGCGGTTCAAGTCGATTATGCCGCTCATCCGCTGGCGGTAAAGGCGGATTTACATGGCGATAGGCTGAATATGGATGAGGTGGAAAATATAAATACAGGTTCTTCTGCGCCGGACCATACGGGGCCTGCAACCCCTATGCCTGCTCCCGCTGTTGCTCAGGAAGGCTGGAGCACTGCCCCTATCTCTGTGCAGTTCCTTAACCAGGTACAAGCGGAACTTCATTATACCGGGCCTATCGAATTACCACATGCGATGATCGATGATGCGGAATTCGATGCGACAATCCACGATGGTCAGTTGGATCTGCAGCTTAAGAAACTCAATCTGGAAAGTGGGAGTGCGAATGGAGTACTTCATATTCAATCGGTGAATCAGTCGGTTGAGATGCAAACGTCGTTTGTATTCGATCATGTCCATCTTGGTAAATTGCTGGGTGGTAATATGCAGGGGGTGGCAAGCGGGACGGCTGTTGTGAAGATGAAGGGCAATAATATGAAGGATTTAGTGGGTAGTCTTGCTGGGAATGCGAAGGTGGCAATCGAACATGCGGATATTAAAGCCATTAACGGCAACCGTTTGGATACGCTGGTGGGAGGGAATGACCATGCGGCAGAAATGCTGAAAAGTCTTCATGATAAGCTGATATTCGATAGTATTACGGCGACTGCGGTCATCACTAATGGCATCATCTCAAACCAGGATTTAAAGGCAACATCTCCATCGATCGTTATGACGGGTAAAGGAGAGATTAATTTACCTGAAAAAACAATTAGTTATCAGCTTTTTCCTGAGAGTGATCTTTTAAGTGCAATGACTCAGGGAGATGTCAAAGTCAATGTGAATGGATTGCTTAGCCATCCGGTGATTAAGGTCGATGCGCAGATGTTATTGAATAAATACCTATCGCTAACCCCGCAGGCGCTGTCACAATTAAAGAAAGACACTAAGCCGCTTAAGGATAAGCTGGTGAAAAATTTACGCCATTTATTTGGTTCGTCGGAATAAATATATAACAATAGGTTGCATGGTGATTCGTATCATTAAATTTAGTCTTCTATCCCTTCTCTCGGCCGGTATCGTGATACTCGCATTATCCAATCGCGATTTCATCACTATGCGGCTATATGGGGTCCCCTATGAGGTTCAAATGCCGCTATTCATGGCGTTTTTTATGATGGTAGGGCTAGGCATTCTTCTGGCATGGGTGGTGATGCTTGGGCGTCAGGTACGCTTGCGGCGCCGGCTTCGCAAATCAGAACAGCGAGCGGTGCTATTGGAGCAGGAAATCGCTATGCTTAAGATTGGCAATAAAAGCCTTAAAGCATTTGATGTATAACCGTAGGATTAGCAGTTTAAAAAGATTGTCCTTTCTTCCTTGTTAAGCTATATAAGAATCACCATATCTATAGGATAGATAATACCAAACAAGGACATCATGACAACCGATCAACAAACCCTCTGGACACCTAGTAGCTGGCGTAACTTTCCAATCAAGCAGCAGCCGCATTATGAGGATAAAAAAGCACTCGCATCCGTAGAGCGTCAGCTTGGTGAGATGCCACCGCTTATTTATGCGAGTGAAGCACAAAAATTGCGTAAAGACCTGGCGCTGGCGGCTGAGGGAAAGGCATTTCTGCTGCAAGGCGGGGATTGCGCGGAGAGTTTTGCGGAGTTTAACGATACCAATCTCCGCAGCTTCTTCCGGGTACTGCTACAGATGACGGTGGCGTTGATGTATGGCGCCGGTAAGCCGGTGATTAAAGTCGGGCGGATTGCCGGGCAATTCTCCAAGCCGCGTTCTGCCGATACGGAAACCGAGAATGGCGTTGAGCTTCCCAGCTACCGTGGGGATATGGTCAATGGGATTGAGTTTACCGAGGAAGCACGTAAGGCTGATCCTGAGCGATTGCTCAAGGTATTCAATCAATCGGCGGTGACGCTCAATTACCTGCGTTCGCTGGCGAAGGGAGGCTATGCATCATTGCACAGCATCAACCAGTGGAATATGGAATTTATCAAGGAATCGCCGCAAGGAAAGCGTTTCCAGGATATCGCCCAGCGGATCAATGAATGCCTGTCCTTTATCGAGGCCTGCGGCTTGCATCTCGATGCGATGGAGCAATTGCGTGACGCGCAGTTTTTCACCTCGCATGAAGCGCTGCTGCTTGGCTATGAAGAAGCACTCACCCACCGTGACGAAGAAACCGGCGAATTTTACGATTGTTCAGCGCATATGTTATGGATCGGTGACCGTACCCGTGACTTAGACGGTGCTCATGTCGAATTTATGCGCGGGATTGCCAATCCGATTGGCTGTAAGGCCGGGCCATCGACGGATCCCGATACGCTGATACGGTTGCTCGATACGCTTAATCCCGAGAATGATCCGGGACGGATGACATTGATCTGCCGTATGGGAGCGGAAAAGGTGGAATCGCTGTTACCGCCGATTATCGAACGGGTTAAAGCGGAAGGCCGGAAGGTCGTCTGGTCGTGTGATCCGATGCACGGCAATACGATTAAATCGCCAAATGGCTATAAAACACGTCCGTTTAATAAGATACTCAGTGAAGTGCGCAGCTTTTTTGCGATCCATCAATCGATCGGTACTCATGCCGGTGGCGTCCATTTCGAGATGAGCGGCCAGGATGTTACCGAATGTATCGGCGGCGCTCAGGCGATCTCGGAAGTCAATCTGCGTGATCGTTACCATACCCATTGCGATCCGCGCCTCAATGCGTCGCAAAGTCTGGAACTAGCGTTTCTGATTTCGGAAGAACTACGTAAAGGCGAGTAATCCTAGAGAAATCTCTCGTTGGCACACCTCTTGCTAATATTAATTTATTAATAATTAGCGGAGGTAATGATGCTCACTATTGAATTTATCGTTGAACATATTCTCGGTACAGCAATGATAGCATATGGCTTAGGCGTATGGATTGCGGTGATTACGAATTTTGTTATCTAATGATGACGAATGGTGAGTAGCTGTCATTCAACAGATCGCCTCAATGCGGCAATCACCGCGGGTAGGGGCCTACGAATGGCAGGAAACTTCTGGTAATGTTCCCAGCCACTGCCTAGCGCTTTATACAGCATAATAAACTGTTCGGCGGCATTTTGCTGCGCAATTACATATTGTTGTTCCAGATCAAATTGCTGACGTTCCGCATCAATGACATTGAGTGAATCGGTAAGTCCACGGTCATAGCGTTGGGTGGCAATGCTGACGGCTTGCTGGCTGGCCTCCAATGCTTCATGCAGGTTTTTCAGCCGGTCCTGCTGGGCGTTATAATTACTGGCGGCGCTATCCACTTCTCTGACCGCATCCAGCACTTTCTGCTTGTAGTTCATCAGCATCGCATGGCTATTGAGATCGGCGATATTGACCATGGCATCGAGTGTCCCGAAATCAAGCAGCGCCCAATTCACCGAGGGGCCAACCGACCAGATGAAGCTTTTCCCTACTGGTGATAATCCTATCCCCTGGCTTTGGTAGCCGGCACCTCCGGTAAGAACCAGATGGGGAAATAAGTTGGCGGTGGCAATGCCTATTTGGGCGTTGGCGCTTGCCAGCTCCCGTTCAGCTTCGATAATATCGGGACGGTGGCGTAGCAGATCAAGCGGCAGGCCGGTATCGAGCTTCTCGGGCATGGTGGGAATGACGCCTGGTTCGGATAGCTCCTTGACCATATTTTCTGGATATTGGCCACATAATACGGCGAGGGTATATTGCATCCCGTCAATCTGGGACTGAAGGGGAGCAGCTTGCGATTTCAGGGTGGATAATTCACGTTGTGCCAGTGTTAAATCAAGGCCGTTGGTAATGCCGCGGTCATAACGCTGCTGGACAAAATTCACATATTCGGTAGCGACGTGGATATTGTTATTAAGCACAGCCTGCTGCATTTGCAGAGAACGTAAATCCACATAGGACCGCACAACATCGGCAATAACGGTAATCAATATATTATTGCGTGCGGCCTTTGCTGCTTGTTTATCATAGTGCGCGGCTTCGATTTCACGGCGGTATTTACCGAAGAGATCAACTTCCCATGCGGCATCAAAACCGGAAATCTGGCTTACGCGGCTAAGTTTGCCGGTATCTTCCGCAGAAACGAGTGATTGATCGGCTCGTCCGCGGGCGAGGTCGCTGCCGTTGCCGCGTCCGGCTCCTATGCTGGCGCCTGCTTCCGGCAGAGCTTCTCCTGTCACCGCTGCTTCCTGTTCCCGGGCTTCCTGTAGATGGGTCAAGGCGATATCGAGCTGCGGATTGGCGATAATGGCCTGATCGATCAGTTTATCAAGATTTTTATCGCCAAGCGATTTCCACCACAAAGCAGGATCAATCGTTGAGGATTTTGAGGTATTATTTGCATAAGCTCCGGGTAATGGCAATTCCGGCTTATGGTAATTAGGGCCGACTGCACAACTGCTGAGTAACAGGCTGAGCAGTAATAACCGTGTAACCTTATTTTTGTGGCGCAGAGGCATTTGCAGCACCCTCATTCGATTCACTGATTTCTACTTTCTCACCATCGGTAATCTGATTGCTGATATTGAGTGCGATGACATCTCCCGCCTTGACCCCTGATCCAAGTTCGACCGTATTGCCATTATCGCGGGCAATGGAAACCGGATGGAAATGGATGCGGTGATCCTGATCGATAATGGCGACTTGCGGGCCTGTAGCGCTGAATATCAAGGCAGCGGCGGGGACTTGCAGTAATCCGTTGTTGGAGATATCAAAGCTGACATCAACATATAAGCCGGATACCAGCAATTGCCCTGTGTTGGGAAGATCGACTTCCACCTTGAGGGTACGGGCTTGTGGATCGATCGCATCGGAGGTGCGGGCGATTTTGCCGGTAAAGACATGGCCGGGGATATTGCTGGCGGTTATTGTTGCCGGAACGCCGATCTTCATATCCGCTGTCGCGCTTTGTGGTGCATCGACAAAAACCCGCATTGGATCATTCTGGACAATCTGGTAGAGCGGCGTTGTGTTGGAGGTGCTGCCTGCCGTTACCAGGTTGCCGATATCGATATGGCGTTGGCTGATTTTGCCGTCATAGGGTGCGGTCACCTGCTTGAATTTAGTCAGAACCAGATAACGGTCGACATTGGCTTGATCGAGTATCACCTGCGCCTGCGCTTCATTCAGGCTGGCATTTGCGCTTGCATAGGCGGCTTTTTTGGCTTCGCGTTCCTGTTCGGAGACGACTCCTTTGGGAGAGTCTCGCCATCTGTCATAGGTGGTTTTGGCAAAATCCGCATCGGCTTTACGGGCTGATACCAGCGCTTCCGCGGATTTGAGATTGGCCTGGGCGGCGGCTAATTGCGCATCGAGTTCTGGAGTTTCGATGGTTGCCAGCACCTGGCCCTTTTTGACTATATCTCCAATATCGACATTCCATTTGCCGACATAGCCGTCGACCCGTGCATAAATTGTACTGGTATACCAGGCAGCGGTTTCACCGGGTAATTTAAGTGTGAGGGCATCTGGCAGGTGCGTAATCGTCATCACATTCACTAGCGTCGGAGCAGATGCGGATTCCTCGGTTGCCTTATCAATGCGGTGTTCATGGACCATTTTGATAATATGCACGAGGATAAAACCGGCCACTAGAAAAACAGCGATCATCAGCGCGAAACGGCGTATCTGCTTTCCGGTTACTTCCATATTGGGATTGGGTGCGTTATGCGGTTGCATGGGATTCTCCTTCGAGCATTGTCAAAGAGGTTCTTGGTTTATGGGGTAATAGCCGGTACATCAGCGGCACGAATACCAGCGTGGCAAAGGTAGCGAAGAGTAAACCGCCAATCACGGCGCGGGCAAGCGGGGCATTCTGCTCGCCGCCTTCACCGATGCCAAGCGCCATCGGGATCATCCCCAGGATCATCGCTCCCGCTGTCATCAATACCGGGCGCAGACGGGTAAAGCCTGCTATTTCCGCCGCTACCCAGGCATCATCCCCGGCATCCATACGTTGATTAGCGAAGGTCACGACCAGGATACTGTTGGCGGTGGTCAGGCCGATGCACATCAATGTTCCCATCAAGGCAGGAACGCTGAGATGCGTTTGGGTGAGATAGAGCATCCATATGACCCCTCCCAGTGCGAAAGGAACGGCGAGTAACACAATCAGTGGATCGATCCAACTCTGGAAATTAATCACCAGGAACAGGTAGACCAAGACCACCGCGAATGCCATACCGGAGAAAAGCCCGTTATAGCTGTTACGCATGGTTTCGACTTGGCCGCTCAGGTTAATGGATATCGCCTTGGCAGAATCAGGCCGGTCTTTGGCGATTAGTTTGTCAATATCGGCGGCTACGGAGTTAAGGTCGCGGCCCTGGACATCGGCATCGACATCGAATACCGGACGGAGGTTATATTGCGATAATACCATCGGCACAGTGATACGGTTAAATTTGGCGACATTCATCAAAAGCTGCTTTTTCGAATCGCCCTCTGTCGTGAGTGGCAGCGACCAGAGATCCTGGGTGGAGTTAATGTTATAGCTGGGAGCCTGAACGACTAGCGGATAACTGACGTTATTACGCGGATCAACCCAGAAATTTGGCATGGTCTGGGCGCTGGAATTGGTCGTCACCAGCACGTTTTTAGCCGCCGTCAATTGATCCATGCCAAATTCGGTGGCAAGGGTGCGGTCAATATCAACGGTGAGGGCAGGGGCATCCGGTACCTGAAATACATGGGCGTCGACAATGCCTGATATTTGCTTTAAATCATGGGATAATTTTACTGCAAGTGCATATGCTTCATCATTACTAGGCCCTGAAACACGGATATCGATCGGTGCTGGCTGGCCGAAATTCAGTACTTGATCGACGATATCGGCAGGCTGGAAGAAGAATTGCAATCCGGCGAAACGCTTTGGCAATTCCCTCCGTAATGTTGCCATCAGCTCAGCCGTTGGCGTATGTTTTTCATTGAGCGAGATAAGGATTTCGCCATCCATCGGGCCGACTGTGGCAGAATCGCTAAGGGCGATGTTGATACCGCTATAAGGCAGGCCGATATTATCAAGGATCACATCCACCTGACTATTGCCAACGATCTGGCGGATCGCTGCTTCGACATGGGCAAAATCCGCCTGTGTTTGCTCCAGGCGTGTTCCGGGAGGAGTTCGTACATGCAATCGCATCTGACCAGCATCGACCTGCGGGAAGAAATCGCGCCCTAGTGCCGGAAACAGCAATAGCGATATGGCCATCAGGATAGCAAAGAATGTGATTGCCTGACGTGGTTCGGAGAGTACCCAGTTAAGATAATGGCGGTAAGTATGACGAAATGCCTCGAAACCACGCTCAAAATAGTGGTGAATCACTCCCAGCTTACGAAATTGTGTGCGAAGCGCGGCAATCCATATGATGGGGGGGATCTGCTTGGATTGCCGCGCCACGCTCACAATTTCAGAGGACGAAGCTGAACGCATGAGATATTTGAACAATAACGGTACCAGTGTGAACGAAAGCACCAGGCTAGCGATCAGAGAGACGCATACGGAGAGTGATAGTGGTGAGAATAAGTATTTTGCCGTACCTTCCAGCAGGAAAATCGGTACGAATACGATACAGATACAGAGGGTGGAAAGCAGCGTCGGTATACCAACTTCACCCGCTCCTTCAACAATCGCCGTTTCTAGCGCATCCCCTTCATGCAAGCGGCGTTCAATATTTTCAATAACCACCGTCCCGTTATCGACGAGGATACCTACTGCCAGAGCAAATCCACCAAGAGTCATGGTGTTCAGCGTCTGTCCGCCGCAATACATCAGCAGGACTGCCGTAATAATCGATAATGGAATCGAGGCCAGGATAATCAGCGTCAGACGCCAGTTGCCGAGGAATAGCATGATCATCATGGCGGTGAGTCCGGCTGCCATTGCGCCTCCCATGACGACGCTGTTCAGCGCTGCTTTAACAAAAAGCGATTGATCGAAAATGGCTTTGATAGTGACGCTTTTGGGGAGTACTTTTTTGATATCCGGCAATGCCTCGCGGACGCCATCGATCACCGCCAATGTAGAAACGCCGCCGGTTTTACGGATGGTCATCAACGCACCTGGCGTGCCATTGACGGAAACCGAATTGGTCTGGACCTGGAAACCGTCATGCACATGGGCAACATCGCTCATAAAGACTGTCTTGCCATTAATATCCTTGATCGGGAAATGGTTGATGCTGTCGATAATATCCGGGCTGTTATTCATCGTCAGCGTATAGTCTTTTGAGCCGATCTTGACATCGCCAGATGGCAGGATGACATTCTGGTTCTGTAACGCGGCGCTCACATCCGAGGGGGATAATCCCCGTGCCTGCAATGCCTGTTGATTGAGATCGGCCATAATCACCCGCGGCTTGCCGCCGTAAGGGTAGGGGACTTCGGCGCCATGCACCACGGCCAGATCAGGGCGGATGATATTTTGGCCGAGATCGTTGAGCTTGGTATCGGGCAGAACAGTGCTCGATAGGCTGAGCTGGATGATCGGAACATCGGTCGCACCGTAGCGCAATACGAGCGGCGGGGTGATACCAGGCGGCATGTATTTCAGTACGACCAGGGCGCTGCTGGCCAGCTGGGAAATAGCGCGCGTCACATCCGCCCCTTCATGGAGATAGACTTTCTCGACACCCACGCCGTTGTAACTAGTGGCTTCAATGCGGGAGATATCGTCCACCAGTGACGCCATCTGCCGTTCATGGAGGGTGAGGATGCGGTTCTGGATATCCTTGGCATTCATCCCGTTATAGGTCCAGACGACGCTTACTACCGGGATATTGATTTCAGGAAAAATATCAACCGGCATCCGCAAGCCAGCACCGATCCCCAGGATACAGATAAGGATCAAAATCGCCGCTACAGTATAAGGGTGCCTGAGGACATAATGGGGAAGTGACATAGGTTAATCCCGGATGCTTCTTTTTGCAGCAACGATACAACACTGCATGTAATAAGTAGATGCGGATTGGCGGGAAAAGTAAAATTACAAATCATAAATAATTGGGAAATGGTGGGGAAAATTCATTTGCAAATTGTTTCGCACTAGTATAATTATTGTTAATATTATTTAATTATTTAAATAGGTAAGTCTGATGTTAACAAAACGCCATTCGCATGAACTAGAGCGTTCTAAAAGTCGCAGCCCTAAACGCCACCATAGCGCTACCTCGAGTGGCGATAATTTGTCCTTACACCAAGCCGTAAGGTTTGATATATCCCCTGGGTTTACAGTGGTTACCATAACCCTTACAACGCCTGATCCTAAAACGGTGACAGCTTCCTGGGAGCATAACCACGCTTCGAATTCGGATGTAGTTATAGCGGACACTTCGGATGTAGTTATAGCGGACATTAGGAAGCAGCGCCCAAAGACTGCAATTGAAAAAGACGAAGAGATTTTTAGAGGAGTTAGAGGAGAAGGTGCACATTATTGTGGTGAACTCCGCTATGAGAATAGATGGGAAAATGTGCGGCCTGGCTATGAGCTTACCAGAGGCGATAAATTGATGATCAGGGGAGATTATGAGGGAGCAATTGAGGCGTATGGCAATGAGATTGCGGAGGCCCCTAAAATCAGGCTTCACTATAATCGTGGCCTCTGCAAGGTAGCCCTAAAGGACTATGCAGGAGCAGTGGTTGATTTTACCGAGGCGCTCAAAAATAATCGTGATGACATGGCAGCGTTTATTAATCGTGGAGCCAGTAAGGCAGCTATGGGAGATCATCATGGAGCGATTAAGGATTATCAGTTGGTGTTTGCCATTATTGATAATAAATATCACTATAGTGGAAAAATTTATTACAACTGTGCCGTCAGCCATGCAGCTTTAGGTGATCATGAGACAGCGATTAAGTACTATCGTGATGCGATTAGTCGTGATTATAGCAATTATAGAGAAGCCCATGCAAACCTTGGCATCTCCATGGCTGCTCTAAAAAGGTATGGTGAAGCCATACGTGAATATGATACGGCATTGAGATATGGCTCTGGCACATCCAAGAAACAGGCGGATCTTCTGGCTGATGCTCATAGTCATGCTGCTGATAGTTGGGTGGCCAAAGGTTATTATAAGTGGGCAGTTCAAGGTTATGCCAGGGCAATCGCGATTGACCCTAATCTAGTGAGTACATTGCTGGATAAGCTGGAGAATGCACAAACACTCCATGCGGAGCAGAAGAATAAGGAAACGGCGGCTTCATCCCGCCCAAGTTATGGGTTACATAGTGGACGAGTATCACCGAAGCCAACCTCAACGAATGTAGTATCGGCGCAGAGATAGATCAACTGCCCCCACTTTTGGTGGAGACCCGGGAGATCACCCTACGCTAAAGCTTCGGTTGTCATACCCCTATGTGGCCTGCCACCCGAAGCTTTAGCGTAGGGTGGTTGGGGCGGAAGGATTCGAACCTTCGCATGACGGGATCAAAACCCGTTGCCTTACCGCTTGGCTACGCCCCAGAAAGCTATCAGCTTTTAGCGAGGCTTTATGAGATAACAAGCTTTCGTCAAAAGCGCAACCTTTTTAATGAGGAGGATGTCGATTATTTGCGGATATATCCTAATTCACCACAATCTTACTATGCGGAATATCCAATGAAAACG
>Ga0207006_1044_pt1 | contig 28626 bp, 23 predicted proteins | sample Alteio_BWMinCont_84_FD_153497 | JGI IMG/M metagenome (GOLD analysis project Ga0207006, IMG submission 153497) | Enriched cells from forest soil in Barre Woods Harvard Forest LTER site, Petersham, Massachusetts, United States -... | ecosystem: Environmental > Terrestrial > Soil > Temperate forest >...
CGGCAAGATAATCTGATTGGGAACATTGGGTGTTCCGCTGGTGATGGTCAGGGACAAGTTGGCATCTTTAATGTTCGTTGCGGTACAGGAGAAAGAAGGCCCGGCAGCGGTGGCGCATGTATAAATAAAGTAGATGTCATTGATATTCAAGCCCAGTTTAGCATTGATACCCGGCAGGTCATTGGCCACAGGCGGGCTATTATAATAAGTACCGTTACCGGCAGGGGCAGGACTGAGATAGTAATTCCTCTGAGCGTTATAAATGTTTATTAAATTATTTTGCGCAGCTTTGGCGGCCCCCTGTGTCATCGGATTGGTATAATTAGGAAGGGCAATGAGGGCTAACGATGCTATGATTATCAAGACAACAATGATCTCAAATAAAGAAAAGCCTTTCCTATTAGACATAAGACCTCCCACTTAAGGTTAACACGATTGCTGAAAGAAATCAAATGTAAGCATGTTATAGGCTTATTTTTTGTTTATGGATAAAGAGATTTAGATGTGGTAAATTAAACTGTTAAGAAGGGGGTCCGCGGCATGCCTCAAAAAATCCTGGTGATTGATGATGAAGAAGATATCGTGTATATGCTCAAGTCGACTTTGGAGAAAAACGGCTTTGAAGTCATCACTGCCGCTGATGGCGAACAAGCATTAAGGTTGATTAAAACCGATGTCCCGGACCTGATGATCACGGATTTGACCATGCCGGTCATGAGCGGGTGGCATTTTAGCATGAAAGTCCGCGGGGACCCGCGGTTTAAAACCACTCCGATCATCATATTAAGCGCGCTATTGGATATCGCCGCGGAATCGGAAAAATCGGAAGCAGCCATCTTCTATGTGCCTAAACCATTTGATATACTTAAGTTGATGGATAAAATCAAAGAAATTTTGAAGTGATCCTAAGGCCATCATGGTTGAGAAATTTTTTACCCCAAAAGAAGCTAATCAAATCCTGCCTGGTGTCAAGCGCATTGTGAACGAGATCTTAGCCACCGTCCATGAGGCGCGTAACCTTATGACCGCTCCCGATCCTTTAAATGAACACCATGGCCAGCTTAATGAATTGGACCACCGGATCAAAATCTTGATGGCACAGCTTGAAGATATTGGTTGTTATTATAAAGACTGGAATTTTGAAATCGGTTTGGTGGATTTTCCAGCTATTATCCATGGCCAAAATGCATTACTTTGCTGGCGTTCGGATGAACAGCAGGTGTCGTGGTTTCACGGGTATGAAGATGGCTACGCCGGCCGCCGGCCTATTACCAAGGAATTGATCTTTTCCTAATTTCCCTCCATTTTGGACCCTCTAAAGAAAAATTTGCTTTTTGTCCAAAAATCGTGTAACCTTGAAATAGGAACAAATGGAACATCCAGAATAAGTAGAATGACTGGGGCTGAATATGAGTACCGAGAATAATGGAAAAAAACCACTAACCACAGGGCAAATCGCCCAATTCTGCCATGTAACCCATAGAGGCGTACTTAAATGGGTTGAATCCGGCAAATTAAGGGCCTACCGTACACCAGGCAAGCATAGCCGGGTCAGTGTTGAAGATTTTTTAAATTTTCTTAAGCAATATAATATGCCGATCCCGGAAGGCATACAACCACCGGCCACACAAAAGAAAATCCTGATCGTAGATGATGATCGCGGCATAGTGCATTCTTTGCAAAGGGTATTGATGGTGGAGAACAAATATATAGTGGAAGCAGCTTTCGATGGATTTGAGGCAGGCAAGAAGTTTTCCGATTTTAGGCCTGATTTTATCATTTTGGATATTTGTATGCCGGGCTTGGACGGTTATCAGGTCTGCAGCAATATACGCCAGGACAAAGACAATATGCACGTTAAAATCCTGGCGATTTCAGGCATGAGCGAACCCCAGGAAATCAAAAAGATCCTGGATTTAGGGGCCAATGATTACCTGCAAAAACCATTTAGTAATGAAGTGTTTCAGCAGAAACTTAAACTTCTTCTCTGGGGTCAAAAAACATGAAAACCGCCGGCCCTCATTTTTCAGTCCGATTTTTTAAAGTGGTCCTGGCAGGTGCCGTGATCTTGCTTGGGATACTTCTCATTTATGATTATAGGGCTGAAGAATCGGTAAAAAACCTAAAAGAACGGTACAATCAAATTGAACATTTCAGGAATGATATCATCCATTTTAATGAAATATTGACCATGTCAACCCAAATGACTGCCGCAACGGGAGACATTAAATGGAAAAAACAATATCAAGAATACGAACCTAAACTGGCTGCTGCTATTCAAGAGGTCATCAGAATATCCCCGGAAATTTATCGAAAAGAGACAGGCCGCAACAATACTGCTGCCATTGAAAAGTTAGATATACTTCTAAAGCAGCAGATGGAAGCGGCATTGGCGGTCGAACACAGCAAAGAATACCTGGCCCAGGTCTCATTTATCACTGTGCTTTGCCTGCTGTTGTTGTCCTGGCTGATCATCCTGCGCAATGCCCGCCGCGCGCGGGAAGAACTGGTGGAAAGCAACCGCCTGCTTTCATTGCGTTCCTTGCAGTTAGACGAACTAAACCAGACCCTTGAGGTCAAGGTGCTGGGGCGCACGCATAGTTTGACCAGGGCCTTGGCCCACCTGCAGAAGACCCATCAGGCCCTGAAAGATGCCCAGAACCAATTATTACAGTCGGAAAAATTTTCCGCCATCGGCCAATTGGCGGCCGGGGTGGCCCATGAAATCAATAATCCCATCGGTTTTATCAACAGCAATTTGCAGACCCTGCAGCTGTATGTGGTGCATTACAAGCAATTGCTGGGGATCCTTAATAAACTGGAAAAGGCCTTAAAAGACAAGGACAAGGAACGCGTCGCTGAAGTGGTAAACTCCTGGGAGAAGATCCGTTTGGAAACCAATTTTTCATTTATCGACGGTGATGTCAGTAATTTATTGAAAGAATCCATCGATGGCGCCCAGAAAATCGGCAGGATCGTGACTGATTTGCGCACCTTTGCCAGTCCTGACCGCGGCATGATCGATTCTGTCAATTTGGAAGTGCTTTTGGAAAGCATCTTGAACATCGTTTGGAATGAGATCAAATATAAGGGCGAAGTCAAAAGAGAGTATGGCCTTGTCCCCATGGTCAATTGTAATCCGCAAAAAGTGGGCCAGGTGTTTGTTAATTTATTGATGAACGCGGCCCAATCCATCAAAAGCAAAGGAGTGATCACGGTCAGGACCTATACAAAAGACGATTATGTTTGTGTGGAAGTCAAAGACACGGGTTGCGGCATTGCCCGGGAACATTTCAATAAAATTTTCGACCCGTTTTTTACAACTAAGGCCCCTGGTGAGGGGATTGGTTTGAGTTTGAGCCTCAGCTATGATATTATCCGCAAACACGCGGGAGACCTGAAGTTTGATTCTAAATTAGGCGAAGGATCGACGTTTACAGTGATGCTGCCATTGATGGAGCCGGTGTATGAATCATCACAGTTATAGTTCCCTCCCCCTTGTGGCGACCTAAAGGAGTACTCGTCATGAGAGTGGGAGGGTCAGGGAGGGGGAATATGAAAGAAATCAGCGTTTTATTTTTAGATGATGAGCAAAGTGTCCTTCAATCCATCAGGCGCTTATTCGCCGATGAAACCTATGGTGTTGCCGTCGCAAGTAATTGCGAAGAGGCCATGGCCCTCCTGGCGGCCAATAAAATCAAGGTCGTTTTAAGCGACCAGCGGATGCCTGACACGCCCGGTGTTGAGTTTTTGCGCCAGGTCAAGTCCCGGTATCCGGATTGTGTCAGGATACTTTTCACGGCCTACGCGGACCTTTTGGCCGCGGAGCAGGCCATCAATATCAGCGAAGTCTATCGCTTTATCAATAAGCCATGGCATCCCGAAGAGCTGAAATCAGCGGTGGCAGGGGCCATCCATTATTATGATATTGTCATGGAGAACCGGCGCTTATTTGAAGAAACAAAAACCAAAAACGAAGAACTTAATCTGGCCAATTGTAAACTCAAGGTCCTGTATGATGTCCAAAAAGAATTCAGTTCAACGCTTTCCCATGAATTAAGGACACCGCTGGCTTCCATCAAAGCGGCCATTGATATCGTCATCAGCGGTACCGCCGGAGAGCCTACGGCCGAGCAGATAAACTTTTTAGGCAGGGCCAAATCCAATGTGGACCGCCTTAACCGGTTGATCAATGATATCCTTGATCTGGCCCATTTGGAGTCCGGTAAAAACACTTTGGAAAGGCAGGCCGGGGACATTAATAAGGTCATCCAATCAGTGGCTGATGCGCAGGAATCCGTGGCCCGGGCCAAGGGACTCTATTTGAAAGTGTCTTTGGACCCCGGAATCCCTGTGCTTTCTTTGGACCAGGACAAGATCATCCAGGTATTAAATAACCTGATCGCCAACGCCCTTAAATTTACCGAGACCGGAGGCATCACGGTTTCAAGCAAGACGGATGAAGGAAAACACCAGGTCGAGGTGCGGGTTTCGGACACGGGCTGTGGTATCAAAGAGGAAGATTTGAATAAACTGTTTGAGAAATTCCAGCAATTGGGAGAGGCCCACCAAAGGCACGCGGGCACGGGTCTGGGCCTGGCCATATGCAAGGAGATCGTCCGCCAGCATGGGGGCAAGGTGGGCGTTGAATCTAAAAAAGACCAGGGGAGTTGTTTTTATTTCATTATTCCGGTAAAAGATTCTTCTGAAAATGCCATTCCCGCGAACGGTCGGATTGACCGACACTCGTAGTTACTCGCGGGAATCCAGAAAAGGGGATAACATATGGATACCAAAAGGAAAATTCTTGTCATCGACGACGAGGCGGACTTGACGCAGATGATCGGCTATCAATTTAAGGCCAAAGGTTTTGAAGTGCAAACGGCTGCGGATGGCCTGGCCGCGCTTGAAATCGTCCATCAGTTTATGCCGGACCTGATCATTTTGGACATCAATATGCCGCGCATGGGAGGCATTGAATTTTACAGTAAAATTTGCGGCACCAAAGGCAAACCGCTTTATCCGGTATTGGTCTTGACCGCCCGTGCCAATATCAAGGGTCTTTTTCAAGACCTTCAAATTGACGGCTTTATGGTCAAACCCTTTGAAATTGATAAATTAGTGTATGAGGCGGAACTCATCATTAAAAAAAGAAGCCAGCAAGCGCCCCAGGCAGGTTTGGCGCTTTTCAAGGGGCCGCGAAAGATATGCATCGTCGATAATGACCAGAAAACCTTTGATCAATTAGGCAATTTATTTCTTAACGCGGATTATACGGTAATGCCTGCCAGAAGCGGTGCCGTGGCCGTAGAAAAAATGATGCAGGATGTCCCGGATGTGGCACTGGTGCACTTGGGTCTGACGGACATACCGGGGGACATTGTTATTTTCAAGCTCAGCCAAATGTCCAAAACCATGGACGTTAAATATGTTTTATTCACCTCTAAGACCGCTTTGCACGACAAACAGGTGATGGACCGCATCAGCACTAAGACTGGTATTTTGACTTTTGTTGAATATAATCATTTAGAAGATCTTTTAAACACAGTCAATGAAGTTTTATCATCTTGAATGAAAAGGGGACAGTATAAACTGTCCCCTTTTTCGGTTATGCCCCTAAAAATCAAAACTCGCTGCGGTTGGTGTACTTCTGATCCCCTGTATATCGAATACCATGACAAAGAATGGGGCAGGCCTCTTCATGATGACCGCTTATTGTTTGAATTCCTGATTTTAGAAGGCGCCCAGGCGGGTTTAAGCTGGCTGACCGTATTAAAAAAAAGAGAAAATTACCGCAAAGCCTTTGATGGTTTTGACGCGGCCAAGATCGCGCGTTATGGCGATAAAAAGGTCAAAGAGCTCTTAAACAATGAAGGCATTATCCGCAACCGCCTTAAAATCGCCTCGACCATTGCCAACGCCAAAGCATTTTTGGCCGTCCAAAAAGAGTTCGGGACCTTTGATAAATATATTTGGCAATTTACCGGGCACCTGCCTGTAAAGAACCATGTTACGCATTATAAAAAACTACCTGCCAAAACTCCTGTGTCGGATGCGATGAGCCGGGACCTTAAAAAAAGGGGGTTCAATTTCACGGGTTCGACCATCTGCTATGCCTTCATGCAGGCCGTGGGCATGGTCAACGACCACAGCACCGATTGCTTTTGCTACCTTGAGGGAAGCAACAAAAAGTAGCTAAATCCAAAAATATAGTGTATCTTTCCTTATATGGGAAATGATATAAATTTAAGAGCTAATATAGCCCTTGGTCTTATTTTTGCCTTTTTGGCCAATATTTTTGGTCCTGTACCTATTGCTAAAGCAGATGATTTTGTAAAATTCCCTATTACTTACTCGGCAGAGGGGGAGTTACGTTTGCCTGCACCAGGGATAATGGTATCTTTAAGCCCTGCCTATAACCCTGCCGTACTTAAAGGCATAAAACTAGATCCCAAAAACCCCTTCCGTTTTCATTTCTTTGTAGATACCGGCGATTCTAACCATGTTGTTCCCGCAAGAGCGGGAATCCAGAATCAAGAACAACTTAAAGCCGAATCCAGCAAACTAATCAAATATTTCCTGGCTTCTTTGACCATCCCTGAAAAAGACCTTTGGGTCAATCTAAGCCCGTATGAAAAAGACCGGATTGTACCGCAGGAGTTTGGCCAAACCGAAATGGGCCGCGATCTTTTGGCGGAAGATTATCTCTTAAAACAAATCACTGCCTCATTGATCTATCCTGAAAGCCGGTTGGGCAAAGAATTCTGGCAAAAAGTCTACGCCCAGGCCCAAGCTAAATACGGCACAACCAATGTCCCGATCAATACCTTTAATAAGGTATGGATAGTCCCTGATAAAGCCGTGGTATACGAAAACGGAGGCACAGCTTTTGTGATGGAAAATCATTTAAAAGTCATGTTGGAAGAAGATTATTTGTCATTAGCAAAGCACGCAGATGTTGGGGTCCTGCCCTCGGGTTTCCCCAGCGTGCTCGGTCCTCATACCGGACACTCGCAGTTGCTTGCAATAGCCTGCGCTCGCTGGGGATGCCCCTCCCTCGGTCACCCCAACATAAGCAGTGTGCATAGTATCGCCTCTTCAATTATCCGCGAAATCGTTATACCTGAGTTAACCAAGGAAGTCAACGAAGGCCAAAACTTCGCCCAACTGCGCCAAGTCTTCTATTCCCTGATCCTGGCCACCTGGTACAAAAAGAAAATCAAAGACAGCATCTTGGTTAAAGTGTATGAGAATGAGAAAAAAGTAGTTGGGGTTGGGTATGAAAAATCTGTCATCCTGAGCGGAGCGCAGGATCTTAAGGTTCCTTATGATTCTTCGGCTGCGCCTCAGAATGACACTGAGATAATCTATCAACAATACCTAAAAGCCTTCAAAAAAGGTGTCTATAACTACATCAAAGAAGGACCTGATCCGCTGACCGGTCAAACAGTTCCAAGGAAATACTTCTCCGGCGGAGTGGTAGGACAGATAACTCCAGTCGTTGAATATGAAGAGAATATGAGCCGCACCCAAATTTCCGCTTTAGGTTCCGCTAAATTAGTAGAAATATCCGGTGACATGGCCATGATCGACAACGATGAAGATTTTATACAACGGCATAATGTATCGTTGAGAGCCACACTAAAGCAGATAGAAGAAAAAGGTCATTATATAGGTTTGATTCAGTCTCGAAATCAGGAATTGGACGGATTGATTAATGCGGGAGCAATTCAAGCGGCATTGCAGTGGATAAATATATTTATACAAATTCCTAACCAGAGTTTAAGAAGCCACTATTTCTTATCTTCCAGGCGTATAGAATGTCTTTTTAAATTGGGAGAAAGTAAAACGGCATTGGATGAATTATACAAAGAGCGGGATGAATTGGATAAAATGGCAAAAACAGTACATGGCAATGAAAGAGACTCACTGGAGTTGATCAGGCTTAATTTTTATGAAAAGGGCACGAATTATATCTATTGGCTTAGTGGTTTTGAAAAAAATATAAATGAAGCATATCGCTTTGCATTACCTATTATAAATTATCAGCCGGCAACTCTGGATGGACATCTTAGGATGGCACAAATCTATTTTAATGTTAATCGATTAATTGAGTGTGGGAAAGAACTAAAGAAACATGTTCAAGGAAATCCCACAAATCCAAGTGAAATAAAAGAAGGCATTAATTTGAGCAAATTATTATTGAGGACAATGACTCAGCGCAAACTCAAGGACATTGTTCAAAAGATTGAACATAATCCGGGAGATCTGATTAAATTGCGGATAGATATCAATAAACATTTGGATAATCTACTGCAGGCAGGCTATTTTCAAGAGACTTTAAAATGGATCGATGAAATTTGGGGGCTTGAAGGGCTGGATTTAGAGGATTTTACTTCTTTGCAATTAAGGCGTGTACGCGCATTGTTTAAATCAGGACGGGTCAAAGAAGCTATGCAGAAATTGGATTTATGGCGGGACAAATTAGAGGGACTTTCCCAACGGGTCCCGGATGAACAAAAAACATGGCTTGACGGCATCCGGAGGACTTTTTATGAGCAGATGATACCGGATATTTATATATATACTTATGGATTGGCCGGTGTCCATGAATTTGTCGGACCCATTTTAGGCCATAAGTTAGAAAGCACCGCAGATGTAAGCAGGAGTTTGGAAGCGGTCATACAAAAAATCAATCCGCAGGATAAAGCAATGGCCTTGCCTGATGGACCAAATCCGGAAGAATTTCTTGGAAGACTGGATTTCTTTACTCATGATTTTGGGGCAATAATCAGGCATATGAAAGAGTCACAATTAGGAATTTCAGTGAAAGAGAAAACCTGGTTTATAACACGATCCATTAATGATATCGATCTTCACAGTAACGATCTTAGAAAAGCCCGAGCAAGAAAAGACAATACTCAACAAATAAATGAATTAAGATGGTTGAAAAATGAAGGTGCGATTTTATTAAATAAAATTGAGAACATTGTCGGTGCAGACCCTCATGCAGCAGATTTTCTTAGCCAAGTCATATTTGCAAGGGACCTTTTACGCAGGACCTCGGATGGGGATTTTGTAATTGCCCCTGTTAATTTAAGCAGAGTAATATCTACTGCTTTTAGTACGACTCTCGATTTCTATCCTGAATTAAATGATTTTGATTTTGAGAAGAATGTGGAAATTCAAGGAGATTATTTAAGAATAGCAGAAGCGTTCAGTAACCTATTTAGTAATGCTCAAGAGGCCAAAAAAGAAGTTCAAAAAAAAGATCAAAATGAAGAGGAGCCGTTTCGTATAAAAGTCATTGGTCGACAGAGTAAAGATGGAAAGAGTGTTGTGGTCAGCGTTTCAGATAATGGCAAAGGGATCAGTCCCCAGGATTTGCCAAAGATTTTTGATCCATTTTTTACAAAAGGAAAAGAAGAAGGAACAGGATTAGGTCTGGCTATTACTAAGAAAATAATAGAAGCCCATCATGGGACCATTACTGCGGAAAGCGCCTTTGGCCAAGGAACAACATTTACCATCATCCTGCCCTTGGCAGAGAAGGCAATGGACCATGATAAAAGGTATGATTCCAAAAACCGGATATTATCGGCATTGGGTTCCGATGGGGATGCAAGAAATAATTTCCTGAAAATTTATCATAAATCGAGCAGGTATTCCAATGATCTGATTTATTTAATAGAACATTTTATTAGCGTGCCTGGGATCAAAAAGATCATTAAAAATTTATCCGATTATAACGAGACTTATGTTTTAGGAGGATTTGGAGAGCTTTACCATGCTTTGATGTTGGAAAAGGAAGGATATAAAATCTTATATTTTGATTTTGAACCGCAAGACAATCATGTTGAAATTGATATTATAATTCGTAAAAGAAAACAGATCGATTTGGTGGAAGTAAAACATACAGTAAGTTTGCAGATGTATGCGGGTAGAAAGTATTCGGATGATTTATTGAATAATTTACGCAGAAAATTTATGAGGACCAAACAATATTTCAAACGGCTCCAAAAATTGGACCACGATCTTGGGCTTACATATGGGGAGGAATTAAGACGCCAATTAACGAATAAACACATACACCAAAGAATGCTTGTCAGCTTAACGTACCAAGAATCAAGTATAAGCAGTTTGGAACAGAACAAAGAACAAGAACTCGATTTAATTAAAGACAATATAAGGAGGATAGGGTCACAGGAAGGGCTTGATATAGACGTAATATTTTGGCCGTATCAAAGTTATAAAAATTTTAAAATGCCGCAAGAAAACGGCAGTGATAGCGCCATGACGATTGATCGAATTAAGGAAAAGCAGCATGAGTTACAGCAATTGGCAGGCCAAATAAAGCGGGATTTGCCTTTGGACTGGAATGCCGCTGCCCAAATGCCGTGGGAAAACGTGCGTCCAAGCTTGAGCCTTGGGGAACCTTTTGAACATATGACCCAGGATCCATATCTTGTCAGACGCTTTGGCAACCAAGCCAATCTCATCGCTCTATGGTCCAATCAAATTGATGTCAGGGCTGAATTTCTAAGTTTATTGGAAGATATATTGAAGAGTGATGAATTAAAAGAGCCCTCGAGCCATAAGGCTTTAATAGAAGCTCTAAAGGAACTTTTTATTAAGTTCAAACTGCGTTTCGCCCAACTGCATAGGACATCATTCTTGGGCTCGGATGGAATGTCGGTTTATGTTCCAGAGACAATCATTAATTATCATGACACCATCACCCCGGAAATGGCCGGGAAAGTAAGAGCAATAGCCGGCAAGTTCTCTCAAGCAGAAGAATTGGACCCGGAATTATTGAGTGCCGAATTGCGGACGATTTTTGATGGGTTGCTGGGGATTGTCAAAATAGTAAGGACCGACAGGTCTACCCTGCAGGAAGCCGTTCATACAACCGCGCAAATTACACAAACCATATTGTTGGGCCAAGAGCATGGGCTTTTATTCGAAAACAGGAATAAATATTTGGCCTTGAATATGGCAAACGCCCTTTTGGCCATAAGTCATGTAAAGAATGCCATACCGTATACAAGCTTTCCTTATAACAGCTTTCATTTTAACGATTTTGGGATGGAAATGATGAGGCTTATTAGGATTTCTAACCCCGGAATCAATTTCTCACAGCCGTTGATCGATAAGGCCACGATGGCAAAAGGCGGGATTGATTTAAACCCGGTCCAAATGAATATGCAGATCAAGAAAGAGGGGGAAGATTTTAAGTTTGATTTTAATGGAAAGGAAATTAACGCCGCAGAAGTGACAGGCGCCACGTTTACCATCCGCCAGATGACGCCAGTGACTAATTTGTCCGAAGTGTTGGGATTACCAAATTGACAAGAGACCGATTACCCCCGGATTTTGAACTTAGATTAAAGGATATTCTGCCTCAATTGCCGGAATCTATTTTTGGGCCCAGGCAATTTCAGTGCTTTCGTATTAATACGCTAAAGATAAGCATTGAAGAGGCCCACACTTTGTTGTTAAACCGAAAAATTGACTTTCAAAAAGTCAGCTTTTGTCCATATGCTGTTATAATAAAAAGGGGACAGTTTAAACTGTCCCCTTTTTCTGACTTGGTCGATGATGGGCTTTTGTATGCCCAGGGGTTGGAGAGCATCTTGGCCGTAATGGCCTTAGACCCGCAACCAAACCAGCGCGTTTTGGACTTGTGCGCGGCCCCAGGGAGTAAAACTTCCCAGATAGCCATGCTGATGAATAATCAAGGGACCTTGAAGGCCAATGAACCAATACGCCAAAGGCTGTACAGGTTAAAATCAGTTTTGCAGTTGACCGGTGCTAAGGCCCAGCTTTCATCGACAGACGGCCGGCGTTTAAAGGAACATAACGGTCTTTATGACCGTATACTGGTTGATGCCCCTTGCTCTTGTGAGGGACGTTTTATCATCAATGAACCTAAAAGTTTTGCTTACTGGAGCGTGCGCAAAATTAAAGAGATGTCCCATAAGCAAAAAGGGCTTTTACTAAATGCCGGCAGGCTGCTTGCACCCGGCGGGACCTTGGTTTACGCCACCTGCACTTTTGCGCCGGAAGAGAACGAAGAGGTGGTGGATTGGTTTTTGCGAAAGACCGATGGCCGCTTTGGGCTTTCACCGGTACAAATAGATGGGGTCAAGACCTATCCTTGTTTGGCACAATGGAATAAACGCACCTATGATCTTCGTATCAGAGACGCGGTGCGGATTTTGCCCGATGAGAGGATGGAAGGTTTTTTTATTGCTAAATTCACGAATTCTCTTTAGTATTACGTCATCCTGAGCGCAGCGAAGGACCTTAACAAAATTAATTCTTTATGAGATTCTTCGCTTCGCTCAGAATGACAGAAATGTTAGAATGGATCGTTATGTATTTAAGATTTACTTTTATATTCTTTCTATTTATTACTGGCGGTCCTGCGGCCAAGGCCCAAACGACTGAGGCCCAACCTAAACCCCCTGATGAGATCACCCTGGAAGCTAATGTCGTACAGATCATTTTGAACGACGAACATCGCAACGGTGTCGACTGGGGGGCCATCGTCTCTGATTTTCACACAGCTTCTTTGAAAAAAGAAAATGACCCGGACTGGAATGATAAAAAATACCGTTTGAGTTTCGGCACGGTTTCCCAGGACGATTATGCGGTCTTGCTGGACGCGCTGGACACGGTGGGGCAGATGAGCCAGTACACTAAAGGCGCCTTTAAAATCGTTGCGGGCACGCCGGCCGGCATCAGTTTTGAAAAACAGAACATCCATGTGGACCTGGTGCTTTCACGTTTAAAATCAGGGGACCTTTCTTTGCGCATTGTTCCTCATCTTGCCGTTGACGCGACAGAACTCTTTGACGGGCAGAAGATCCCCTCGTCGGTCATGTTACAGTCAGAGACGAAGATCTTGATCGCCGACAATACGACGATCGTCATCGGCGGATTTATGAAGGAAGAGGAGATCACCCGGACGCGCAAGTTCCCTTTGCTGGGAGACATCCCCATTGTCGGCCTGGTATTCCGCAATCAAGGCCGCTTGATGCAAAAGACGGAAACAGTTGTTTTTTTGACGGTAAGGTCCAATGCGGTTGATGCCACTGAGGACGATCATTCAACATGACATTTAGGTTTTGGATTTATTTCATAATGATATTGACCCTGCACGGATGCGGGGGCAGGCCCGTCGTGGTGCCCACCCAGCCGGTGGGAATACCTCTTGAGGAAGTTTGCAGCCGCTACCATGTCACCTGGCAATGGGACGGTGTCACCCAGGTGGTCATGATGGAGTACAGAGGCAATATATCCAAGGCCATCGTGGGAAGTTCAACGGTGCTTATTGGGCAGCAACAAGTCATTTTAAGCGCGCCCCTGCGCCGTGAAAACAGTACGATTTATGTCCCGGAAGATTTTGAGACCAAGGTCATAGCTCCTTTTGGGGTGCCCATCGCGGGTTTGGCCCCGGTTGAGAGTTCTTCACGCGTTCATGCCATAGTCATCGATGCCGGGCATGGCGGCAAAGACCTCGGGACCATGGACCCGTCCAGGGAAATGCATGAAAAAGAGATCGTCCTGGACGTGGCCAAACGTCTCAAAATGCTTTTAGAGAATGCCGGGATCAAGGTGATCATGACCAGGGACACGGATAATTTTATATCCTTGCCTGAGCGTACCGTGATTGCCGCCCGCAGCGGCGCAGACTTGTTTGTCAGCGTACATGTCAATTCCAATCCGGACCATGCTGTCAGCGGGTTTTTAGTTTATTATCTTGATTCGATCGGCAAAAGAGAGGTCAATGAAGAGCAGAGAAAAGAGAATGTCCGCACCTTTTTGCGTTCTCTTCATGCCGAAGGTTCCAATACCCTGCAAGCCATTGTTACAGACATGATGGATACGCTTAAGGCCACCCAATCACAGAAGCTGGCAAAATTGATCGTCAGAGAAGCACGCACAGAGCCCGGAGTCAAGGTGCGTGGTGACGGCATCCGTCTTTGCCGTTTTTTTGTGGTGCGTAATACTTTGGTCCCTGCTGTGTTGGTCGAAACCGGGTTTTTATCTAATCATCTGGAGCATAATAAATTAATATCATCGCTTTACCGCCAGAAGATAGCCGAGATCATTGCCCGGGGTGTTTTGGATTATGCCAATGAATAACCATGCTAAAGAGCCTATCGGCGTTTTTGATTCGGGTTTAGGGGGATTGACGGTCGTCAAAGAACTCATCCATCATCTTCCAAATGAGCGGATCGTGTACTTCGGGGACACGGCGCGGGTCCCCTACGGCACCAAATCCGGCGAGACGATCATCCGTTATTCGCGTGAAATCGTCCGGGCTTTGCTCAAATTTAAGGTCAAAATGGTGGTGGTGGCCTGCAACACAGCTTCATCGCTGGCGCTGGATGTTTTAAAAAAAGAATTTGATCTGCCGGTCATCGGAGTGATCGAGCCGGGTGCCAGAAAAGCGGTGGAAGTCACCCGCAATAAAAAAGTCGGCATTATCGCCACGTCCTCGACGGTCAAAAGCGGCAAATATGCCCAAAAGCTGGTAGAATTGGATAAACAGATCATTGTCACGAGCCAGGCATGCCCCTTATTTGTGCCTTTGGTCGAGGAAGGCTGGTTTGAGCATGCGGTGACCTTTCAGGTGGCCCGGGAATATTTGGGGGTGATGAAAAAAAACAAGATTGACACCCTTATCTTAGGATGTACGCATTACCCTTTGCTGAAAGGGGTTTTGCATAATGTCATGGGTCCCAAAGTGCAGTTGGTGGATTCAGCCCAGGAAGTGGCTTTGCAGGTCAAAGGTTTGCTGACTAAGGGCCGTTTATTGCGGACCCAATTGAAGCCCGGTCAGCATATGTTTATCGTCAGTGATGAACCCAAACAATTCCAGCGCCTGGCGTTGCGGTTTTTAGGCGGGGGCGTTAAAAATGTAAGGAGGTCGAATCTCTAATAAATATTAGGGAAACGACACATTTCTTGTATCATTTGGAATAGTAAAATTAAGGGAGGCATATCAATGTTTGAAGTGACTGTGCAGGGCTCCATTGCCTCTGCCCATCAATTGCATGGCTACGACGGGCCTTGTAAAAATATGCACGGCCATACCTGGAAGGTTGAGATGGTAGTTTGCGGAAATACTTTGGACGGGGTGGGGTTATTGGCGGATTTCAAAGTCCTTAAGAACACGCTGAAAGAGGTCTTGATGCCTTTGGACCATGTGGTCCTCAATGATCTGCCTGCCTTTAAGGAACTTAACCCATCGACGGAGAATTTAGCCCGCCATATCTACCGCGCCCTGAGTGTCCAGTGTGTCCCTTTGCGTTTAAAGCAGGTGCAAGTCTGGGAATCCGATACAGCGAGTGTCATTTATTATGAATAAGAAAGCCGTCATTTTACTTTCTGGAGGATTGGATTCTTCCACTACTCTCTATCATGCCTTATCTAAGGGTTATCATTGCCACTGCCTGATTTTTGATTATGGCCAGAAACACAAGAAAGAGATCATCCAGGCCAAGGCTATCGCGCGTAAGGCTGGTTGTCCTTTGTTTCTTGTCAAAATCAGTTTGCCTTGGAAAGGTTCGGCACTTTTAGACAATAAAATCTCTGTTCCCCGGGGCAGGGCCTTGGATGCCAAAGATATTCCGGTCACCTATGTGCCGGGGCGCAATATCATTTTTTTGAGTTTCGCGGCCTCTTTTGCCGAGGCCATCAAGGCCAAGACCATTTTTATCGGGGCCAATGCCGTGGATTATTCCGGCTATCCTGATTGCCGTCCGGAATTTATCCGGTCTTATCAGGCCATGCTGGCCCAGGGCCTTAAGTCTTCAGTCGAGGGCAAAAGCATTAAAGTCGAAACTCCTTTGATTCGTTTAAGTAAAGCAGAGATCGTGAAATTAGCAGTCAAGCTCAAGGTCCCTTTGCATTTGACATGGTCATGCTATAACGGCAAAACCAAGCCTTGCGGAGTATGCGATAGCTGCCGCTTGCGCGCCCAAGGCTTCGCGCAAGCTAAAATTCGTGATGACGCTTTATTGTCATCCTGAGCCCCCGATTAAGACATTCGGGGGTATACTGCGCGAAGGATCTCAACAAAATTAATTCTTTAAGAGATTCTTCGCTTCGCTCAGAATGACGGATTTTAAACATGAACGCTAAAATTTTAGAGGTATTCCGTTCCATACAAGGCGAAGGCAAGTATGCCGGCGTGCCGCAGGTGTTTGTGCGGCTTTTTGAGTGCAACATGCACTGTGTCTGGTGCGATACTCCGGCTTCCATTGGTGACGGCAAGCGTGAGTATAAAGAGTTGGATCTTGAGAATATTTTAGCCCAGGTCAATGCTTTATATGAAAATGCCCATTCGGTCAGTATCACCGGCGGAGAGCCTTTGTTGCAGAAGGATTTTCTTAAAAGTTTTTGCCATGCCCTTCACCTGGAAGGCAAGAAAGTCTATTTGGATACCAATGGCACCCTGCCGGATGCCTTAAAAGAGATAATCAAGGACATTGATATCATCGCGATGGACATTAAATTGCCTTCATCCACTAAACAAAAAGCGTTTTGGGCCGAGCATAAAGAATTTTTAAAAATCGCGGCGCATAAAGAGGTTTTTGTAAAAGCAGTCATTTCTTTGGACACCAAAGCCCAAGAGGTCCTGAAGGCCGCCAAATTGGTGGCAGGCATTGATCCTGGAATTTTGTTCATCCTTCAGCCAAATTACTTTGACATGAAAAAAGGGGTCATCGAAGAATGCGTGGGTCATCAAAAACTATGTGCAAAAATCCTTAAAGACGTTAGAATACTCCCCCAAGTGCACAAATTTATGAAACTCAGGTAATCAATGGCTAAAACCAGCCCATACGAAGGACGTCAAAAGGATATCCGTAAGCTTCAGATGCCGGACATTGAGGTGTGGGAAAATCAATATTCCGACCGTGATTACGTCGTGGAATTGGCCGTCCCTGAATTCACCTGTATTTGCCCCAAAACAGCCTTGCCTGATTTTGCCCTTATTAAGGTCAGCTATAAACCGGCCAAGGTCTGCCTGGAATTGAAATCTCTAAAAATGTACCTGGTGGAATACCGCAATTTGGGTATTTTTCACGAACATCTGGTCAATAAATTATTGGATGATTTTGTCAAGGCCTGCCATCCCCGCTGGATGCGCGTTGAAGTGATCATGAATCCGCGCGGAGGCATCGGTACCACGGTAATTGCAGAATATAGGGGGAAAAAGTGAAAAGACCCGATGGCCGCCGTCCCGATCAATTGCGTAAGATCAAAGTCACTAAAAATTATATGAAAAATGCCGAAGGCTCCTGCCTGATCGAATTCGGCGCCACCAAGGTCATTTGCACGGCTTCCGTAGAAGATGGAGTGCCGCCGTTCTTGAAGGGTTCAGGCAAAGGATGGGTGACCGCGGAATACGGCATGCTGCCGCGCTCCTGCACCAGCCGCATCCGGCGCGAAAAGACCTCCGGCCGCACTGAAGAAATCCAGCGCCTGGTGGGCCGGAGCCTGCGTTCGGTCGTCGACATGGACAAGCTCGGCGAACGCACCATCCGCATTGATTGCGACGTGCTGCAAGGCGACGGCGGGACACGCACGGCTTCCATCACCGGCGGTTTCATTGCTTTGGCTGATGCGATCCTTTGGATGCAAAAACAGAAGATGATCGATTCTCTGCCCGTCAAAGATTTCGTTGCGGCGATCAGTGTCGGAGTTTATCAAGGTGTTAATGTTTTGGATTTAAATTATATCGAGGATTCAAAAGCGGACGTGGACATGAATATTGTCATGGTTGGCCGCGGTGAATTTGTCGAGGTGCAGGGTACCGGAGAGGGTAGCACCTTTTCTGAAAACCAGATGCAGGCCTTGCTTAGGCTGGCGCGCCGCGGAATTAAAGAACTTTTGGACCTGCAAAAAAAGAACCTGCCCGCTTTAAAGGTCATGCCGTGGAAGAGTTGATCGTTGCATCCCGCAATAAAGGAAAGGTCCGTGAGATCAAAGCATTATTGGCCAATCTTCCATTCAAAGTCAGCTCGCTTTTAGACTATCCCGATATACCGGACATCGTTGAGGATGGTAAGACCTACCGTGCCAATGCCTTGAAAAAAGCCCGTGAAGCTGCATTAGCAACGGGAAAAATGGCCATGTCCGATGACTCGGGGCTTGAAGTCAAGGCCTTGGGCAATGCCCCCGGCATATATTCCGCCCGTTTTGCCGGCGAAGGGGCCAGTGAAAAGGCCAGGAACAAGAAATTGTTTGCGATGCTAAAAGGCGTGCCCATGCATAAGCGCCAGGCCCGTTATCGCTGTGTCATAGCATTAGTCAATGCCAAGGGCCGGGAACTGGGGGTGGTAGAGGGCACTTGCAGCGGCTATGTCACGACCCGTGACATTGGCCAAAACGGTTTCGGCTTTGACCCGCTTTTTTTGCTTAAACGCTACAATAAAACTTTCGGCCAACTAGCGCCCGAGCTCAAGGCCAAGATCTCCCACCGGGCCCGTGCCCTCAAAAAATTCCGTTCACTTCTAAGTAAGGTCACTGCAGTAAATTTTTAAGCAGGGTATTGATGACCTGGGGCACGGAGATTTTCTTTTTGAATTTAGGATTGGCGATTTTATCGTAGATGTGGATGTTAAGAGTGCTTAAGACATCATTAGCGATGGGAGGGACAATCCCCGAACTTAAATCCACCGTCACATTCAAATCGCAGTTCTGGTCAAAATTGACCCAGCCGCGGCTTAAGAGCACGATGGTCGGGCCTTTGAGCCTTAAATTGTCAGAATTGATTTTTTGGTCTGCAATGTTAAAATTGCCGTCGACCTCGGTGATCTCCACCTGGCCTAATCGCAGGGCATCGTTGAGAACACCCAGTAATCCTTTGAACAAATTAAATTCAGCCAAGAACCCGTCCCTGATTGCCAGTGAACCGGTGGCATGTAAATTATTCTTAAAATCATCCACTGTGCCGTGGACCAAGGACGTCAAATAAAACTTTCCGTCAATTTCTTCCATTTTAAGCGGGGAATCCATTTTTAATTTGTGCAAATCCGTACTGTCAATATTTATAGCCAGATCATAAGGAATACCCCTGGCCGATAAATCCATAGAGCCCACCGCATGCACGGTCCCATCATACAATTTCCCGTCAAAGGTCAAATTCTTGACCTTGCCTTCTTCCTGGTCGATGCTGATCTTCATGTTGGTCAGGTGATAACCGATCATGCCCAGGTCCGGGCTCGTGATCGCGGCACTAAGGGAAAAGTTTTTCCAGTCCGGGACTGTACCATTAAGCTTAGTTGTGATGCTGATCATTCCCGTCGGCTTCAAAGGCAGAAAACTTTTCATTTGTTGAGCAGGCAGCTTGTTGATAAGGTCTTCTAATAAAAATGTCACGTTGCTGTTGATATCAAACATAGGACCCCGGCCGCCAAGGAGCGTGACGGTCCCTTTGCTGTCAAAGTCCGCGTCCAAATATTTACCTGTTAAATCATTGATCGTGATGAGGTCATTATGTTTGGCAAGGTCCGCTTTGATCTGCAGGCCGGGGCCATCGAGGGTTGCGAGGATTTTTGGGTCCTTGAAATTTTCCACACTACCGGTCAAATTGTATTTTTTGCCCAGATAGGTCAGGGTCGAGTCGCGCCATTTAAGGGAATCAGGGGTGACTTCAATGATACCGGTGATATTTTTGACCCGTTGGTGGAATTTACTGCTGGAAACGCCCACATTTTTAACTGAAGCCACTGCCAGTATCTTTCCGGCCAGGGGATCTGAAGCCAGTCCTTCAAATTTGACCTGGACGTTACTGGTGCCATCAAAGCTGAGACCCCATTGATCGACCATTTGAGGTGCAAGGAATTTAATTTCGGATAAATTTAATTCATCAGCTTCTGCAGTGATATTGAGGACAGGTTTCTTAAAATCTTTCACCGTACCGTTAACACGGACATTGGTATCTAGAACATTAACGGACAGCGCGTTGATGGTGGCTTCATCATTCTGGAAATCAGCGTCCAATTCGACATTATCAAGTGGCGCAACAGGGGCAAACCCCCGGATGAGGCCGTCAGAAAGGGTGATGGAACCTTTATAGGTCATCTGTTGCGGGGCGCTTAAGGGCATTTGCAGATTCAACTCCAACTGCGGGTCGGCTTCAATGGTTTTGTTGTTCTCTAAAACAAGCTTGCCGCTTAAGAGGTTTAGGGTCGATGATACCTTCATAATGCCCTCATTCAGGTCGAAGGAGAACATGTCGGTCTTGAGTGTACCGGAGGTCAAAAGATCATTTCCAAGGCCCAGCTTCATATCATCAAGGGATATTTTTGCATTCAAGGCGATGTTTTTTTGGTCCAAAATTTCCAATTGGACATCTTCAAGATGGACATGACGGCTGCTAAAATTTTTATCGCCTGAACTTGTTAAGAAATGGTCTGCCTGAAGTTCTCCTTGCAGCTCAATGTCATTCTCATCCTTGATGCGCATGACCGCGTCTTTTAAATCAATGTCGCCTTGAAGTTCTTGGTTGGGCCATTGGACAAAAAGACCTTGGGTCTTGGCACTGCCAACGGATTGGATACCGTTTATGTCTTTCTTTATTTTAATATTATCCAAGGCCACCCCGTCGGCCTGGACCCGGCGGTCTTTTAATTCCACAAAAATATTCTGCGCGTGAAGGGAGCCATTGAGGGCCAACCCTTCCTTGGTAAACTCAAAATCATTCACCCGTGACTGTACACTGCCGCCGGCGGAAAACCCGGGGACCTTGGTTTGTATATTATTTAAAGCCATCTGGCCGCGGGCGGTTATATCGCCATTGCGGTAATGCGCGTCCAAATCACGGATATCAATATCGCCTTTGAAGGTTTGTTCATGGCTCGTGACGTCCAAGTCTTTCATGAGCACATCGCCTTGGGCGGATGTATTGTCTTTTGTATAGTTGATGTTCAAATTGATCTCTTTAATGGTCCCGCTGTTTATATGAACATCGGGAATATTGATCAAGGACAAATAGGAGGCGGTATCGATATTTTTAAGGTGTATTTTGGCCCGGGTGTCCTTGGTAATGGGTTGATAATTAACTGAGGCCCCCACCAGCCCTTTTTTTCCCGGAATGTCCGCGGTGAAATCATAGCTGATCCCTTGATAAGAAAGGGAAAGTTTTAAATTGATATTATCAAAGAATTCGCTCCATTGGTGCGGGCCGGAAACGTCATCCAACAGGAATTTGCCGTCGCTGACGGTAATGCCTCCCCAGGCGATCTTAAAGGCGGAAGGTTTTTGAGCTTGAGGGGCCACGGCAGGGGCTGTTGCCCCGGCCTGCGGCGGGGCAGCGTAGAGATCGCTAAAGTTCCAGGTGTTTTCCCCGGAGCGTATTAAATGCACCGAGGGAGAAAGCACATTGATAAATGGAATGGTGATCCTGTAGTGCTTGACCCCGGGAAAGAAAATAATGCCAAAGGACACCTGCTGGGCCTGGGCGAAAACACCGTCCTTGGGGTCTTTTTCATAAATTTTAATTTTATCAATGATAAATCCCCTGACCCAATTAAAGTGGATGGAACCGATTTCTGCCTTGCGCTTGAGGGCCTCTTCGATGCGCACAAGGACGATTTTTTTGATCAACTGGGGAAATAAGACGCGGTTAAGATACAGGGTCAGGGCGGCAAGGAAAAAAAAGACACTGAGGAGGACAATGAAGACTTTTTTAAACTTCATCATTTGCTCATTATACTCCGCTAATTTTTGATTTCAATGATTTGGCGTGTTATACTTCAACCACCGACAATAAATTTCCCGACATCACTTTATGAGACCAACATGGATCAAAGCCGCTTTTGTTGTCCCGGTATTATGGTGGGTCTATTTATTTTTTACCACCAAATTTATCGTCATATATGACTCAATCGGATATGAACAATTAGGCAAGATCATCGCCACCCATGGTTGGGCTGATTTTTTACGCCACGGGCCGACCCGCGAACCGATGTTTCCGGGGCTTGTGGCCTTGTCCATGCGCCTGGGGGATTGGTGGGGATGTTCTTATGGGTATCCTTTAAAGCTAATTGGTGTTTTATATTTGTTTTTGACCATGGCCCTATCTTACCGTTTGATGCGCCTTTTGCCGGTGCGTCCTTTCATTGCAGCCTTGGCCATCCTTTATTTAGGTATTTCACCGGTGATGACAAATTCCAGCATGCGTATATGGTCTGAATTCGCCGCGTACCCATGGGTGGTGCTGGCTGTGATCTGGACGATAAAATCCTGGAAGCTTTTGGACAATCTATCACCAGACCGTCGGGAATATTTCAGGATAACGGGACATGCCATGATGGTGGCCTTAAGCTTCCTGCTTTTCATGTCGGTCAAAGCCGTAGCTGAAGGGATTTTAATTTTATTTTTATGGCCGTTTTATCGGCGGATTTTTTCACATTGGCGGTCAAGGAATATTATCAAGTCCAGGCAAGCGGCGGTATTTTGCCTGGTGGTTTTTTTGCTTTTTGAGTCTGTGGTGTGCATGTATAAATGGTGCAATTACCGCTATAACGGAAATTTTACTTTTACCAACCGCGGCGTTTGGCTTGTCTATGGCAGTGCGGCACGCCGCATACAGCCTTTAACGCTTGAGAAATTGGGGGCAGCGGTTGCATATGTGCCGGGAATGGGGATATGCGGTGCGCATTACAGCCAGGAGGATTGTAATTTCTGGTCCGGCCCCTATGTCGACGGGATATGGTCACAAAAATTGGATGAATTGGCCAATCAAGGGACCAAGGGTAATGCCGCTTCCAATTATTTTATTCTAAACACTGTTCAGATGGTGCTTTCACATCCCCTTCAAGTTTTTCTTTTGATGGGCATTGAGGCCCAAAAAATGTTCTTTTGGGAGTCGTCATTGGATTTTGTGGCTTATCCGGACTGGCTGGACAGGGTTTTACACGCGGTGGGTTTTTCTTATAGTTTGCGGATCATTTTAGCGATTTTGTCCTGGATTGCCTGTGTGTTTGCTTTTTGTATTTTATGTTTCCGCTGCCCAAAATTCCACTTCAACGATAAAGGGCAAAGAGAAGCCTTGTTTTGGACCGTTAATTTCGTTTCCCCTGATTTCCCTGTTTCTGGTGTTAATATCATTTTTGGCAGACAGATGTATTTCACTTTTCATTCCGGACAAAGGCCTGCCGATCAAAAGCTCAAAACAAACTTTTGGCTGGATATTGATTTTTATGCTGGGCCTTACCCAGTTCATCTGGTATTGGATGGCCCCCGGGAATTTTAAAGCGGTTTGGAAAAAAAACCCTTTGGTGGCGCATATGATCAAGGAACACAATATAGTCGAGGGAAAATCAAAATTTGTCACCCTGAGCTATTCAAACCCTAATTTTGTGTATTTTGCCAAGATAGTTTCCGGAGATCTTCAGCCGCAAATCGCTTTGCAGGCAGGTTATCCTGCCTATTATAGTGAGGCTGCTGGTTTGTTCCCTGATAATGATGCCATCCATTATTTATTGGGATTTTGTGAATATTATCAGGGCGATGGGGACGGGGCCCGCGCGCAATATGAAAAATCAGTGGAGTTAAACCCGGACTTTTTTTGGGTCTATTATAACTTAGGGGTCATGTATTTTAAACGGGGGGAATTGTTAAAAAGCGCCTTGATATTGAACAAAGCAATTTCTTTAAGGAAGGACAGGACCATTGTTGATTTGAACCAAAATCCTTTTTATTGGCAGATCTGGCACCATTTAGACAATCCGGGACAAATTTTGCAAAGCAATTTAAGTGAGGGGATAGAGGATGCAGCACTTTTATTGGCTGCTTGTCTTGTTAAGAAAGGGATGTACGATCAAGCGCTTCAAATCATCCAATCCGTGGGCCAAGCAAATCCGTGGCATGGGGACTTATGGAGGCAGCTTCATCAAAAAGCTATAAACAGGCAGCCCCTGGGGCATGAGCTTGTGGGCTCATTACAAGAACAGGTACAGGTAAGATTATTTTAGTGGGGCTTACAGTGCTTACAGTGCTTATTTTTGATTTCAACGATAATGCATGATATACTAAACGGCTTTTAGAAGCATTTAACGGGATGGAGGTTTGCACATCTCCCGAAACTGTTCTAAAATAAAATTTGTCAGGTTTATGGAAGTTTCGGGGAGTAGCGCAGTTGGCTAGCGCGCTTGCTTTGGGAGCAAGAGGTCGAGAGTTCAAATCTCTCCTCCCCGACTTATCGGTGGGTTTTCGCCAATCTACTGATGTAGATTGGCGAGACCTCGCCATCCGACAAAGTCGGATGGCGGGCGAATCCCGGCTTCCCGATTTTTAAGATTCTTCGCTTCGCTCAGAATGACCAATTGATTATGTTTATCAAACGCGACCATACCAAACTTATTTGCGACGTGGGGGAGATCACCGGCCTCTTTCATGATGCCCTGAGCATGGAAGAGTTTTTGCAAAAGATCACTGTCATGATCACCCGCCATATGGAATGTGAAGTCTGTTCCATTTACCTGTACTACGCCGATAAGCATGAACTTGTGCTTAAAGCCACCAAGGGCCTTAACCCTGATTCCGTTAATAAGGTCAAAATGAAGATCGGTGAGGGGCTTACAGGGGTGGCTTTAAAAGAAAAGCGGCCTTTATGCGAAGGCCAGGCCAAGAACAACCCCAATTTCCGGTTCTTTCCGGGGCTCGGCGAAGAAAAATACGAATCATTCCTGGCGGTCCCGATCTTGCGGGGCAGCGTCGAGATCGGTGTCATGGTCATTCAAAGCGAGAAAAAAGATTATTTCTCCAGTGAGGACATCCAGGTCTTTCGCGCCATTACCACCCAATTGGCGGCGACCATCGAGACCGCGCGGCTTTTGATAACACTGAATGATAAAAAAGAGAAAATCCCGGCGACTGTCCCGCAGGACCTGAAATTTATCCAAGGCCGTTGCGGTTCGGAAGGGGTGGTCTTCGGCACGACGATGATCGTCAACGAATCCCTGACGGACATGAAGCAGTACGAATCCGACAGCAGCAAGCAATACAGTGAGGCTGATCTTCATCGGGCCCTGGAAGAAACCGAGCGGCAGCTGGGAGACCTGCAAGTCAAGCTGGAAGCGACCTTGCTTGATATGACGGGGCTTATTTTTACCGCCCAAATTTTGATGCTTAAGGACAAAGGTTTTACAGATTCGATCTTTTTTTTGATCAAAGGGGGTATCAATCCGCCCCAAGCCGTTGTTGAGGTGGTGTGTGATTATGTGTCCAAATTCAGCAGGATAGAGGATGCATACTTGCGTGAGAAAATTTATGATGTTAAGGACGTGGGGCGGCGTCTTCTGGAGAATTTAACAGGCAGCGCCCAGACACATCACGACTATCAGGATAAGATCGTGATCGCTCGTGAGCTTTTTCCATCCGATGTATTAAAACTATTTTCCCAGAAGATCAAAGGCATCATCCTTTTGACCGGAGGGGCTACCTCCCACGTGGCCATTTTGGCGCGTTCCCTGAACATTCCTTTGGTGGTCACCAATGAATCGGCCCTTTTATCGTTGGACCCAGAGATCGACGTGCTTTTAGATGCGAATATGGGTTATATCCACATCAACCCCGATCCTTTGGTCAAAGCCAAGGTCTTGCAGCGTGAAGAATTAAATCGTAACATCGGCAGCCTAAAAAAAATGATCCGGGAACATCCCAGGACCAGCGATGGCGTTGCGGTCAGGCTCATGGCTAATATTAATCTGCTGGGGGACCTGAAAGCGGCGAATGAATTCAAAGCGGACGGGGTGGGCCTTTACCGTACGGAATTTCCTTTTATGATCCGCAGTAACTTCCCCTCGGAAGAAGAGCAGTATTTGATTTACCGCCGCCTGGTCGATGGCATGCCCGGCAAGGAGATCACGCTGCGGACCCTGGATATCGGTGGGGACAAGATCCTTTCCTACTCCGAATACGGAAAGGAAGAAAACCCCTTTTTGGGCCTGCGGTCCATCCGTTTTTCTTTAAAACACATTGATGTATTCACCGCCCAACTAAGGGCCATCCTGCGTGCGGGGGCAGGCAGGCACATCCGCATTCTTTTCCCGATGATATCTTCTTTGGATGAGTTTCTTCAAGCGAAAAATGTTGTGCAGGAATGCGTGCATCAGTTGAAAACGGAACGCAAAGAATTGATCGAAAACCCTCCCTTGGGGGTCATGATCGAGCTTCCCTCGATGGTGGAAATCATCGATGATATGGCACAGGAAGCGGATTTTTTCTCCATTGGCACCAATGATCTGATCCAATACATGCTGGCGGTCGACCGCACCAATGACAGGGTGTCACAAATGTATTTGCCGCACCACCCTTCCGTCCTGCGGGCTTTAAAGAAGATCGTGGATGCCGGTCTGAAAGCGAGCAAGGAAGTTTCCATTTGCGGGGACATGGCCAATGACCCGAAATACTTAAGCCTTCTGTTGGGGTTGGGGATCAGGTGTTTCAGCATGGACGCGCGTTACCTGCCGCGCATGCATGAACGCTTGCGGCAATTGTCCATCCAAGATTGCGAAAAACTGACCCAGGAAGTTTTGACCCAAAGCCAAATTGCTCGCATCACGCAAATACTCGAACATGTCCATTACCCTGCGTAACCAAGTCCTCAAGTATTTTCTTTTATTAGTTTGCATAGGGTTACTGGCCTTACATTTGTCTGTTCCCATTAACTTGACAGCCGTGGACATCGGCCGTCATATTAAAAACGGCGAATTGGTATTGCAGGGCAACAGCCAAGTCCTATATAAAAACTTTTATTCCTTCACCTATCCTGATTATCCTTTTATCAACCATCATTGGTTTTTTGGGGTCATTTCTTTTGTTATTTTCCGCATGGGCGGCTTTGAAGGCTTATCGGTATTCTATATTTTTCTTTTACTCATCACGTTCTTGCTGGCTTTTGATTCTGCCCGCCGGTATTCCGGTTTTAACTCCGGTATTTTCTTTAGTGCGGCCGGTTTATTGCTGCTCGTCAGCCGCCCGGAGATCCGTCCCGAGGGCTTCAGCGTGTTTTTTTCGGCGCTTGATTTTTGGCTATTGCAGCGCTTTTTACAACGCAGTATCAGTGAACGTGTGCTTTTAATTGCCATTCCTATCATACAAATTTTTTGGGTCAATACGCACATCTTTTTTCCTATGGGCCCGGTCCTTATCGGAATTTTTTTATGGCAGGGGAAATTAACAGGTGAGGGCAAGGAGCGCCTCAAGTTTTTGGGACGATTGCTTTGGTTGACGGTGGCGGTCAATTGCATTAACCCTTCAGGCTTATGGGGAATGCTGACACCGTTCAATATTTTTAAAAAATTTGGTTATGAATTGGCTGAGAACCAGAACATATTTTTTATGATCCATCGGTTTGGGGACAGTATCATTTATAAATATTACGTGGCTGCTGCTGTTGCTCTGATAGCAGGCATGTTTTTAGCATTGCGCCGCGATGGCGCTAAGGCATTGCCCTTGGTGGTATTGGGTGCTTTTATAACGATGGCCACCTTCTGGGTGGTGCGTTTGATCATGCCTTTCGGATTTCTTTTCATTCCGCTGTGTGCATATTTTTATTCACCGTATGTCAAGAAAGCAGCGGCAGGCATTGCCTTGGCGGCGGCAGGTACGGCAATGCTTATCCTTTGCGGGTCCATTATGCCCCTTCATCCTCAGATTGGTCTGATGCCTCGTGTGAATGCCTCAGCGGATTTTTTTAAACAAAGCGGTTTAAGGGGGCCGATTTTCAGTAATTATGATATCGGCGGCTATTTGATCTATCATCTTGGTCCGCAAGAAAAAGTTTTTGTGGACAATCGCCAGGAGGCTTTCCCGCCGGATTTTTTTCAAAAGGTCTATATTCCCATGCAGGAGGATGCCGCAGTTTGGAAAGCATTAAGCGCAAAATACGCCTTTAATATCATTTATTTTTACCGCCACGATCTGACACCATGGGGACAATCGTTTATGATCGACCGTGTGCAAGACCCCCAATGGGCACCGGTCTTTGTCGACGATTATGTCATCATTTTCGCCCGGCGGGGAGGTATTGATCAAGGGACCGTTGATCGATACGAATTGCCTAAAAGCATGTTTAAGGTAAGCTAGATTAAATAGAAATCCCCCTCCCTTGACGGGAGGGGTTTGGGGAGGGTGAAATTAATATGAACAAATTTAAATGGGTATTGACGGCAGGGATGGTCTTGGTCTTTTCAGGTTGTGCCACCATAAAAGAAAGATTTCCGTTGGATGTAGACCAGACAGCCCAGGCGTTCTTTGATGATCTGCAGAAATCAGACAATCAGGGTGCCTACAGCCTTTTTGCCAGGGGACTCTCACAAAGGGTCTCTTTTGACCAATTTGACCAGTTTATGCAAACCATCCGGGAACAGTGGGGCAGGATCGTGACTGATGACACGGCACTATTGCCCTTTCATCGAAGGATAGGTGAGGATAATTTTATCCCTTTAAACGTGACTCCGGCACAGATCAAACGTTATGTTTTTGATGTTAAATTTGACAATGCCGAGATGAATTTCGACCTGACCCTGGCTCCCGAGGGGGATACCTATAAAATTATTTGGTTTTCCATCTGGGGAAGCAGTCTCTATATGACTA
>Ga0207006_1045_pt1 | contig 28292 bp, 26 predicted proteins | sample Alteio_BWMinCont_84_FD_153497 | JGI IMG/M metagenome (GOLD analysis project Ga0207006, IMG submission 153497) | Enriched cells from forest soil in Barre Woods Harvard Forest LTER site, Petersham, Massachusetts, United States -... | ecosystem: Environmental > Terrestrial > Soil > Temperate forest >...
TTTTGAAGAAATTCAGCATTAGCATTGCTGATTATCTGAAATTTGGGTTATAATTGGATTAAATGATTAGAGTCGCATGGCTTATTTCTCTATCAGAAGCTGTAATAAATGTAAATTAGCAATAAATAATAGCTAGTTTTGAGGAGAACAGGTGTATTTACAACGGTGTATTGATTTAAATAAATTACTTAAAAAGAAATCTTTTTTCTTGTTGGGGCCTAGGGCTACTGGGAAAACAAGTTTAATTGCTCATCAATTACCAAAAGATCTATTGCGCATTGATTTGTTACGTAGCGATATTTTTTTAAGATTGAATAATAATCCTTGGGAATTAGCGGAACTGATAAGTTCAAAAAAGCATCAACTCGTGGTAATCGATGAGGTACAGAAAATTCCTATATTGTTGAATGAAGTGCATAGATTAATAGAAGAAGAAAAAATTAAATTTCTACTAACAGGGAGTAGCGCCAGAAAGTTAAAGAAAGAGAATGTTAATCTTTTAGGTGGACGAGCTTGGGAAGCGGAACTATTTCCTTTGACGATGCAAGAAATTCCCAACTTTTCATTAGAACGATATTTAACTTTCGGAGGACTTCCAACTGTCTATTTAAGTGAAGACCCACGTGAAGAATTGATCGCTTATGTGGATACCTATTTAAAAGAAGAGATACAAGCAGAAGCTCTGGTTAGAAAGATGCAATCCTTTTCAAGATTTTTAACCGTATCAGCCCTTACCAGTGGACAGATGATCAATTTTAATTCCTTGTCTAATGATGTTGGGATTCCCGCATCCACAGTGAGAGAATATTATCAAATATTAGAGGATACTTTAGTTGGGTTTGTATTACCGGCCTGGACAAAAACGATCAAAAGAAAAGCAATGAGTACGGCTAAATTTTATTTTTTTGATATTGGGGTTACCCATCAATTGGCAGGGATCAAATCGATTGATCCTCAATCTGATTTATACGGACAAGCTTTTGAACATTTTATTGCGATGGAGTTAAGGGCTTACATTAGTTATAAAAGAAAACACTTAACCTTAAGCTATTGGTCTACGCGAAATGGTTATGAAGTGGATTTTATCGTGGGTGATGAAATAGCCATTGAAGTGAAAGCAACTAATTCTGTTTCTTACAAACATCTTAAAGGTTTAAAGATGCTCAAAGAAGAAGATATATGTAAGCGATATTTTTTGATTTCCTTTGACAAAATTAATAAATTCACTGATGGTATTGAAGTAGTGTATTGGGAAGATTTTTTAAGTAATTTGTGGCAAGAAAATTATTCATGATTCTATCTCTTTCTTTTGCCAGAATTACTGTTTCGTAACTGTTCACGTACGTCATTCCCGCGAAAGCGGGAATCTATTGTTTTTAAAGGCATTTTCTGGATCCCCGCATTCGCGGGGATGACGATCCATTTTTGCAATACTTTGATTTCACAAGAAATAAAAACTGGCCTGAACATATATGGACCGTCCCTTATTTGCAATACTTTTTCATTGTTTTCATGAGATAGTTTGCAGTCATATATCCGGCTTTTTAATTGAGCATTTTTGCTCTAGCCCTGATGGAATCTGCGTACTTCTTCGTCCTTATCAGTTACCCGGTTTATAACAACCCTGTTCAGGTTCAGGCTTCGAAAAAGTTGATTTTATCTATCTTCACCATCACTTTGAAATTTTTTGCAAATCTTTTTCAACCTTTAAAAATCGGCCAAACTGGCCATACTATTTCATTTCAGCTTAATTAAGCCTCAGCATCGCAGTTATGAGCTGTCAATGAGGAGCGCAGCGAGCTTGCGAGCGAGAACTCATTGACAGCGAAATAACGAGATGCTTTGATGGCCATGCTGAAATGATTCATTTTAAGCTGCATATTTATATTCCTCATTCCTTGAAAGAAGTGCCCATATCACTCTTGCATTCTTGTTTGCAATTGCAACACAAGCCTTATTCGAGCCTCTTCTCTCTTTTAAACTGAGCGCCCATCTATTTTTTGGATTTTCTTTATCCTTCATGCGATACAATACAGACCTCGCACCATGCACCAATAGTGCACGTAAATAGTTATCTCCACGTTTACTGATACCCAGCAGTTTTTGTTTATTGCCACTAGAATTTTGGCGAGGAACTAAACCTAACCAAGCAGATAGCTCTCGACCATTTTTGAATAATTTTGCATCGCTGATAGCAGATACTATAGCGGTTGCAGTGACTTCACCAATCCCCGGGATTTTTTCTATTCGTTTACACGCTTCACTTTGTTCAAATAAGGCATGTAACTTCTTATCATATTCTGAAACTCTTTTATCTAGAGCAACAAAATCATTGTATAGGTCTAAAAATAGTTCTCTAGAAAATTCACTTAATTCATTTCCTTTATCGTCTAAAATTGTGGGCAATTGTGATCTGACATTTTGGATCTGTTTGGATATGACAATTCCGTATTCTGCTAGTAACCCTCTTATTTGGTTACATAATGCCGTTCTGTTTTTTATGACTTGACTACGCATTCTATGCAGAGATTGTGTATCCTGTTGTTTGATCTCTTTCACTGGGACAAAACGCATATTAGGTCTAGTGACTGCTTCACAAATGGCCTCAGCGTCGTTTCTGTCCGATTTATTACTTTTAACATAAGGTTTTACAAATTGTGGGCTCATCATTTTTACAGTATGACCATAAGACATCAATTTTCTTGCCCAATAATGGCTGCTGCCACAAGCCTCAATACCAATCAAACAGACAGGCAGGGTAGCTATAAATTCGGGTAGTTCAGTTCGAGTTAACCGTTTCCTCAAAGTTACCTTTCCTGCTGAGTTTACACCGTGTAGCTGGAAAATATTCTTTGCTAAATCAATACCTAGAGTTACAATATCCATCTGGACCTCCTATCTGAAGTTAAATGATCGCTTTTAAAAACCATCATTTTGGCGCATTATGACGCCGTTTACTAGGGTGGGACGGTCCATTCCATTAGTTACCATGCAGCCTATCAAGTGATGGAAAAGCAATTTCTCAAATGTCTCAAGCAGGGGGAGGGATGCTACATCAATTTAAAGATTATAAAGAAAAAAAAGAAGACAAGTCGGGTCTGGGTATCAATATCAATTCAAAAAATGTAGCGAATGATAGTAATTCTGGTTGTGTCTCAAAAGCAGCCAACACTAAACCGTAGATCATCTTCTAAACGCAGGGCGGTTAAAGCATTCCCCCATACACAGCCTGTATCTAGGGCGAATATATAAGGGATGGGGCAGACGCCCTTGAGGGCGGCCCAATGACCAAAGAGAATCTTAAACTGAGACTTATGAGAGAGAATATTAAACCGAGGTTCATTAGTTTGATTATTTTCCTGAGTTTTCTTATCGAATATTTCAAACCAGGGAAGATAGCCTTGAGGGGCGTTTCCTATAGATTCTTTAGTGGTTAAATCCAATTTGCCATCGGGGCTACAAAAGCGCATACGGGTAAAGGCATTGACAATAAATCGTAGGCGCTCAAAGCCTTCGAGATTGTCCTGCCAACATTCTGGGCTATTGCCGTAGTGATGTTGATAAAAAGAAAATTTTTTATCACTTTGTAAGACAGTTTCTACTTCTTTAGCGAGTTTGAATGCCAGGTCCAAACTCCACCAGGGATAGAGACCGGCATGCACTAATAAATATCCTAATTCTGGGTCGTAATGCAATAAAGGTTGCTGTTCAAGCCAATGCAACAAATCTTCTTTATCCTTGGCTGCTAGAATGTCCCCAAAAGTATGAAGATTTGGATCAAAAGGTTCTGCTCCTCTAGCGACTGTTAACATGCCGAGATCATGATTACCAAGGACGGTAATGACTTGAGAACCTAAAGATTTTACAAAACGCAGTGTTTCTAGGGATTTTGGCCCACGATTGATTAAATCGCCGGTAAACCATAATTTATCGGTGCTAGGGTTAAAAGCAATTTTTTCTAATAATTTCATTAGAGCATCGAAACAGCCTTGCAGATCTCCAATAGCATAAGTAGACATATTTTTTCCTTTAATATAAAAGAATCAAAGCAACTAGGTTGTGCGATGTTCTTTATCTTCAAAAAAATTAGCGATATGAACAAACTCAGCCACACTGAGTTGTTCTGGACGAGCGCTGGGGTCGATATCTAACGATTCAAAATCTTCTTTGCTAAGATAATTTTTTAGAGAATTAGTTAAGGTTTTTCTGCGCTGATTAAAAGCACTGCCCGTAATTTCTCTTAGGCGTTCAATATTTTTGGCAAGATAAGGGGGAGAAGCATAGGGCACAAGGCGGATAATAGCCGAGCGTACCTTGGGGGCCGGATAAAAAGATTGAGGTTCGACAGAAAATAATGCGGTTGCTTGGCAACAATATTGCAGCATCACACTGAGTTTTCCATAACTTTTGTGATTGGGAGTGGATGAGATACGATCCACCAGTTCTTGCTGTAGCATAAAATGCATATCTTGAATAATGGGACAATAATTTAATAAATGAAAGATCAAGGGGGTGGAAATATTATAAGGGAGATTGCCAATTAATCTTAATTTTTCTCCGTTATTTCTTTCAATCTGGTTATAATCAAATTTTAAAGCATCTGCAGAATGAATTTTTAATTTTTGCGTTAAGTGTTGAGCAGTCACAAAATGCTGTAGTTTTTCGGCTAAGCCCCTATCTAATTCAATCACTTCCAGTTTGTTCAGCTGTGCAAGCAGCGGTTTGGTTAAAGCACCCAGGCCTGGGCCTATTTCGATGACGCGATCATCTGGTTTGGTATTGATAGCGGCAATGATCTGTTGAATAACATTTTCGTCTTTTAGAAAATTTTGTCCAAAACGTTTTCTAGGTTTGTATTCATGCTTCATTAAGATAAATCTGAACTTCTGCTTCATCTCTGACGCGTTTCAACCAAGTAGCGATGCGTTCTTCCACTTTTCGTTGAAAAAGCAGATCAGAGGCTTTATTTCGTGTTGCTTGCGATGTCACTGGTGTTTGTCGAACAGCCAATACTTGGGCTAAATGCCAACCAGACGCTGTTTTAAAGGGTTGGCTGATTTCACCCACTGATAATTGACTAATGGCTTGATAAAATTCAGCATCAATGGAATCAGGTGTTATCCAACCTAAATCTCCCCCTTTAGAGACAGAAGCTTGTTCTTCAGAATGTTTTGAGGCTAATTTTCCAAAGTCACTGCCTTCGATGCAGTGTTCCCTGATTTTGTTTAATGAAGCTTGTACTTCCGTATCAGAAGTTTTTTCATTGCTTGTCATGAGAATATGGCGAACATGGATTTTTGTGAGAGAACGATTACTGGTGGTCACACCATCAATACGTTTTTCAACAAGCTTAATAATATGGTAACCACTTTCGTTACGAATGGGACCATGAATTGCACCCACCTTTAAGGTTGGAACCACTTTAGCAAAGAGACTAGGAAGTTCTGGCGTTTTACGGAAACCTAAATCTCCTCCGGGGGAGGATTCACTATTAGAGTAAGCGACAGCCAATTTTGAAAAATCTGCTCCCCTTCTTAATTCTTTCATGATTGTTTCGATCTGGGTTTTTGCACGATTGACACTGCGAGAATTCGAACTATCGGATATAGGGATCAGAATGTGCGATAGGCGATATTCAGCGCCGGTTTGGTTTTGTCCTTGAGAGGAGCTCAAAAATTGATCAATTTCTTCTGGAGAAACATGAATGTTTTGTCCCAACTCTCGTTGTTGAAGTCTTGAAATAATAATTTGATTTTTGACAATTTCCTTGAATTTTGAAAATGGCACTCCTCGCTCTTCTTGGGTGGTTTGTAATTGCTGAACAGTCATATGATTGCGTTTAGCAATATCCTCAACGGCGTGGTTGAGATCAGCTTCTGGTAGTTCGATCCCCGTTTCCTTGGCTTTTTGCAATTGAAGTTTTTCCATCACGATTTTATCTAAAAGTTGTTTTTTTAATTTATCAGGCGCTGGAAGGTTGGGTTCGTTATGACGTAATTCCGACAACAGGAGTTGAAATTGTTGGTTGAGTTCTGATTCTGGAATAGCTTCTTTGTTCACAACAGCAACGATTCGGTCTAGAGTTCCTAGGCTTCTCTCTTTCATTGGAGCTGCACAATAACCGGCTGTTTGAAAAAAGAATATTCCGAGGATAGTCAGAAGTCTGATGCAAAGTGGAAAAAAAGAACAAAAAATAGTCTTCATAATAAGCTCACTAACTAAAATTACAGATTATATATGGGTAGTTTAACTTAGAATTTATTTCCGCGCCACTGATAACCCGGAATAGATTTATCTAGAGTACTTCCAATTTCGCTATGCCCGACACTGGAAAAGCCTTTGAACACAAATTGAAAGAATATCCCCGTATTATATTCTCTATGGCCGGCATTAGGTAATAAAAAAGAAGACCAAGAAACACGAAAGGCGGTACAACAGCCCTGATGTTCAAGTCCAAATAAGATGGCATTACTACGATCATTTTGAATGTCATAATTCCAATGTCCTAGCAGACGAAATTCATTGGTTAATTCCCAAGCAGCGGAAGTATCGATTTGTCTGACATGTTGTGAGAGTAGACTGCTTGGATAATTGAAAACAGGATTGCGACGTAAATATTGATATCCTAAATTCACAACCGTTAATTCAGTAGGATGATATTGTATCCAAAAAGCAGTTTTATCAATATCTTTCCGATAAGTATTCCATTGGATGCTAGCAATGGCAAACCATTGATCATCGCATTTTAAACGTCCAAGCCCTACTAAAGGCGAAAGCGCTCTGTTTTGATCAGGTAATTCTTGGTTTAAGGCAAAAGGGTTTAGCACGGGATTCCCGAGTGTTACCTTAGGGGGTTTAAAGTAATAAATTTGTCCTGCCGTTAAACTTAATTGTTCCGATCCTCGACTCGCTGTTAAAAAGCGAGTAGTAGCTGAAAGTGTCATTTGATTTGCATCGCCTAAGCGATCAAAGCCATTAAAACGATTATCGCGATAGAGTAGATTATAATCAAATCCGGGATAGGAGCTGTCAAAATTAGGGAAAGCATTTTGGTTTTGATAAGGAACGTATAAATAATAGGCTCGAGGTTCTAAGGTTTGTACATAAGGGATGTCACAAACTTTCATGTCTCGTTCAAAAATTAAACCGGTGTCCACATCAACAATAGGTAAAATGCGTTTAGGATTTTTTGTTTGTTGATGGCGACGGTCTGTGGGACTCAAAGCCAGAGAATAAGTGAGCATATCTAATTGCAATCTGGGTTTAAAAAAGCCCCAGGGTCGCCTATAGGAATAGGCAATCCCGGGTCGAACAAAATAGCGCCCGCCCGTGGTGAAAGGTTGAGCAGTAAAGGCGCTCAATCTATGCGCAAAATAAGCCACCTCTCCTTGTGTTGTCCATTCAAATCCATAAGGTAAATCGGGACATTCGTTTGCAAAGGCTATTTGTGGTAGGCGTTGGTAAACTTCATCATTCACAGGACCGTAATAGGGATGCAGCGTTTGGTAGGATTGCACTCGAGTCAAAGCTTGCCAATACTCATCTTGATATTTCACTTCGGCTTGTTGCTGCAATTGGGTATTGCCAGCAGCGAACAAAGTTGTTCCCAGATCCATAAAATAATTATCATCACCGACGATTTGATAATTCACATTGCTAGACCAATTTCGGTTAAATTGAGAATTATGTTTGGCGAAAAAAGCAATTCGTGTATTACTGCTGCGATTTAAAGCTCGTGTACGGGGATCATTCGGTAGATAATCGGGCTTATTCCGTTTCTCATTTTTAAAGATACGATATCCATTATCATCAGGTAAAAAGCCTGCTAGCAGCTCTCCTTGTCCTAAAGGGAATAAGTAACGAAATTGACCTTGAAAATCAAGGCCACGATAACTCAATAAACGAGGTGTGATGGTGGCATCATAATTAGGGGCAATATTCCAATAATAGGGGGTTGCTAATTCAAAGCCACAACTTTTAGATTGGCCAAAAACTGGAAATAAAAACCCACTTTCTCGACGCTTATCAATGGGGAAAGTCACGCTGGGTAAATAAAAAACGGGGAACCCTCGAATATACATTTTGGCATGTTTAGCGACGCCCTTCCCTGTTATTCTATTGAGATTAATTAACTTTGCTCTTAATTCCCAATTGTCTTTATAAGGTTTACAAGTGGTATAGGTTGCATCTTGTAGAAATAAACGGGTATTGCTAAAAACAGTCATAGATTTTGCTGACCCCCTCGCATGGCGGGCATAAATGCGATAGTAGGCATCATTGAGTGTTTTTAAATTTTGTGGCACAGAAATCATAGCCTCAGATCCTTCTAATCGAAGCCCGGGTTCTAAAATTCGAACCTCACCACAGCCTTGAATAGTCTCTATTTTATTGGTTTTGGGATCACGGCTAACCGTAGCAGAATCGGCTTTGACTTGTCGATTTCCTTGGATAAGATGCACATTCCCACGCAGTTGGGTAGCACCCTCTTGATTAAATTCGGCATGAGAAGCCGTGACTGTGATAGGTTGTTTTTCTAAAAAGCTATCGCTAGCCTCTGGAAAAGGGGGTTCTTCTTCGCAATAATATCCACCACAAAGATTATTAGGATCACAACTTACTACCCAATCATCAAAGCAATAATCTGTTTTTTTAGACGATTCCTGGCCCAAGACAGGTGTCCAGCAGAGAAAAGTCGTGACAACAAGTAATATTCCGTTCAGTATATATTTCACAGGCTAAACATCGCATAATTCGGTGTTGACTGCAAATTAACTTTGAATTGGAAGAGTTACTAACATGAACCGCGAAATTCGCGAAACTGCACTCGATAATTGGTTGATCAAAACGCTAGGTACGGAGGAATATACACGCTTGCCTTTGGCCGGGGATGCGAGTTTTCGACAATATTATCGCCTGCAGTTAAAAAATATTTCTTATGTTGTGATGGATGCGCCTCCACCGGAAATGCCCGCCATTTTTATTGAAGTGGCTGCTATGCTCCGGGCACAAGCAGTGAATGTCCCGGAAATCAATGCCTTTGATACAGAAAAAGGGTTCTTACTCTTATCGGATTTTGGAGATAGAGTCTATTTACAAGAACTCAATCAGCATACTGCCCCCTTTTTATATAAGGATGCGATGGAAGCTTTGCTGAAAATTCAACAGTGTCAAGGGAAGGTTCCAAGTTTTGATAAAAATTTTATGATGCGACAATTCAATATTTTCAAAGAATGGTATTTAGAAAAACATTTAAACCTGACATTAAATACTGAAATCTTACAAACATTAGAAATGCTTTCGGATAGACTATTTAAAGTTATTGCAGATCAACCAGCAGTATTTGTGCATCGAGATTATCATTCTCGCAATTTAATGATTTTGAAAAATGGAGGCCCAGGTATTTTAGATTTTCAAGATGCCATAAAAGGGCCGATTACCTATGATTTGGCTTCACTGTTTCAAGATTGCTATATCACTTGGCCACGAACACAGATAGAAGCTTGGGTCGGGAGTTATCAGGAGAAGGCTCAAGAATGCGGGATTTTATCGAAAGAAATCAGTCATTTAGAATTTTTGCGTTGGATGGATTTAACGGGCTTGCAACGTCATTTGAAAAATTTAGGAATTTTTGCACGGCTGAACTATCGAGATGGAAAAAAACAATATCTTAAAGATATTCCTAGATTACAGAGCTATATTCAGGAAACCTACGAACGGTATACAGAATTGCAAGATTGTAGCGCTTTTTTTGAAACTATTTTGAGTCGGAAGGAATTGAATAAATGTGTGTGAATACATGCGTGCTATAATTTTATCTGCTGGGCGTGGAAATCGTATGCGTCCTTTAAGTGATCATACGCCAAAACCTTTATTAATGATTGCTGGAAAACCCTTAATCGTTTATCATTTGGAGAGCTTTGCTAAAGCGAAAATTCATGACATTATTATTAACTTGGGTCATTTGGGTGAAAAATTAGCACTGGCCTTGGGGGATGGTTCTCGTTTCGGGGTCAATATTGAATATTCTTACGAAGAACCCGTGTTAGAAACGGGAGGAGCGATTGTAAAAGTGCTATCCAAATTAGGGTCTGACCCCTTTGTTGTGATCAGTGCGGATATTTTTACGGATTTTCCTTTTGAGAGATTCAAAAGGCCCCTGGAAAAACTAGCTCATTTGATATTGGTGGATAATCCTCCCCACCATCGTCGAGGCGATTATGCGCTAATAGAAAACAAATTTGTGTCAGAAACTGGAGAGCCTTTGTTTAATTTTGCTGGAATGGGTGTGTATCGTCCTGAATTATTTTCGGGTAGTCCTAAGGGCATTTTGAGATTACCCGATCTTTTTAAACAACCTTTTAAGGATAGGCAAATAACCGGGGAATATTATGCAGGGCTTTGGCATAATATTGGCACACCAGAACAATTATCTGAGATTGATAGGGTTATGAGTAGAGTTGAGCCAGAGACTATACCCAAAGCAAACGAGTTTTAGGCTAGGCGCGCATCCCACCGAGCAAGCGCAGTGTACAAATAGTACATGAGCATTGCGAGAGTGGGTGTGCAACAACGCCTAAAACTCGTTTGCGAAGGGTATAAATAGATGATAAAGATAGATGATAAAGGTTTGTGAATGACATTTTTTGGAAAAATAATCGGTGCGATTCTTGGTTTTGTGGTGCTTGGCCCTATCGGTGCCATTCTTGGCTTCATTGTGGGCAGTATCTTTGATCGAGGATTAAAGCTGCATTTATATCATTTCCCTCGCCAACATACAGCAGAAGTCCAACAAGCTTTTTTTACGGCCACTTTTTCCGTGATGGGACATTTAGCAAAAGCGGATGGGCAAGTTAGCGTTTATGAAATTAAAGCCGCAGAAAATATCATGTCTCGTCTTGAATTAAACGAAGAATTACGGATAGAAGCCATTCGTCTTTTTAATGAAGGGAAAAAACCAGATTTTGACTTAAAGGGTACGTTAGAAGTCTTATATCGAGATTGTAGTCATAATCGAGATTTATTGCGATTTTTTATTGAAATACAATTAGAAGCCGCATTGGCAGATGGAGAATTACAGCCTACTGAGCAAAAGTTATTATTATATATTTGTGAAAGCTTGCATTTCTCTTCTCTTGAATTTCAACAACTCTGGTCCAGACAATGGGCAAGTCAAGCTTTTCACCAATGGTATAGTCAGTTTGAAGGTGATAACTTTGGGCAGAGAGAGGGATCATGGCAACAAGAGGAAACACAGTGGGGGGGAACATCATGGTCCTCACAATCCAGAACCCGATCTCGTGGGGGTTATCAGAGAGGGTATCAGCAAGGTTACACAGGACAGCGCTCTCGCTCTGCTGAAAGCTCATTACAAGATGCATATGGTGTTTTAGGCGTTGTTGCAACCGCTGTGCCTGCAGAAATTAAAAAAGCCTATCGAAGATTAATGAATCAACATCATCCAGATAAATTGGCTTCTCGAGGCTTGCCAGAGCATATGATGAAACTGGCAAAAGAAAAAACGCAGCAAATTCGTGCTGCCTATGATCTCATTCGTGAAGCAAGGGGATTTAGGTGACCTTAATTGAGAAACTTCAAAATATTACTGAAATTCATGATGGATTTATCATAGATCTTTGGGGAGTCATTCATGACGGTGTTTTTGTATATCCAGGCGCAGTTGATTGTATCAATCATTTAATTTTATCAAATAAAGTCGTTGTTTTTATGTCTAATGCCCCACGCCCAAGGGAGATCGTTCTTGATAAACTTCTAAGTCTTCAAATAAAGGCGACTCCTGAGATGATTCTAACCTCTGGGGATATTGTCAGAAGGATATTTGACAAGAAGGGAGATAGTCCTTTTGGGAAAAAATATTATCACCTGGGTTCAAAACGAAATACTGATCTTCTATCTGGCATTACAATAAAATTAGTCGAAGATATTATGGAAGCAGATATTCTTCTGCTGACGGCTTATATGGATCAGGATGAAGATTTAGAACAACATGATACGCTATTGAAGAAAGCAGCAATATTGAAAATACCAGCAATTTGCGCTAACCCGGATAAGGTAGTTACTAATGGAAGTAAAGAGCGGTATTGTGCGGGAGTGCTAGCAGAAAAATATGAGTTTTTTGGCGGCAAGGTATATTATTATGGGAAACCTCATCTAGATATATATAATACTGCACTCCAATATTTCCAAGATAAAGGTATTTCAAATAGAAAACGTATTGTGATGATCGGAGATACATTAGAAACCGATATACAAGGTGCCGTGAATGCAAATATTGATTCTGTTCTTGTGTTAACAGGCAATATGGATAGACTGCTAAAAAGTGCTAAATTCAATCAGCTTGTTCAAACTGATGCATTAGAAAAAATATTTTTAGAACAGCAACTATATCCCACTTATATTTTAGAAACTTTAAGATAATAAAAGTTATTAAATGTTTTTGCAATTTTTTACTAGTTGCACCGGGAGCGAGCATATAAAAACATTCAGATTCACGTCTAGTAAGATGCAGCCCTGGGGGCGCTAAACTGCAAACATATTCACATTAAAATTCATCAAGCAGTTTCCAACCATTGCTCTAAATGTTTGCTTTGACGATGCAGAAAAGCAGGATCCTTAAAAGTTAAGGTTAACAGTGAAATGCCTTGGAGACTGGCAATTAAATATTCGGCCAGAGAAAGAGCACTTTCTTCTTTGCCCAATGCCTTAAATTGTTTCTCCACCCATGACAACGTTTTACGCATCAAATTGGCAGCGTAAAGTGCAACATCACCCCCTTGTTTGCCCAATTCTTGGCAGAGGCTTCCCAAGGAACAACCAAAACGAGCGATGGTATCGGATCCTCGTGAATTTTCTTCGATAAAAGAGCGAAGGCGATCTCTAACGTTCGGAAGTTGATCCCAAACGGTGAATAAGGATTGCAGTTCTGCTTCTCGTTTTTGAACCACTGCCAATAGGATCTCATCTTTTACTTTAAAATAATAATAAACATTACCGAGAGGAACGTCGGCTTTGGCTGCGATGTCAGCAAGGGTAGTCGTATGAAAAGTTTTTTGGTAAATCAGCTCATCTGCAGCGTCTACTAGACGATCACGTTTATCATTTTTCCTGGACATGTTCTTGCACGCTCCTAAGTTAGTCATTTGTTACACAATAGCTCGGTTTCTGAGTTTGAGGATAATATCATAAGGGTTTTCTTTTGTCTCCATCTAGATTGTTTCGGTCGCAAGCTTCGACCCGCATCCGACCCTAAATAATCCTGCTAAGATCCCTTCTCCTGCTTGCAGGAGAGAGCCGGATGAGGTTCCCTCCGGCCCCTTCAGAGGGCTTGTCAGGACTGTTTGTCGCAATGACGGTTACTAGAATTGAAAAGTCAATTAAGCACCAATCACTACTCTCCCACTGCCTCTTTGTTCTTTTTGGTGCTAGGCTAAGGAATGAGAAATCTGGGATAGCCAATTTCGTTACAAATGAGTTAAATTTTTTAGTTGCCATTGCGAGAGCTGAGCTTCGCAATCTAGGTCTGAGGCGAAGCATCGTTAGAAATGAGAAACAAAAAATGAGTATTGAGGAACAAGAGCGAAGGGATGAAGAAAATATGCCAGAAAAAAAACCGGATGTGATTGCGGCCTCTATTCTATCGGCCAATTTGCTTTCTATCGGTCAAGAGGTAGAGCAAGTATTAGCGGCAGGAGCCGATTGGATCCATTTTGATGTGATGGATAATCATTATGTTCCAAATTTAAGTTTTGGTCCCAGTTTATGTCAAGCCTTACGAGAGGCTGGAATAAAAGCCTACATAGATGTCCACTTAATGATAAAACCTGTCGATAATCTGATTTCCTCATTTGCAAAAGCCGGTGCCAGCAATATTAGTTTTCATGTAGAGGCTAGTGAGCATGTGGATAGAACATTACAATTAATTCGGGATGAAGGTTGTCAAGCAGGCCTTGTTTTTAATCCTGCTACTCCTTTGAGTGCCCTACCCTATATTATGGATAAATTAGATTTAATCTTATTAATGTCGGTTAATCCAGGATTTTCTGGCCAACATTTTATCCCTAGTGTTTTACCTAAATTGCGGGAAGTCAGAACTTTGATTGATACGCTGAATCCTGCTATTCGCTTAGAGGTTGATGGTGGCGTTAAGCTGGATAATATAGCGGCTATAAAGGAGTCTGGGGCAGATACTTTTGTGATGGGTTCGGCAATTTTTGGAACAAAAGATTATACAGCAACTTTACAGGATTTTAGAGTGCAATTAAAAAATGCGATTCCTTTTTCTTAAGGTTTTATGAAGAGTGGAAATCGGTTTTTCAGTGATTTTTTGTTCTTTGCCATAATGCTTAGCGTGCAAATTCTTTAACCAGAGCATCTCTAAATAATGCGCTGAAATGAGGTTGCTTTTCTGCTTTATTTCACGATGGGTATGTTCAGAATCTGAAATCTTTTCCTGCTTGACCAAGGTATGTTTTTTCTTTAATTTTCTTCGAAATCGGTAATGGAATCTGCGATATAATTTTAAAAGGGCAATACGTAGCCAATATTTTTTTCTTAAACGATACCATTTCAAGAATAAAAACAGCGTAAGCAGGTCTTGGTTTTTAATTTTTTTTTCAAGATCTTGTTTCAGGTTGTGTGTTCGAAGGTTTTTAAAATGCAAGTCTGCTGCTTCTAAAAGCATGGCGAAATGTTCTAATGCCTTTTGTTTTTTTGCTGCTTTTTGTTCTCTAATTGTTTTTTTTATCGTGTTTTTTTTATAATTTTCCCATTGAGGTAAAAATAAGATGTGGGTAGATGCATTTGGAAGTGAATGAATTGAGGAGGGAGAAGTTTTATTATGTAAAGATTGGTAAATATCATGATTCAAAATGGCTTTGCGAAGAATATCATTTGTTGATATTTTTTTTGATAGTAATGATTGCGCCATCAAAGAGCTCCTTTTGGCAATGAGTTGCCTATAAAGCTAAGACGGCAAAAAATGTGAATTCTTGAGTAAAAAGATTTTCTTTTAATACGAGATTGTTGCAATAACGACTATAACCATAAGAGGTGTAATCAATATAGGTTAAATCTCGATTGAGAGCTGGCGTGGTTCTTTAAAAAGTATTAACGGGAGGTTCCTGGGGCTCCAGGTTTAGGGGGCCAGGAAAATGGCCCTTTGCTTTTTATTTTTTGTTCTGGTTCTTCTGATTCATTGTTAGGAGCATTGGGATTCATGGCAGGATTGGAGGCAGCATTTGAAGCAGCTTTCGAGGGAGCAGACTTCTGATTTCGTCCTAGCTCTGGTGTCTCTGGTGGGTTGATTCAATAACTGTCATTGCGAGTCAAGCGAAAGAGATGGCTTGCTTCCTCGCAAGCTCATCGTAATAACAGTTAATATGATTAAAAAATTAAACGGAGGGTTAGTATTGATTAATCGGATGAAGTTAAGCTGCTTCAAGCACCCAATGAGCAACCTGTCGTACAACTTGGGGTGAAATCAATAATCGTAAATGCCCATGGTCTTCTAAAATAAGTTTATGATTTCCTGCAAGGGTGTTATGGGGGGGGAATGCAGCTTGCCAAGGAATGATCATATTATCAATTTGACTGGCCACATAATGATAAGTAATAGAAGATTGTTGAATGCGGCTGGTTAAATCTTGAAGAAAAGAGGAGTGAGGAGACATTTCTTTTACATTTTCACCATAACCCAGCGCAGCAAGGCGGGTTCCTTGAAACGGAGAGCCCAAGGTAATCACTTTAGCAACCTCTCCTGGTTTTGCGAGGAATTCAGTATAATACCCGCAGACTAACCCGCCCATAGAATGGCCAATTAAAATAATTTTATCTTGTTTTGTTTCGGCTTTAATATCGGAAATCTCTTCTTTTAATTTTTCGGCATATTTTGCAATGGAATCAAAAGGGGAATTAAGATTAAAGGAATAGATGGGTCCAATATGGGAAATGGTCTGTAGGCGATGCTTAAACCAAAGCCAATCCGTTTGATTTTGCAAATAACCGTGAACTAATAAAATCGGAACACCAGAACTATTGGATGAATCAGAAGGTTTGTGAGATAAAAGTTGAAAAGGAGAGAGAAAGAAACGAGCAATATTACAAAAGCATTCAATAAAAAAACTTTTCATAATCGTGAATAAAGGTATATTGTCTGGCAATTCCCCTTGCAGTGATTTTAATCTTAGTTCAAACCAAAGAATAAAATGGGTGACGATGCCATGTAACAGGGAAATAATAATTACCAAAATTAAAAACAATTTGATAACGGACCAGAGTATTTCAAGCATTTGATCATCCTTATATTCTACGCGATTTCGGTTTCCTTAGGAGTGGCCGGCACGGGGATTGAACGCCTACATGGCCTACCTGATGATTCAGAGACTGCGCCTACAGTTGCGATCCTCACAATTCTCACTAGGGCATGGGGATCTATTACGACTTACCCAGGAATTAAATCTCAGGGGTTACCCTAGGCTATGTTCCTGAGGTGTTTTTGCGACAATTTGTAGGGCATGAATTTCAGGCCCTATCAATCCTTCTAGTGCATTATAGACCAGTCGGTGACGTACCAGTAAGGCTTTGCCTTCAAAAAGAGAAGAAACCAGTGTGACATGAAAATGCCCTCCTCCACTTTGATGAGCGCCTGCATGATTTTCATGGTCTTTGCTTTGATCTTCAATCGTTAAGAAATCTGGATTCAGAGCGCTTTTTAAACGATTTTCAATCAATTTTACTCTTTCAGTCATCTTTAAATTTGCTCCAATGATAATGTTATTCTCGAGTTAGATAAGGGGAGACTAACCCGCTAGAGATTCTAACATAATGATTTTTCAACCTATTTAGGATTTTGTTTCTTCAGGAAGGCGATGACGTATCATATAAATACTTTGACCCAGCACAAAAAGAAAAGTGAGACCCAAACTCCCAAACAGTTTAAAATTAACCCAGGTGTCGGTATCAAAATTTTGCATCACATAAATATTCAAGCATCCCATTCCAGTAAAGAAGAAAACCCAACTTAAGTTTAAGCGTGACCAGGCCATCGAATTAACTTTAATACTGTGTTCTGCCAGACGTTGAATAGCGGGTTTATCACCAATCCATTGTGAGAGCAAAAATCCAAGACCTAACGACCAATAAATAACGGTGGGCTTCCATTTAATAAAAGCTTCATTCTGAAAGAATAAAGTGGCACTACCAAGAACTACCAAGGTGATTAGCGTGATAAGAGGCATTTTTTCAAAATGACCCGAACGAAAACGCCCCCAGAGAACTTGCACGAGGCTTGCGACCATGGCAGTTAGGGTGGCAACATAAATGCCTCCCCATTTGTAGGCAATAAAAAATAATAAAATTGGAAAGAAATCGAACAAAATTTTCATAGTTGCCTCGGCTTTTTGGCTGTACTAGGGATCCAGCACAGTGTAAAGTATAATCCTGTATTGAAATGCTTAAACCATATACACCCTACTGTAGGTCCTTATTATGCATGATAGCGTTATTTCTAAGAAAAATCACCGAATAGTTTCCGGGGCACGTGCTACCGGGAATCTACATTTGGGAAATTATTATGGTGTATTAAAAAACTGGTTAAAATTACAGTCTGAATATCCTTGTTTCTTTTTTATTGCGGATTGGCATGCTCTAACAACTCAGTATGAACATCCCCAAAAAATTCAAGAGAACACTTTGGAAATGATTCTGGATATTTTGGGGGTAGGAGTTGATCCTGAACAATGTGTTTTTTTTGTGCAATCTCAAGTTCCAGAACATGTGGAGCTACACCTCATCCTATCCATGTTAACTCCTTTAAGTTGGTTAGAACGCGTCCCCACATATAAAGAATTACGCCAAAAATTAAAAGAACAACATTTAGGAACCTATGGTTTTCTAGGCTATCCCGTTTTACAATCGGCGGATGTTTTAATACATAAAGGGGAATTGATTCCTGTTGGCGAAGATCAAATTCCCCATATCGAACTAACAAGAGAAATAGCTCGGCACTTTAATTATTTATATTGTGAGGGAAACACCCCGCTTTTCCCTGAACCCCAGCCTTTATTAACCACAACTTCAAAAATGCCTGGACTAGACGGGCAAAAAATGTCAAAATCCTATCATAATACGATTGAGCTAAGAGAAGATCCTAAATCGGTTGAATATAAAATTAAAGTGATGCCGACTGATCCCGCTCGTGTGCGTCGTACCGATCCAGGAGAACCTGAGAAATGCCCAGTTTGGCGTTTTCATCAAATTTATTCAACACCTGAAATACAATCTTGGGTGCTGAATGGTTGTCGTAGTGCCGGTATTGGTTGTCTTGAATGTAAAAGACCGGTCATTGATGCCATTATTGCGGAACAGGCACCTATTCGGGCACGCGCAGAAGAATTTGCAAAAGATAAAGCACGAGTGAACCAAATATTAAAACGAGGAGCAGAATTGGCGAGAGAGTCTGCTCTAGAAACTTTAAAAGAGGTTCATGAGGTAATGGGTTTAAATCATGTCCACCGTTAATATTAATCCAGTTGAAATCAGCAGCAATGTTGTATGAGAAATAAGGTTGCATTAGAAATCGTAAGAGCAGTTTATACAGTTATGGGATTCCATTATGTCCATCGAAAATCAGGTTGAAATAAGCAACGATATTGCATTAGCTTCAGAAGCTTCCGATCTCGGAAAGTCTTTATCTGCCTGTGTTGCAACCGTTCGTGGACAAGCTTTTACTTCTTTGCCAGTAGATTTATATATTCCACCCGATGCGATGGAAGTAATTCTTGAAATCTTCGAGGGCCCTTTAGATTTATTATTATATTTAATTCGAAAGCATAATCTTGATATTTTAGATATCCCTGTAGCAGAGATTACGCGCCAATATACCGAATATGTAGAACTGATGACCCAATTTCGTTTAGAGCTGGCGGCGGATTATCTTGAAATGGCTGCTTTATTAGCTGAAATTAAATCCAGAATGCTACTCCCAAGACCCCCAGAATTAGGAGCGGAAGAACAGGATCCGAGGGCTGAACTGGTGCGACGTCTGCAAGAATATGAGCGCATTAAAAGAGCGGCAGAAAATTTTGAACAAATGCCAAGATTGGGTCGAGATCTTTTTGTTGTTTCAGCGACGACGCCAAAATTTGATATTGCAAAGCCCCAACCCTATGTTGACTTAAAAGAAGTATTGTTAGCATTAAAGGAAGTATTTAAGCGCGTTGACCATCAAGCGCTTCATGAAGTACAACCTGAGGGCTTGTCGGTAAGAGAGCGCATGTCACGAATATTATCAAAATTAGAAGGCGATCGTTTTATTGATTTTGTCGATTTTTTTGATCTCTCAGAAGGCAGATTAGGTGTTGTCGTCACTTTTCTTGCGCTTCTGGAATTATTACGTGAAACCATGATTGAGTTAGTACAAACCGAAGCCTACGGGCCGATTTATGTAAGGGCACCTGGATGTTAGATGAAAGCAAACTGCAACCATTATTAGAGGCCCTGCTGTTGGCAGCAGGAAAACCATTGCGTGAGGAAGATCTCTTGGAGGTTTTTTCAGAAGAGGAACGTCCGAGTAAAGAAATATTGCGCCAAGCTTTAAAAGATTTACAAGATGGTTGTGAGTCACGCGGTATCCGTTTGATGGAAATAGCCAGTGGTTATCAATTTCAAATCAACTCGGAATGGGCTCCTTGGGTTGCTAAATTATGGGAAGAAAAAGCCCCTCGTTATTCTCGGGCATTATTAGAAACCTTGGCTTTAATTGCATATCGACAACCGATCACCCGGGGAGAAATTGAAGATATTCGGGGCGTGTCTATTAGCCAATCTATTTTTAAGACTCTTTTAGAGGAAAGAGATTGGATTCGGGTGGTGGGGCATCGAGAAGTGCCCGGAAAACCTGCTTTATATGCTACCACTAAATTATTTCTGGATTATTTTGGTTTAAAAACTCTGGAAGAATTACCTTCCTTGCCTGAAGTGATGAATTTAGAAAATATCGCATTGATGGAAGATGAGAATATTGAAAAATTAATGCAAAATGCACTTGCTAATACAAATGATAATACGAATGGTAATAGTCATGACGGTCATCAAGATCACGAAGCATCAGCCTTTGAAGAGGATACTGATGAAGAGGAAAAAATTGAACTTTTGGATTTTGATGATGAATTGGAAACGGAAAGAGAACAGCTTAGTCAAATGCTGAATGAATCGGATGCTACAGAAGTAGAGGAATCAGAGGAATTGGAATTAGAGGAAGAGGAATTAGAAGAAATAAATGAAAATGAAATAGACGAAGAGACAGAAGAAGTGAAAGCAGCGGAAGAAATGAAAGAAACGGAAGAGGGACAAGCAGAAGCAATAGCAGAAAATGGTTCAGTCGCAAGAGAAGAATCTGAGTTAATCGATGTCAAATAATACCGATACTGAAAAATTACAGAAAGTACTGGCCCGAATGGGATTAGGATCTAGGCGTGAAATTGAACAGTGGATTCTAGCCGGACGCTTATCGATTAATGATACCAGAGCTACCTTAGGCGATCGTATTAAACTATCTGATACTGTGTCCCTAGATGGTCGCCATATTACGCTGAGAAGCAGCGAAGATGTGGGGCAACGGGTGCTCATGTATCATAAACCAGCAGGAGAACTTTCCGCCCGAAGCGATCCCGAAGGTCGTCCGACCGTTTTTGATAATCTACCAAAACTGAGAGGTAGGCGATGGATTTCCGTGGGTCGATTAGATTTTAATACCTCGGGATTGTTATTGTTTATGACGGATGGCGAATTAGCCAATCGTTTAATGCATCCTTCTTTTGAAGTGGAGCGCGAATATGCAGTGCGTACGCTTGGAACGCTAACAGAGGAGCAAGCAAGACGTTTAAAAAAAGGCGTTCGCTTAGACGATGGCATGGCTTCTTTTAATGAAATTATCGATGCTGGGGGCGAAGGTGCGAATCATTGGTATCATGTGGTTTTGAAAGAAGGTCGCAATCGAGAAGTGCGTCGCATGTTTGAAACTGAAAACTTAACCGTCAGTCGCTTAATTCGAGTTCGTTTTGGGCCCATCAAATTGCCTCGCTTTCTTCGGCCAGGGCACTGGAAAGATTTGGAAAAATCTGAAATAGCAGAGTTAGCTCGTTATGCAGTGCCAATTAAAAGGTAACTTAACAGCTCCAGAATAAATTATGTAAGCGAATGGTATTGCTCCTACACCAATAGGGTTTAAAAACTATGCCCCGTCATTCCCAAACTTTCTGATCCCATCAAATAAAGATAAAACGGTATTATTTCTTCAGGCATTTTAAGTTTTTTGGGATCTTCGGCGGGATAAGCAGCAGTTCTTAATTGAGTTTTGATTCGTCCTGGATTGATAGAATTGACGCGAATATTCGTGTTAATTTCAAGTTCATCTGCCAAAATTTGCATTAACGCCTCTCCGCCAAATTTACTTACCGCGTAAGCACCCCAATAAGCTCTGGCTTTGTGTCCCACTTCGGGGGTAGAAAAAATAATAGAAGCTTCTTTAGCACGTTTCAATAAGGGCAGTGTGGCCCTAGTAAGTAGAAATGCAGCATGTAAATTCACTTGCATTACCTGATACCATTGCTCTAAGGGAGTGTGTTCAATACTAGTTAAACTGCCTAGCATGGCAGCATTATGCAAAATGCCATCGAGTTTTCCAAAGGGTTTCTCGATATTTTCTCGCAACTTCTCATAATCTTCAGGAATTGCATTGGCTAGATTAAAAGGGTAAATGGCAGGTGTGGGAGCCCCAGATTTTTCAATTTCATCATATAAAGATTCAAGATGGGGAATGTTGCGAGCTAATAAAATAACCGTGGCACCTTGGGATGCAAAAGCTTTTGCCACAGCACGGCCAATGCCTCGAGAAGCACCCGTGATTAAGATCACGCGATCAGCTAATGAATTGGGTGAGGGTTTATAATGAAATAACATAGAAGAACAATTAAGTATTATATTTTTGAAAAAGTGTTTTATAAGTGTCTAGCATAATAGAAAAATATTGTCCTCGAATGCGAGAATAAATTTCATTAGCAAGATCTTCATTATAAGTATGTGAACAATTATTTCTATCCTCTAACATCTTAATCCAAATTTGCTCATCGTGAATAAGCTTTCCCATATAAGCTTCCTTTAATACTTCTTTAGGATAAGTAACTTCCCTTCCAAGCTCTCCTAAAAGACGTTTTAGAGCTTTCCAGTATAATTCAATAGTATATTCGAAACGTTGAATAGCGGCATCTATATTGACTCTAAGAGGATCGGGCGGTAATTGAACAATCCTTTCTAAGGTATCTAAAGCTTTTTTTAATTTTGAGAAAGATTCTCGAGTTTTATCTAACATTAATTGCTCCTGTCTCGTTTGTAGAGGACTACTCTATCACGTATGATATTTTTTTTTAATGGGTTTGCATCATCTAATTGATCAAATCGTACATAATCAATTTTTAATAAAGTATCCGCATCTTCTATAATTTCAAAGACTTTAATCCAATCCGAATCACTTGCCTTTGGACAGATAATGGCCAAGTCTATATCGGAACGACTGGTATTGTCTCCTCTGGCACGAGATCCATATAGTTCTATCTCTTCAATGAATGGAAGTTGGGTAAGTTTTTTAAAAAATTTGTATTGATGGATATCCCAATTTTCTTCAAGCATTTACTTTCCCAGATTGTTTTTCCATTTCAAGGGTGGCTTTAAGGTAATATGTCCTAGCCTCTTCACCCTCCACATAGCGCATGATGACTATGTTTTGTCCCCAGGGAATTTCTGAAACAAGCTGTTTCAGAAGAGATTTCGTGGTTTTTCACTTGGTACTTCCTCTGCCATGTGAGATTATTTATACCCTTCGCAAACGAGTTTTAGGCGTTGTTGCACACCCACTCTCGCAATGCTCATGTACTATTTGTACACTGCGCTTGCTCGGTGGGATGCGCGCCTAGCCTAAAACTCGTTTGCTTTGGGTATAACTTGTAAGCTTTCGAGGAGTCAATTCGTTAAAGCTTACTAAGATTTAATCAAACGAAAATGTATATACTACAGGAGTTTTATAGAGTTGAATAGGGTTAGTCTTGTTGATGCTATAGGTTGTCAATTTACAATCGCAGAAAAAATTATAAAAAAAGTGGCGAATGTTTTTTGGCTTTTAATGGCGAGCTAAGATTCATTGATGTCTGTCTGTGGAGTTCATGTTTAGGTAAAACAAATTCAATTTTCAAAAAATGTCAGTTGACAAAGCAATGTTGTGCTAGTGACTGGTGAAAAATCGTTGTAGAGACAATCCTTCTATAAGCTGCTAAACTTTATCCATTGTGAAATCCATTGCAAAAGCCATGATGAATGTGAACAAAAATGATAGATGAATGATAGATAGAGATAGGTGAAAATGTATGTTACAAATTATTGAACGTTGGTTCCACCGTTATTTTTCAGATCCGGAAGCAATCTTATTATTTTTTATTTTAGTAATTGGCTTTAGTTTAATTATTTTCTTTGGGGGGATATTAGCTCCAGTATTGGCAGGAATTGCCATTGCTTATTTATTAGAATGGGTTGTCGTGCATTTGCAAGAATGGAAAGTGCCTCGACTTGCTGCAGTTATTATTGTATTTTGCGGATTTTTGGGGATATTGTTTTTGGCTTTGATGGGACTTGTGCCACTATTTTGGAAGCAAATGGCCAGTCTTTTTGATGAATTACCTCGAATGGTTGACAAAGTTCAACAAACCTTACTATTACTTTCGGAACGTTTCCCAGATTTCTTTTCTAAAGATCAACTACGAGACATCGTCAATTCTATGGGTGCCGATATTCGCAATTGGGGCAAAGTAGTCGTGACTGCTTCTGTTTCTTCCATTACAGGCATTATTGTTTGGGTAGTTTATTTGATTTTAGTGCCTTTATTAGTTTTCTTTTTCTTAAAAGATCGCAGTCAATTAATCCATTGGTTGGCTCATTTTTTACCGAAAAAACGTGGAGTCTTGCAGAAAGTTTCAGTTGAGGTAAATCAACAAATTGGTAATTATGTCCGCGGAAAAGTAGTCGAAATCATTTTTGTTGGGATTGCCACCTATCTGGTTTTCTGGTTTTTTGGCCTGCAATATAGTGTATTGTTGGCTTCCTTAGTGGGGCTATCAGTATTAATCCCCTATGTTGGTGCAGTTGTTGTGACGATTCCCGTTATTTTAGTTGCTTATTTGCAATGGGGTTGGAATCCAGAATTTGGTTATCTGATGCTATCTTTTTTAATCGTACAAGGGTTAGATGCCAATATCTTAGTTCCTTTGCTCTTCTCTGAAGCGGTTAATTTGCATCCAGTAGCGATTATTGTCGCAACGTTGTTTTTTGGAGGCATTTGGGGGTTTTGGGGTGTATTTTTTGCCATCCCGCTTGCCACCTTGGTAAAAGCTGTGATCAATGCTTGGCCAAAACCAAAAAATAGTCATTAAATAGCAGCCACGATAGTGACACATCGTGACTAAAGCGCAATCAAAAAGGATGATTGAATTTTAGACGACTCGGATCAAATTTTTTAGAAGGGGTAATTCCTAATACCTCCGGGGTAAACCCTGCACGCCAAAATACAGTTTGGATATTTCTAATCATCTTATCAGAAAAACATTTATTATTTTTTTGTGCCTTTAATTTTTCGTGCTGGGGAGTAAATGCTTTACCACTTTCAATAATATTATTTTTTGTGCTGTCTTGTTTATATTTGCTTTCTTTGGTATCTTTTTTGTCTTTTTTTGATAGGCTTTCATCAAAATTTTCTTTATTATCATAATACCCAATCAGGCCTGATATTTTGATTGTGCAATGTGAGCCATCTAGACGTTCAATATGGATGTCAAATCTTTTGTTCCTTAAAGTTTTTTCTAGGGTTACTAAATCATCATGATTAAATTCAAAGGAATACAATTTCTCAAAATAGGTTTTAATAGTATTGTTAATAATCTGATTAAGAACTAGCTCTTTGATCTTATCTTCACGAAGTTTCGATGTATCTTTAAACAATTTTTGCATTCTCAAAAAAACAGACCTGACATTTATTTCTTGAATGGATTCTTTCCCAGAACGCAACGCTTTCATTTTCTTGATTCTATTTTGTCCATGTTCCTGTTGTTTTTGACGTCGAAATTCTTCCAATGTAACATGGGGTTTCACAATATCATTTTTTTCATATTTTGATTCTTTTTTGTTTTTCTTATCTTGCCCGTCGCCTAACGAAAGTTGCTTGTCTTTATCATTTTTAGCATCCATCTGTTCCGTTTTCTCTAGGTTTGATTTATCTTTATTTTGGCTATTTGCTTGCGTATTTGGTAAGCTACATATTTTTTTGATACGATCAAACGCTAAACGATTTTCGTTGTTTCTTGATTCAATTTCTTGCGCAAGATCTTCTATGTTTTGCAGCGAAGCTTCTATGTTTTGCAGCGAAGCTTCTATTTTTTCAAGTGTTTCTGGATCCCCCAGGCTGGTAAACAAAAGTTGGAATACCTGAGTTTTAAATTCTTCAAGAAAATTGCCTGTTTCCTCAATGTTTTTTAAAAATTCAACCCATTTTTCTTTATGACTTTTATCAAACTTAGAAAGCTCGGACACCAACCCCAGGGTATCCTTTTTAACGTTTATCATTCGAGCCACAATGCTCAAAAATTTCTCCATATATTCCATTTTTTGTTTGGAATGATTGATTTTTTCGTGAATAGGCTGCATTTCTTTGATAAGGTTAAGATAAACGATTTTGCCTTCCAACAAGGCCTCTGACATAAGTTTCACGCTTTTGACGGAGGATCCTGTCAAAGAACCCATTTTTTTTGAAACTGCATTAAGCTTATCCGAAAGTTTGGACCCTATTGCATAGAAACTCTTTTCAACCTCTTGTGACTTAGTCCAATCTGTTTTACAAAAACTAGCAGGGTTTAATTGGCTGAATAGTTCTTCTATTTGTTCTTCGTTGTTTTTGCTTTTATCATTCAAAAGATTAGCGATAATAGGAAAAATATGTCCTTTTTCAAGGAGTTTCTGACGGAGACTCTGAAAAAAATTATGATAACTTTTCATAACGTCTTCGATTTGCTCTACCCTTATTTTCTTTCCATCGTAGAGCACTTGGATGTCTACAGCTTGTACCAAATTCTGGTTAATATCCAAATGGGGGGGGCCTATGAGTTTTTTTAAAGAAAGTTGAATATATTTTTTAGAAAGCATATTGTTTAAGACGTTGCTTATGTAAGGTTTTAGGATATCCGCAATGCTTTCTTGAAATCTACATTCTATTTCACTCTTAACTGTCTTTTTTCGAAGCGCGTTTAACAAAAGTATAAGAACAGACTACCATCCCAATTTTTAAACAAAGATAACATTGATCAATATTGTCTTGAGAAAGATTTTTAAGTTTTTCAATTAAAAAATCATATGCTGTAATTCTTTCTTTAAAAATTTCTTGAATTGTAACAGGTAATTCTGGTGCGGAAAGACTTAAATTTCTTTTTAAATAACTTTGACATTCTTGAACACTTGCATTTTGATAATAGAATAATGCATTTTCATTATATAGCCTCCTTCCTTTCATTATTTCTAATGCTTTTTGTAAACTTTCTGCCATTGCCTCCTCAAGTTGAATTTCCTTTTTTAGCTTGGCTTCTTCTGCTTTTCCTTGGGATTCATCTAGAAAAGGCTGTGCCAAAATGCTATCAGGAAGGAGTTTAGCGTCTCCTTTTGGAATTTGATTAGTTCCTGATGAATAGATGCTCGAACAAGATATAGAGTCTAAACTATTTTTAAAAACGACTAGACTAGAATTTCGACTATCCCTGCGTATTTTTAGTTCTTCCTTAAGGTGAATTTCCTTTTTTAGCTTGGCTTCTTCTGCTTTTCCTTGGGATTCATCTAGAAAAGGCTGTGCCAAAATGCTATCAGGAAGGAGTTTAGCGTCTCCTTTTGGAATTTGATTAGTTCCTGATGAATAGATGCTCGAACAAGATATAGAGTCTAAACTATTTTTAAAAACGACTAGACTAGAATTTTGAATGTCCCTGGGTATTTTTTCCTTATCTTTAAGCTCTATTAATATTTTAGCGTCAGTACTCATTTGAATTATCCTAATAAATTTTAATTAAGGTCCAATCAACCTTGAAGTACAGTATCAGGAGTTGACGGACCCATGGCCAACCCCAAGAATGATAAGGTGTTATAAAATAACATTTTATTCCAATCTCTTTCGTAATTGCAACTTGCTATTAGGCCAAAAAGAGTGACTAATAGTATTTTTTCGATCGTAAGGAGATCATAATTTATTAATTAATATAACAAATATTAGTTTACTTACTTATAATGAGATGACCCTGATCTAATTTTCTCATTACTGACTACCCCAGTAAATTTATGGATATAATACCACAGGTTATGGTTATAATGCTAGATGCCAAATTAGCATGTGAAGTGATAACTTTAGATACAGATCATTCACCGTTTTTATCAGCTTTAGGGCACTTGTAAAAAAGGGTTATTTACATAACCTTTTTGTTCAAGTACAGGAGCTTAATCACCCTCTACAGTGAGTTTTAGTTTTATTATGGCTGGACATAGTAAGTGGGCGAACATTCGATTTCGCAAGATGGGCCAAGATGCTCGTCGTGGCAAATTATTTACGAAATATATTCGAGAAATCACCGTGTCAGCACAACAAAGTGGCCCGGATCCTCAATCTAACCCTCGTCTGAGAGCTGCCATTGATAAAGCCTTAACGGCAAATATGACTCGAGATACCATTGATCGTGCCATCAAAAGAGGTGCGGGTGGACAAGATGGTCAAGATCTGGAAGAAATTCGCTATGAAGGGTATGGACCAGGCGGGGTTGCGATTATGGTTGATTGTATGACCAATAATCGTAATCGAACGGTTGGAGAAGTACGTCATGCTTTTACTAAAATGGGTGGTAATTTAGGCACAGAGGGTTCTGTTGCTTACCTATTTACAAAGCAAGGGCAAATTGTATTTGCCCCTGGCTTGAATGAAGATAGAGTCATCGAGATTGCCTTGGAAGCAGAGGCTCAGGATGTGCAGGTAGAGGAAGATGGCACTATCATTGTGATTACGACCTTTGAAGATTTTTCTAGCGTTAAACAAGCGATGGAAAATGCAAACCTAAAACCTGAACGCGCTGAAATTACTGAGCGATCTTTAAATTATGTGTCTATCAAAGATAAAGATCTAGCCATCAAATTTAATAAATTGATTGATACTT
>Ga0207006_1047_pt1 | contig 28076 bp, 15 predicted proteins | sample Alteio_BWMinCont_84_FD_153497 | JGI IMG/M metagenome (GOLD analysis project Ga0207006, IMG submission 153497) | Enriched cells from forest soil in Barre Woods Harvard Forest LTER site, Petersham, Massachusetts, United States -... | ecosystem: Environmental > Terrestrial > Soil > Temperate forest >...
CATGCCCGTGGCCATGAAATCTTTTTTCTCCCTGAGGACGGCATCAGCCTTATTGAAGGCAAGGTGTATTTTCACGTCCTGAAGGTCACACCTCAAGCGATTGCGCACATGCCATTTAAGGAAGAATTTACCGCACGATTAAGCCAGGATGAAATTCAAGCGGTATTCATCCGTCCTGACCCGCCGATGGATGAACAATATATAATGAACACCTGGCTGCTGGACCATTTGCCTAAAAAGGTCGCGGTCATTAATAGCCCTACGGGCATACGCACTGTTAACGAAAAGGTGTGGGTCAGCCAGTTCAAGAATATCACGCCACCCACCCTCATTTCAGCAAATAAAGGGGATTTGCTCTCCTTTATCGACAAGCATAAAAATATCATTGCCAAGCCGACCAATGGCTTCGGGGGTAAAAGTGTATTCCACATTAAAAAAGGATGTACTAACACCAACGTCATCCTGGAAACGTTGACCGACCGCTACAACAGGACAATCGTGGTGCAAAAATATGTTCCGGAATCTAAAAACGGCGATAAGCGCATCCTGCTTTTGGACGGGAATATCCTGGGCGCTTTGGTGCGCATGCATGAAGAAGGAGAGCACCGGAATAATTTTTATGCCGGCGGCAAACCCATGCCGGCCAAGGTCACGGCCAACGATAAGAAAATCGTTGCTCTTCTCAAACCTCATTTGCAAAAGCTTGGCCTTCATTTTGTGGGGATCGACATCCTGGGGGATTATTTGATCGAAGTCAATGTCACCTCGCCGACCTGCCTGCAGGAAATGGACCGTTTATACAACCTGCGCCTGGAAGAAAAAGTCATTGATTTTGTGGAAAAATTAGTAAAATGACGTTGAACGAAAAGTTCAACGTCATCCTGAGGCAACTGGTCGTATTGACCGACACTCGCAGTTACTTGCCGAAGGATCTCTAAAAGAACATCAAAATATGCCTCAATTAACTTTATATCACTTTTTAGGCTGTCCCTATTGCCAACGGGTGCGGGATTTTTTAAGTAAAGCGGGGATCAGTGTGCCCATGAAGGACACTCATGTAAATCCCTCATACCGCGATGAACTAATTAAGATCGGCGGCAAGCCGCAGGTCCCCTGCCTTGTCATTGACGGCCGTGCCCTTTATGAATCTTTAGACATCATTGAATGGTTTAAGGAGAATTATAAGAAATGACGACCGACGAGATCAAACAACGCATTGAAACAGCATTACCCGGCGCCAGTGCCTTTGTGCTTGATCCCATGAATGATGGGGCCCATTTGCAGGCCTTTGTCATTTCCCCTGCTTTCGAAGGAATACCGGTTTTTAAACAGCAGCAAATGGTCATGGCCGGCATCAAAGACATTTTTCAAATAGTCCATGCCCTGGGTTTAAAGACTTTTACACCGTCTAAATGGAGTGAAGTTAAATTTCAATATGGTTTTTAGTTAAGGAGATTATATGTTGACCGACCAATTACGCCAAGAAATTGAAAATGACATCAAGAATAATAAAGTATTGATTTTTATGAAAGGTACTGTTGAAGCGCCCATGTGCGGGTTTTCCGGGCGGGCTGTGCAAATCCTGCAGTCTTACGGTGTTCCTGTCAAAGGCCACAATGTCCTGGCCTCAGAAGAATTGCGCCAAGGTATCAAGGAATATACCAACTGGCCTACCATCCCCCAAATTTTTATCAATGGGGAATTCGTCGGCGGTGCCGATATCATCGCTGAAATGCATGAAAATGGCGAATTGGCCCAATTATTCAAATAGGCCTTACTTTTCCTTTGGCAGCCCGAGGGGTTTATGCTATCATATGCGCTTTACCTTAAAGGGGATCTATGAATAAAGAAGCAACTAAAATGCAACCTAAAAAGACCATCAACGGCGCGGAAGCCCTGATCAAATGTTTGGAGAATTTTGGCGTCGAATACATCTGGGGCTTGTCCGGAGGTGCGGCCATCCCTATTTTCGATGCCTTGGTCGGGTCCAAGATCAAATTAATTTTGACCCGCCATGAACAAGGCGCCACCCATATGGCCGACGGCTATGCCCGTGTTACAGGAAGGCCCGGTGTGGTGCTGGTGACTTCTGGCCCGGGAGCAACAAACACCATCACCGGGATCCTCACCGCCATGATGGATTCGGTTCCCATGATCGTGCTTACCGGACAAACCATCACTGCGATGCTGGGCAAAGATGCTTTTCAGGAAGCTGATATTTCCGGCATCTCCATGCCCGTGGTCAAACATAGTTATTTGGTCAAAAATACCAATGATATCCCCCGCATCATTAAAGAAGCCTGGCATATTGCCCAGACCGGCCGGCCCGGCCCGGTCTTGATTGATCTACCTAAAGACATTACCCAAGGCCCTTTCAGCGGGGACAGTCTTGATCCAGAAATGGACATTCCCGGATATAAGAAAGATACTCCCTCGCCCCATAAAGCTGACATTGTTAAAATGGCCAAATTCTTTAAGGCCAAGAAAAAACCTTTGCTCTTGGTCGGACATGGAGCTGTGCTTTCCCGCGCGGGTGCGGCCATCAAAAAATTAGCGGAAAAATTAGGGAGCCCCGTGACCAACACCCTTTTGGGCAAAGGCGAATTTCCAGAGACCCATCCCCTGTCCTTAGGCATGCTGGGGATGCACGGGACCGCCTATGCCAATAAAGCGCTGGTCAACTGTGATCTGATCCTGTCTATCGGCTCGCGCTGGGATGACCGTATTAACGGCAACAATAAAGAATTTTGCATGAACGCCCAAAAGCTCCACATCGATGTTGATTTTTCCGAGATCAATAAAATTGTCAAGCCAGATGCCTGGGTCGTGGGCAATGCCAGGGAAGTGGTGGAGGAATTAGTCAAACTGGTGGAGCCTTTGGACACCGCTGACTGGCTGAAAGAATTGGACTATTATAAAAAAGAATTCCCGCTTAAATACAGCATAAACAACGGGCTTACCGCCCAACAGGTCATTGACACCTGTTATAAAGTGACTCAGGGCCGTGCCATTGTCACTACTGACGTAGGCCAACATCAAATGTGGGCCGCGCAATTCTATCGTTCGGACAAAGGTAATTATTGGCTGTCCTCTGGCGGGGCCGGGACCATGGGTTTTGGTTTTCCAGCAGCCATTGGTGCCCAGTTTGCCGCTCCCAAAGATCTGGTCGTGGCGATTGTGGGCGACGGTGGATTCCAAATGACCTTATATGAACTTTCAACGGTGTTCATCCATAAATTGCCTGTGAAAGTCCTCATCATCGATAATAAATATTTAGGCATGGTGCGCCAATGGCAGGAATTATTTTTCGACAACCGGCTTTCCGGTGTTGACCTGGAAGGGAATCCTGATTTCGTTAAATTGGCTGAGGCTTATGGGGTCAAAGGATTTCATATGGCCAAGCCTGAACAATGCGAATCCGTGATGCGCGAGGCCATGAATTACAAAGGCCCCTGCGTCATTCACGCGGAAGTCATCAAGGAAGACAATGTGTTTCCCATGATACCTGCCGGTAAATCGGCACTTCACATGATCGTAGAAAAGCCTGCGGCCAAAATGGAAAAACCATCGGGGTCAACATAATGAACAAGCCTCCCCTGCATACAATCAGTGTTTTAGTTGCTAATAAGCCCGGCGTGCTCGTTCGGATCGCGCTGGTGTTTGCCCGTCGAGGCTATAATATCAACTCCCTGGTGGTCTCGCCCACGGTGAACCCTAAATTCTCACGCATGACCATCACAGCCATCGGCGATCTGGAAACTCTGGAACAGATCATCAAAAACGTCAATAAGCTCATCGACGTCATCCATTGCGAAGAACATCCGGCCAACACCGTGGAAAAAGAACTGGCCCTGCTTAAAACCAAGGCTTCCCCCGCAGTCAAGGCGTTTGTCACCAAGAACGCGCGTAAATTCCACGTCCGCATCGATGATGCTTCTGAAGGCTGCTACATCATCGAGCAGACCGGCACCACCGCTGAACTCGACGAGTTCGAAGCGCTCATCAAAAAATACGGCATCCTCGAAATGGTCCGCACCGGCAAGGTCCTCATCACACGCGGAAAAGAAACAACTTAGCACAATAGCCGGCACATCGAGCTCAAGATCTATTTATGCTTGCTATTTGGCTTCAATTTGTTTTTTGTAGCGAACTGTCATTTTTAGTCAAAAATTGTTTGTTTTTTCGGGAATCCCGAGGCTCTTGGCCGAGGGATGACTGAACTTGTTTGAGCCCCGCCGATAAGAAAGAGGCGGGGCGAGTTGTTCAGACACCGAAAAAATAAATAATTTTTGACGTTAAAAAAATGACCGAGAGCGAAAAAAAATAAATTGAAGCCAAATAGCCTGCTATGGCTTGCGGTCGCTGAGGCTGCAGGGTAGGATTTTGGGGAGTTCTTTGGGGGGCAGGATCACGAGGGCGATGTCGATATATTCATCGCCTTGCTCGATGGAAGATATCTTGCAGCGGTCGACATCGACCCCTTCGTATTCAATGCCCAGGTATTGCGCCACGGCTGCTTTCAGCGCGTCTAATTCCATATACAAAATAAACTGTGCTTCCTCGTCTGCATTAAGGTTTAAGACCGAAACAAGCATCCTGAAATCCAATTCGAGTACTTCCTCCAAAGTTTTACTTGCGCAAAACTGGGACAAAGTTTTTCCCCCTCCGATTTCACTGGAGCAGGTGATCTTGGCGAAATCGAATTTGACTAAACGCTCGTTACGGTCTAAGCGAATGTTAAGGCCTGAAGAACTGTCGGAACAGGGCATAGGTTTTAGTATACACTAATTTGCTTGCCTGGCAAGACCAAGAAGGTCCCGGGCTTGAGCGTTGTCAGGTTCAAAAAAAAGACAACGGCTTAAAAACGTCCGCGCTTGAGGGAAATCTTTTTGGAGATAATAATAAACACCCAAGGTCCTTAATGTGTCCGGATAAGCGGGGTTGATCTTTAAGGCGCGATCCAAATATTTCAGGCTTTCTGCCTCCTGTTGACTGTAATGGCTTAATACGGCAAGCGCATCCAAAGCATCCACATCCAACGGATTATAGATCAAAGCCTGGTTAAAATATACTTGGGCGCTAAAAAAATCCCTGTGTTCAAAATACACGACACCTAAACGGCGCAGCCACATGGCCTTGATCAGAGGATCTTGGGATTGGTCCACCATGCCTTTAATGCCCTGAATATCGTCATCATATTTCATCAACAACTGTTGATCGGCCACGGTACCGGGCCACCATTCCAAACTTCGTATATGGCGCAACAAAACCTTTTCCGTCGTCCAAAAGCGGCCTTGGACCACACTGATTGCGGCAAAGAAAACAAATAACAGGACAACCCCTCTAAAACGTAATTGTGCCATCCACAGACAAAAACCAATGGAAGCAAAATACAAAGTATGCAAAGCCAATATATTCCCTTGCTTTGGAATAATAGACCAAATTAACAACAAGGGTAAAAGGCCGATAAGGACCCACCAGAAACAAAAACGGTTGAGGTTTCTTTGATTGAGGGAATGATAGATAAGAAAAGCATAAAAAATATAGGAGATGGCAACCTCCCGGGTAAGGGCAGATAAGGCCCAAAATAGGAATACAGGTACATAACCATTTTTATTTCCGGTTTTAAAAACCCTTAGCAGAACCAACAATGATACCAAGGCAAACAAAGCGCTTAATTCATCCCCGCGGCCCGTCACATAACGCACCACCCACTCCTGGGCCGGAAACACACAGAACAACAAGCAAGCTTTTAATGCCAATGTCTTTTGTTCAAATATTTGACAACATAAAATATAAACCAGTAAGCAATTAAACGCGTGTATAAAAAGATTCAGCCATTGATAGCCCGCGGCGTTTAGGCCAAATAAACGGTAATCCAGAATCCATGAGGATTGCAGGACCGGCCGGTAATAGCCAAACTTTATATAACCCGAAGATTGATTGGCATCGTACAGGCGTGAACTCCAAATATTCCGGTAAAGGGAAGGGTTCTTGATCAGAGGATTATGCACGACCGTATAAAAATCATCTAAAATAAACCCTGCATTGTGATGGGGCCGATAGACGCCCAGACAAACCAGTGTTACAAGCCCCGCCACGATCCATAACTTCATTTTAAACCGCCCAAAAGAACACCTAAAATATTTCCCCCTTCTTCTATAAAGGCTTTCTTGCTTTTCTTTTTAAAATCCTTGTCCGGTTTATATTTTAAATGGGGAATCCTGCCTTTTAATCCGCCGCCAATGGCGATGCGATTACTGTCATCCATCAAATACTTCAACCCATCAAGCTCATTGACTAATGAGGCGGAAATGTCTGTATTCAAGTGCAGCTTGGTTTGCATATCTAAATTTAATCCCTGATCTATCGAGCCTTTGGCCGTCATTTCAAAAATATTGGTTTTGATCAAAGAGTCATCGATAAAAAGCGTCTTATCATGATAAGAGAAACGGGCATGCAATTGATCGATGATCGTATCATCCGCGCCTAATTTATCGATCATGGCATCCATGTTCCCGCTTCCGGCCTCTACGGGCCACAGGCCCGGATGGAATACTCCCAGCGTATGAGACAAAGCGGTTTTAATCAAATTAAAATTCTTAAAAACTCCGCCTGTAAGGTTGATGTCCCCGCTCGCGGTGGGCCCGGAAGATGGACCCATTTGCAAACCAGACATATTTATTTGCACAACCCCCGTGATGTTCTTAAAAATAGGGCTATCAGGGTCCCCCGGCGAAATACCTTTGAGCAAAAGAGGAGCGGCACCAAATACTATTTGAAACGGACTTGATAATGAAAAATCATCCAAGCTTGCATTAATGTGCATCAGCCATAGATCTAATGGCATGGTCTGGTTTTGATCAATAAAAGAAACAGCAGCATCTTGTATTTCTATATTGGGGGATGCCATGCGCGCAGGAGATGAGACAATTGTGCTGCTTTCCCCCTGAGGGGCCTTTCCCGCGAGGGCAAGTGAATCAACACTTCCACCGGCAGATTGGCTTGTTTGTCCGATACTGCGGATATTAAAATTTCCTTCCTGTGAACGGATAATATGGATTTGCGGCGACTGCAAAAGGATGTTTGATATATGGATTTTCCTCTGGAGAACCAATGACCTTAAGTCCAGACTGATGCGGGCCCTGTCGACTAAAATAAACGGCTGTGCCGTAAACACAGTGTCATCCGCGACGGTCAGCGGCCCGGCATCCAGGGTGATACCCCTCAATGAAAGCCCCAGACTTAAATGTCCTATGGAAACCGGCCGCCCTAAAGCAAGGGACGCTTTTTTGGTGATTGTCGGCAGGTATTGGTCCGTGTCAAAAATTTGTAAAAAAATAAAGATACAGGTGCCAGAAATTAAACTCAAAGCCAACAAAGTAAAAAATATAATTTTAATAATTTTCATGAAACTACCGGTTTTGCTGGTCCGCAATCCTCTGCATCTGGTCCGCTATGCTTTGCTGGGTCATCAATTTCTGGTCTTGCGCTCTTTGACGGCCTTCCTCAAGCATGTCCTGGTTTTGGCGCAGCTTATCGTTTAACAGCTCCCGGGAATCCGTGAGCCTTTCCTGTGCGTCCCTCAAAAGTTCCTTGTTCTTCTCTTCATTTTCAGCCAGCACTCTCATATCTTCTTGCTCTTTGTCCAACATGCGCTGGATATGGTCCTTGATACTTTGTTGCTGCACCCAGCTGTCGTTCGCCACATTATTGGTCAGATCATGCAGCTTGTCGCGCATCAAGTCCATGCTGTCTTTTACTTCCTGGTTATGCAGAGAGACCTTATCAAAAAAACCAGCGGCCTGCTCTTTAAGAAAAGCATACCGCTGCTGCAGATTATTCAAAGAAGTTTCAGTGTTTATTTTGGCCAAATCGACCTGCTCCGCAACCCATTGCCTGCTTTTTGTCAATTGTTCGCTTAAGACGAACAGGTCCTGTCCGTGGGCCAGCAAAAGACGCTGCTGGTCTTGCATCTGCGCCGTTAAGGATTTAAGCCGCAGGATATCATTATTGCCCGGTCCGGCCGCGTTTTGAGCTTCCAGCAAAATGTCCGTGGCATCTTTGGCTGTATTGATCAATACTTGCTGCTGGTCCCGCATCACTTCCATAAACCTGTTTTGTTTTTGGGCGATTTCATCCATCTGCCTTCGGATGATCATAAGACCTTTGTCCGTGGATATGTTAAATTTCTGGATCCTGTTTTGGTTGCGCTCTACCACCGAACTATACCCGCTGTAGTCCATCAAAAATTTCAAGGGACTTATGGTCTTCTGGGTCGGAGTATAATAAGCAAAAGCCCCTGCCATTAACGTAATGATCAATAAGGCAAAAAAAGTAAATTGCACCATCAACCTACCTCATCTGTAAAAACATCAATATCTTCAATGGGCGCCCTGCATGTTCCACGAAAGCAAATTTGAGCTTGGGCACGGCCATTCAAGTCCTGGGAAAATTTAACGACTTTAGATGGTATAAAATTTTTATATAACACTTTCAGCATTTCGGCGACCGTCGCATCACCCCGAGCTCCCTGGAAAGTGATCTCAATGGGCCCGCCACATTTCCAATCCAGGGCGGCCAATAAAAAGCTATGCGCGTAAGGAGCTTGGGCCACCAAAGAAGCAAAATAACCAAATAAAGCTTCGACCTGGGTCAAGTAGGCCTCTTTCTTTGTAAAAGCATACAGCTTCAGTAAAATTAAAGCAGCGACTGAATTCCCCGAAGGCAATGCCCCATCATAGGATTCTTTAGGCCGAATAATTAATCCCTCGGCATCGAAGGCCGTCATATAAAAACCTCCTGACCGGTCAACAAAAAGCTCAATCATCACATCCGCTAATCTTTGGGCCCTATCAAGATACTTGTCCTGAAAGGTGGCTTCATATAATTCCAAAAGCCCGTAAATAAAAAAAGCATAATCCTCAAGAAACGCCGGGATCCCTGCCCTGCTTGAGTCGGAGCCGTCATCCCTCCAGCGATGTAATAGGCGGTGACCTGCCATCATCCGGTCCAAGATAAAATCAGCGGCCTTTGCGGCGACTTTTGCATATTTTGTTTCTCCGAGCACCCTGCCGGCAAAAGCAAAACTTGCAATCATCAAACCGTTCCAATCACACAAAATTTTATTATCAATGTGTGGACGAGGTCTTAGGTCACGTAAAGCTGATAGCTTGGACAACCCTAATGTAAGTATATCCTGTATTTCATCAGTCTGCCTATGAAATTTACCTTCAGCTTCCATTAAAGAGTGTGCCCGATATAATATATTTTTTCCTTTGAACTCCCCGTGTGGATCAAAAGCCGCGTTGCCTTGGGGCAGGACCCCATAACAGAAATTAAAAATCCCGGCCATGTCACGACCCAAAGCTTCCTCTATCTCGGAAAAGGAAAATACGTAAAAAACCCCCTCTTTTAAATGTCCTCCTGGGGATGTAAGGCTGTCCGCATCTTCGGCGGAATAAAAACCGCCTTGTTTGTCAGTCATGTTTTTCAGCACATAATCGAGGGTTTCGCGCGCAACTTGCGCAAACTCCGCCAATCCCGTTACCTGATACCCTTCCAAGTAGCTCCTTGACAACAAGGCCTGGTCATACAGCATTTTTTCAAAATGCGGCACATGCCAGTTTTGGTCTGTTGAGTAGCGGTGAAAACCGCCGGCCAAATGGTCCCAAATGCCCCCGTTGTGCATCGCCGTCAAGGTTTTCTCGACCATGTTCAAAGCTTCCTTTTGGTCGCAACGCTTATAATATCGCAATAAAAACGATAAATTATGGCCCATCGGAAATTTTGGGGCAGATCCAAACCCGCCGTAAGTTGGATCAAATTGACCCCTCATTTGCTGAAACGCCCCATCCAGGAGAGTCTCCTCCATTTTTTCAGAAGTTGATGCTGCTTGTGAATGCCGGCGCAACCCCTCTGTTATCGAACGGCCGGAGGACAAAATATTTTCACGGTCCAGTTTCCATTCATTGGCAATTGAATTCAGTAAATCTATAAAGCCAACACTCCCCCATTTTGCATAAGGAGGAAAATAAGTACCCCCGTAAAATGGGTCCCCTTGCGGGGTCAAAAAAACCGTCAATGGCCAACCACCCTGTCCGGTCATGGAGGTCGTGGCCGTCATATAAATATGGTCGATGTCCGGACGCTCTTCACGGTCCACCTTGATGGCGATAAAATGGTCATTGATTATTTTTGAGATGCCGGGATCTTCAAAACTTTCATGCGCCATTACATGGCACCAGTGGCAGGTGGAATATCCAACTGATAAAAGGACCGGCTTGTCCAGAAGCTTGGCTGTGTCCAATGCGTCCTTGCCCCAAGGATACCAATCAACGGGATTTTGGGCATGCTGCAGCAAATAAGGACTTTTTTCGTTGATGAGATGATTTGACATTAGGGACTATTTTGCATTTGGATCAAATATATCTAATGCTTTAGAAACATCATCCTCATGGGTCGGCTGTGACACTACAACTGCAGGATGCGAAGCAGGAACGTCGGTTATCTCTTCAGATGAGTCAGAGGCAGTCCCTTCATGAGGCGGCACATTCATTGATTTCTGGCGGGCATCATCCATCAATTGGCCTGATTTTTTATATCCGGGAAGAATGTCCTGGACATCTTTGAATTTGTCCGCAGCTGCCATAAAATCACCTTTTTTATACAATCCCAGGGCCTCCTGGTACATGGCCTCGACGCCATTTTCCAATTCACGACGGACAGCTTCACGCTGGGCTTCCAATTGGGCTTGACGCTGACGTTCTTGGCGTTGGATGTCACGTCTGTTTTTAGCCTCTTCGCGCATGATTGCCTCTTGTTTGATCTTTTCTTCACGTTCCAATTTTTGCTGCCGCAAAAATTCTTCTCTATGCTTCTTTTCTAGCTGCTTTTCTTCTATGCGTTTTTGACGGACTTGTTCTTTCTGGTCTTCCATATATTTTTTATCAAGAAAAGCTTTACGCTTGTTGGAAAAATCCACTTGTGCCTTGATTTGCTGCGGGGTCATAGCAGTCCCCGCCACTGGCGGGACAGGCGCTACCACGGCCTTGGGTACGGCAGGGACGATTTTATGAAAACGCAGCGATTCCTGTTGTTTTTCACTTTCTTTTTCCAATTTTAAACGCTTTTCTTCTTGACGCTGGCGTTCTCGCTCCTGGACCTTCAAGGTTTCTTCTTTGCGCAACTGCAGTAAGCGGTCATCTTCATAAAGACGTTTCTGACGTTCCAATTCCTCGGTCAATTTCTTTTGACGCCGACGTTCACGTTCCTGGATGATAATCAATTGGCGTTGGGCCTTTAATTGGTCAGCTATAAATGCCGTGCGCTCCCTTTCTTCGCCTTCCTGGCTTCTTAAAAGCTCTCGGGTAATGGCCCGGTCCACCTTTTTAAGCCAACTTTCAGCCCGGCGGTCATTCTGGTCAGCTAATTCACCAAATAAAAGTTTGGCCTGGGTGTATTTTTTATGTTCATAACGGTCGACGCCTTCGTTGAATAACATGTTCTGTTCTTGCATTATTTCGCGGTGTTTGTAGTGGTCCGCATCGGAAGGTTGATTGGATAACACCGGACGATATTCCTTGAGGGGCTCTGCTCTATAATAGGCGTGGATTTCCCGGTCTTCACGTTCTTGCGCGCTGTGCATTTTAGCTCTCTGATCGGCGGATTCAAGGGCCAGTTGTTGATCACGCGCGTGGCGGTCTTTTTCATTGGCCATCTCATCTTTCAAGGTCGTCAGGGCGGTCACTGTATTTTCTAATTCGGTAAACTTCGCCTTCATGCCTTCATAATCCTGGTTTTGGGACAGGCGGATGATATCATCATTAATATCAGAGGCCTTTTGGGCGAAATCTTTTAAGGAAGCCTGTTGCTGCTGCTCTTGTTTTTGCTGCTTTTCCTGGTCTTGCTGGTTACGAAGGAATTCCGCGGTGTTTTCTTTGTTCTGTAATAGGCCCAGATGCGCCGATTCCAATTTTTCATTCCCCGTGACCGCTTCTACACCTGCTTGTTCTTGTTCATTTTCAATACGGTTTAAATAGCGGCGCGTGGCTTTATAATCAGGGATGATATTTTCCAGTTCCAGGAACTTGATTTTAGCGCTTGCATAATCATGGGAACGCAAATATTCGACACCGTCATGGTACATTTTATCGGCCTCGGCCCTGCGCTCTTCTTGTTTGGATTTTGATTCTTCTTGCTTCTCTTTCCATTGTTCCTCTTGCATGTGACGTAAAAGACGTTCCTTGGCTTTCTTTAAACTATTTAAAATCTCATTGACCTTGGCCATTTTTCTTTTCATTTGCGCGGTCGAACGATCGTTGGACATTTCAGCGACCTGACGATAAAGTTGTTCTGATTTCTCAGCCAAAGCCGCGATCTCCTGCACCTGCTTTTGCTGGTCCTCCAGGGAAACATTGGCCTTTATTTGCACCTGCGGTATTCCTTGAGGAACAACAGCCTCGGGGGCCGCTGCCGGCTTTGCCTGGGCATTCTTGCCGTTTACATCTTCTATTTTCTGCAAATATCGACGTGTATCTTTATAGTCAGGGGACATCTGCTCCACAGATTCAAATTGGGCGAAAGAACCATCCCATTGTTGATCACGGAACAATTGCACGGCCCGGGTATAGATTTTATCAATCAGGGCCGTGTTGCCTTGGGCCCGCTCTTCAGACACCGTTTGCTCAATACGCGAGATATAGGCCCTGGTCGATTTAAAATCCGGGGATAATTTTTCAATATCATTAAATTTCTCCAACGCCTCGTCCATGTTCTTGCGGTCATATAAGGTGATTGCCGCTGAATACAGGAACTGTGCCTGCTCTTGGAGGTCTTTTTCATGTTGGCGTTCTTTTGCTTCCAACTCATTCTTTTGTTTGGTTTCTTGTTTTTTCTGCTCAACTACTTGTTCCCAGCGTTGTTCTTGCAGGGCTTTTTGTTGTTCTTCGGCCACATGATCTTGTTCTTGTTGGGCGTCTCTGTCGATACGCGCCAAATACTTCATCGTGGCTTTATAATCAGGGATGACCCAGCTGACTTCTTCAAATTTCTTTTTGGCCTCGGCAAATTTTTTATTTTTATACAACTTGACCGCCTCGTCGTAGACTTCCTGCGCCTGTTGATCAATCGCCGCCCTGTGTTCTTTTTCCTTTTCATCGATCTGCTGGCGCCACATTTCTTTTTCCTTGGCACGCGCGGCCTCAGCTTCTTTCTGCTGGCGCGCGATCTCAACCCCCTGTTGTTTGACGGCCAAGGCATCCGCCGTGATAATGTCCTGGTCAATGATCTTTAAATAGCTGCTGGTGGCCCGGTAATCAGGTACCAGCTCATCAACATGTTCAAAGGCATCTTTGGCCGGATGATATTTTTTCTGCTTATACAGTTCAACCGCTTGCTTATAAGCCGCCTCAACGTCTTCTTTACGGGTATTTTCATCTTCTTTAATCTGATGGTAACGTTCCCTTTCCTGGGTGAGGAGGGCGTTTTCCTGTTTCTTAAGACGTCGCTGGCTCTCCTTAATATAACCGACCATTTCCGGATGTTCGGTAATGCGGATGGCTTTTTCAAAATATTCACGGGCCTCATCGAGTTTCCCCTCGTTGGTCAACTCCACACCCTTCTCATAATATTCGTGGGCCCTTTCTTCACGCTTCTGATTGCGCTTCAAAATGGCCTGCTCCTTGATTTTTTCGTTGACCTCTTTGATGTTCTCACGGGATTTCGCGATGAGTTTCTTTAAATCATAGAGATAACTGGTTTGGCTTTCAGCAGAGGTCGTGTCCGCGGGCATTGCAGGTACTTGCACCCCGGAATTTACCGCGGAGTCCACAGATGGTTTGTCGTCGAGCGAAGAACTTGATTGATCAGCAAAGCCAAGACTGCAAGCTGAAAAAATGAGCAATGATAATATATATAAACTACTCGTCTTATTCATAAAAGAGTTTGCTTCCCCGCTTTTGAATTCACTTTTTGGTCATTTTACCACACCCTTTGAAGCATCTTCCACTACTTTCTCCCATATTTTACGGGCCTTCACATATTCTCCGCCCTTGAAATAATCCCGCGCGGTATGGTCAAGTTGCTGCATCTGTTCCTCAAAAGCAATGCGGCTGCGTATATATTCAGAGGCTTCGTTATACATGATTTGTCCGGCTGTAATAATATCTTTATATATCTGGCGGGATTCTTCCAAACGCCCCGCACGCTGGGCTGATTTGGCTAAAGCAAACATGCGGTTTAATTCCAGCACGATCTTGCTGTCTTTTTTGGCCAACTCTTTTCTGATCAGGACCCATGCCCACTCATTGATCCTGGCATCCAGCCATTTGGCCTTGTCACGGGCCTTCTCCTCAGGTGTGCGGTCATAGAATTTACCGGTCATCCTGACATACGGACCTTGAGAGGTATAGCTAAGATTGGTCAAATCATCACTGTATTTGGTAAAATTCCATCCGATGGCAAGTTCGGTACTTTCATTGATGTTGCGGGTGGCCTCCAGCAAGATGCCTTGCTTGTTGTCCTTGGCCTCGACCTGGGCCAAATCACGGTATTCTCCGCTGACGGTCCAGTCTTTGTCAATTTTATAATTTAGGCGATGGATCATGAGCCAGGTATGTGTCTGGGTAAATTGAAAACCGGTATCTTGTTCATTTTCGATCCGGAATGCCAATTTTTCAGCCAACTGCCAATTATCATTGATGTCATATACGGCCTCCGCGCTAAAAACCTGGGCTATCGTTTGCTGTGAACTGGTGTTTAAAGCGTCCGCTTGTTGCAAACCTCCGCCAAAACCCTCCTGATAAGAATACTGGGTTATGAAGTTTAGATTATCAAAACTTACCGGACGGTAAGCCATGCCTAAAATAATTTCCTGATGGCGTTCTGCCACAGTGCCGGTGGTCGTGTCCAAGGTCTTGGAATAATCCACCTTGGCATTAAGTGATAAATTATCCGTAATTTTTCCGTCTAACGCGTCGTATAACACAAACTGGTGCAAACTGTCGGTACCAATGCCTTTATCCATTCGTAACTCAAGTTTAATGGAATTTTTCAATCTTTCCACTGCTGTATCGGTGTCTTTAAGCACATAACCGGATCCCAGGTTATAATCCGTACGGATCGTTTGGCTGGTGTCCAGGTTCTGGACCTTACCGCGTTCAATACTGCCGTTTAATGCCAGCTTATCATTGACATCCCCGGACAAACCAAAAATATTCGATTCAGTAATGGTAGTTGGCTGGGCAGCAGACTGTTGGGTGAAATCAGCTTCAAGCTTTTGCCCGCCTGGATTGGTATTTACCAGGCCGTACTTGGAGGCATCGGTGGTCCCATTGGTGGGGCTGAAGGAAAAGCTATTACTGGTAACAGCCTGCAGTTCTTGGTCCAGTTTACTGGTGTTCCCGAACCCAAACGTCGTGGTCTTTGTGCCTGAAGTATCGCTCGCAACGACCACCGACCCGTTGGTCGTCGTATTTTCATCGACCTTGGTCACGGCTTGCACGCCAAAGGAGGTCGTGGTCGTCAAACCTGCCGTGGCCACCCCTGTTGTACCTATTCCCACCCCGCCGCTGGCAAGGCTGGCCCCGCTGCTGACCTGTGAAGTACCGGTGACGGTGGTGTTGCCTATTTGGGTCGTACCATTCAAATTCACATTGGCCCCGCCCTGAGCCGCCGTTGTATTCAGGCCACCCGTCTGGGTTTTGCCTATATTCATATCCAGGGTCATGCCCTCCGCGATCTTGGCCTTTGTTCCGATGCTTGCGGTCGTGGTATTGGCCCCAGTGGAAGAAGCCGTCTGCGCCACAGTACCGGTGGTCATTATATTCTTGGTCATTTGATCGTTCACCGTGACGCTGGCTGTTTTATCGACTTCGCCGGTATTTAAATTCGTCAGCGTGTAGTTGGTGGTCAAATCGATCCTTTTGCCGATCTGGTTGGTAACACCGGCGGTAATCGCACTTCCCTGCTGGTTGAAGACATCCTGGACATGCAATGATGTTTGGTCTGTCACGCGTGCCGTGGCACCTAAAGTCGTTGCGGTATTATTTTTATTTATGACATCCACCTGCTGGCCCAGGGTCAGCTTGATGCGGGGTGTCAAATCATATTGGGCCTGGCCTCCGATGGTCGCTCCCCGCTGATTGGTCGTCGATTCTATGCCGTTGACAACACTCTTGACTTCAGTCAACTGGAATTGCCCGGTCATTTTTAGGCGGTCGGCCGTATGCACGATTTGTATCATGGTCGTGTCGGTTTCCGAGGCCCCGACCTGTGCCGAGGTCTGTAAATTGCCGCCCGCCAGCAATCGCTGGATGTCCTCACTGGCTGTCAGGCGCGTCACCGGTGTCATATCAAAGGTCATAGACAGACCCATCTTCTCTGTGCCCTGCTGGGAAGTCGTGGTGGAGGCGCCAAAATCGCTGCCTATCCATTTGTAGTAAGATTTGAGCCCGATATTGTCGAACAAGCGCGCGTCACCCTTGATGCCGTAAGCTTTGCCGCTGGCGGAATCACTCACCCCCAAAGAGCTGAAGGTTATACCTCCGTCGGTCGAAACATATGAACTCTGTTCCTGGGAAGTGGTTTGGGCATATTCAGCCTTGATAGTGGCGTCCTTGTTCACATGCAAGGTCGCGTCAGTGCCTTGAAGGGTATAATTCTGGCCGCTGGAATTGTCCTGGACATAGGTGCCTCCCAAGACCACATTGTTGCCGACAGCCTGGGCAAAACGGGCCCCCTGGCTGCCCTGCATCTGCAATCCCGAAACCGCGTACTGATAATCTACGACGACATAGATCGGATCACCGTTGATCAAATTATTGGAGATGATATTTTCCGACTGGGCGATCATGGCCACCGGCTGCCAGAACAAAATACGGCCTTGGGCTTCATCAAGCTCATAGTCAGCCCCGTTGACCATCGTCTGGCTTGCCACCACCAGACCACTGGTCTGGTCACGCACTTGTATGGTCACGACATCGCTGCCCTGTACGACATTCCTGTATTTAAGGAAATACAATGAACCGCCGGTGGCTAAAAATTCATTATGCGAAGGCAGCTGCTGTGTCTGGGCATGATACACCACGAGTTTGGTGCGCGCGTCGCCGTAAGGGTTGTTGGCAACCGACTGGTAATCGATCTTTCCGCCGTAATAAGCGCGGCTGAAGGCGGCAAATTCCGTATCATTGAAATCCACCGCGTAATTGCCCAAAATCGCCGAGGACTTGTCCCATTCCACCTTCAGGTACAAGGCCCCCTGAGTGTCTGCGGCATCATAATTAATGGTGGACTGGTCGCCGTATACCGGATAATAGACATTGGGATCCAACTGCCTGAACAAGGCTTTCTCGGCCCGGTCAGAATCATAGCTTGAAGTGATCAAATATTTGCCTAAAATTTGGCCTTTAAGATAATACGCCCCCTTTCCTTCATGGTAGAACCCCGGCTCTTGGGTGGAGTCTTCGATCGGTTCGATATTACCGCGGTCAATATTATACCCGGCCTGGGCATCACCTAATGCTACGAACATCATATAATCATCGCCGACTTTCAAGGGACGGCCATAATGTTCCAGCGTCCCGGGACTGGAAGACAACGTGCGCGAAGGCATGCCGCCCGAAGACGGCACAGACTGCGGCACTTCCGCCGGCGGGACCGGCGAGGAAGCACCGTCAACGGCTTTAACACTGACCACATCCAGGCTGTAATCCCCGTTGGGTAAAATGACCTCCAGGTTGTCTTTTTCATCCGTCGTGGAAAAACCCCCTGCCATCAATTCGTCCGGGGTCAATCCATATTGCTCGGACAATGGTATGTCCAAAAATAAATTATTTCCTTTCATCACGTGGATGCTCTTGACATCGGTGCCTTGACGGTCAACATGAATGGTCTCGCCTTGGACCGGGATCAACTGATGATCAATATTATTGACGGTGGTCTGGGCATCAAGCCACTTGCGGTAACGTCCTGCCCGGTCTTTGAGTATGTCCTTGCTTTCTTCGCGTTCTTTCTTGAGGATGTCTTCGTCCTTGATTTCCCGGACCGTAATGGGCTTTTCATTAGTGTCGTCTCGGTTTTCTTTGTCATCAGCGACACTGACCACATAGGAATATTTATGGTCGGAATTAATGATGATGTCCTGGTCATCCCGGCCATTCCAATAAACCGGGTCATTGATGTTCAAGGGTGTCCCCTCAAACCGCCTGATCAATTTTTTGGTGTCCGCGTCCAAAATATCCAAACGCCAGCTGCTGATAAACGGAGAATAATTAGTGAAAATCCTGAATTCACCCTGGCGCACCAAAGACCCCTGATACAAAAGCACTTCTTCCGTTTTAGGATCGGCATTCGCTGAGGCATTAAATAATGCGGCATTGAGCCTGGGGACCGGACGGTTGCGGTCCTGCGTCAAACGTATTTTTTCATTAAAGAACACCGCGTCCCGGCCTTTAGTTTGGGTTTCATCAATATTAACGCCGAAATTGACCTTGTTGATGGACCCGGCGGTGATGTTCACGATCACTGCTTTGTCGGTGGTCAAATAGGCCCCCGGCGGCAAGGTCCGCTCATCCAACCTGAAAAGATGGCGGCCGGGCAAAAGCCCTGGAATATTGAATTTCCCGTCGCGGTCGGTCGTGATGACGGTCCCGTCTTCCATGACGATCTGCACATTGGGGACAGGTTTCTCAACGATGGTCTCGTGTGAAATAGGGTCATAATACGGAGGGTCCTGAATGCCGTTTTCGTTCCAATCAAAGAAGACCTTTCCGATCACCCCGCCCAGATCAAAGACAGGGTTCGGAATGATTTTGACCGATGCCTGGGCCGGATTGGAAATGACCAATCCATTGCTGAATTGGGCTGTTGCGGTGTTGCGGTATGTGCCCATCGTCACCCCGCTGCCTATGACCAACTGGTATTGCAATATTACTGTAGTTGAGGCGGCAACCGTCCCTATATTAAAAACCAAAGGCCGCTGCCCGGTGGGTTCGCCGGTAGGCGTCCCGTTTAGCAAAACGCGTTCCCTAATATACTTAAAACCGGGAGGAATGGTGTCACTGAGAAAGACATTGCTGACGGCATCCGTCGACGAAAGGTTCTGGATATTGACAGTATAGGTGACGATATCGCCGACACTGGCCTCTGATTTATTGGCGGTCTTTGTAATATGCAATAAGGAGCTGTTCCCGTCCACGGGCAGGTCAAGTTGAAAAATCTGGCTCCCGACGGTAAATGTCTCGCCTTTGGAACCGGTGCCGACATTGCGTCCAGAAGGAACGGTGCCTGCCACTGAAGGATAGGTGAACCCAGCCGCCGAAACACTAAGGTAATACTGGCCGGGAGAGGCCAGGAAACTGTAAAAACCGTCAGCGAGTGTCGTAAACGGATTGGCGGTCGTGCATGTACCCGACAAATTGCAGGACTGGACCCCCGTGGCGGCCAGCTTGGTCGTGGCATTGATCAGCGTCACTACGGCGCCTTGGATCACTTGATTGGTGGATGAGTTATAGACGTAACCAAAAGGATCTGTCAGGGACACCTGAATGATTGCGCTTGTGGTTTCATTGGCGCTTGATCCCACGGTCACTGAAAGAAAGTTAGTGGCCGTAGGCAATGCCGTCGTCAGGGTCACGGAATATGTACCTCCGCCGGTGACAACCCCGCTGCCGGCCGTCAAAAGCAAATTACCGCTGGCATCAAGGGCCTGTATGGTCACATTTTGTCCTGCCGCCCCCTGGCCGGCAATGGTCGGTGTACTGCCGCTGATAAACTGGGTGGTGTTTGGATTAGTGATGGTAATGCCGTTGATTTGAGTCAGGGTCGGGACCTGGTTTGTTGTAGGGCTAGCGACCACAGTCACGTCATTGGTCGTTCCCGGATTAACTGCTACTGAGGTCAAATAAGGCGTCAGGCTGTTAGCTCCGGCGGCCAACTGAGGTGTAATTGTCAAGTTTGTACTGGCAGCGTCCTGGCCCACCACCACGCGGAAATTCCCGTTGGCATCTGCCTTGGTCGTGGCCACCAGATCACCGCTGATGTCCCTGATGTAAACATTGCCGTTGGCGACAGCTGTACCGATCAGTGTCGGCGTTTGTCCCACGGTGGTCCCATTGGCCGGAGAATTGATTTCCAAATTTTCAAAAACCCAATTAGTGTTCGTTTCAGGCCCTGGTGGAGACGCGTCCGTGCAATCCAGGCAGTTGACGGTTTTCGTTGCGGGGGAATCTTCGACATTGATCGCGGTGACCACCTGGGCGCTGCCTAGGGACAAGGTCCAAGGTGTCCCGGTGGTGGTGGAACGCAAAATAATATCATTGCCCAGGCCCCCTTGAAGGGTCAAGGTATTGCTGACCGTTTGGGTGCTGCCGGCTGTAATATCAATGGTTTTACCGGCAGCGGTGGAAGTTAGATTATAAAAAGTCGTATTGCCGGTGATCGTGGCGGCGGTGGTCGTGGTCAAGGTGACGGTCCCTGAAGAATTATTGAAGGTCCCTGTATCGGTGAAACTGCCGGCAATGGTGAAACTGCCGGTGCTGGGGGCGTCAAAGACACCCGGGGTGGTGATAACGACATTGCCATCGACCGCCAAATTGGTGCTGGCGCTGGAAGCATTGAATGTCCCCGTACTCACCGTCAGGTTGCCGTTAACGGTCACTGTCCCATTGGTGGCAAAAATATCCCTGTTACCGGCAGTGGCATTGGGATCATCAATTACCAGATTATTATAGGCAATGGTTGTGCTCCCGTTGACCGTCAGTGTTTTTGTATCCTGCGTCCCATCCCCGTCGCCGACATAGGTAAATGTGCCATGGGTGGAATCCATGGTCAATGTCAATGTCTCATTGCCTTCAAGAATGACGTTACCTAAATTAGAGAATGCCGTTGTCACCGTTAAATTCTTGCCATTCAGGGTCAGGGTCGATCCGCTGTCAATTGTCAAATTTCCAACGCTAACCGATGACGTTAACATGGGCTGGAATGTAATTCCTGCCCCATTGGCAATGATGACGGTGTCCCCGGCAGCAGGCACTATCCCTAAGTTCCAGTTGGAGGGGTTGTTCCAATCGGTAGACACGGTGCCTGTCCAGGTGAGTGTTGTATTTCCGAAGATCCAATTGGTATTTGTTCCCCCTGGAGCGGCGTCCACTGAATTATTGCGCGCGATCAGGGTAATGTCCCCCGGCGGGGTCCCAGCATTGGAATATTGCACATTCACTTCAGAAATAGTTTGAAGGCCTCCCGCGCTTAAAATAATATCGGCTTGCTGGTTTGTGCCTGTATTGCTGCGTATGGAAAGCAGCTGGCCCACAGCGCCTTGAAGGGTCAAACTATTGGTAAAAGTTTGCAGGGTGCCGGCGCCGCTGTCAAAAGTCAGGGTCGCGGCAGCTGCCACCGTCTTGTTAAATTGATAAAAGGTGGTGCTTCCCAAGATGGTCTGGTTTGTCCCGTTGAAAACCACCAGGCCGGTATCACTATTAAATGTCCCGCTGTCGCTCCAATTGCCTCCCACGGTAAAGGCGGTAGATCCCGTCGAACCAGGCGCTTTGAGGGTCCCGCTGCTGCCAATGGTCACATTGCCGGTGACAGCCAGGGTGTTGCTTCCGGTGGAGGCATTTAATGTGCTTGAAGTCACTGCCAAATTGCCGTTGACCGCCACTGCCCCGCTTGTGACAAATACATCCCTGTCAGCGACCGTGGCATTGGTATCATCGATCGTTAAATTATTAAAAGTGATATTTGAGCTGCAGGAAGCCGCGCAAAGGGTCAGGGTATGGGTCACTGACGAGCCGCCGTCTTCTCCGACATACTCAAATGTGCCATGGGAGGTGTCCATGGTCAATGTCACCGTCTCATTGCCTTCTAAAATCAATGTGCCATTATTGCTAAAGGTGCCGGCCCCCAAAGGAGTCACCGATAAATTAAACCCGCTGAGCGTCAAAGTTGAATTGGTGTTGATGGTCAAACCGGCCACGGTCACATTGGAGAATAAATCCGGCTGGTTAGTGGCATTGGCAATGACCACCGTATCTGTCGTTCTGGGCACAAAACCCTTGTCCCAGTTGGTCGCAACGTTCCAATCGGTGGATGTGGTCCCGGTCCATGTCAGGGCCGTTGACCCAAAAATCCAATTGGTATTGTTAAAGCCGGCGGTATGGTCAGGGGAAGTGTTCCCCACCAAGGTCACACCGCCGGACGCGTTGGAATCCTGGACATAAACATAATTGATCGACTGGCTCCCGCCGCTGGTCAAAGCGATATTGGCCGCGGTATTGGTCAGGTCACTGAGTATGGAAAGCAATTGGCCGCTGGCCCCGTTGAGGGTCAACATATTGGTGAATGTCTGCGTGCCCGTATGGTCAAAAGTCAAGGTCGCGGCAGCGGCAACGGTCTTGGTAAATTGATAAAAGGTCGTAGTACCGTTGACCGATTGGTTGGTGCCGTTTAATGTGACCAGGCCGTTGGAATCCGTGAATGTCCCGCCGCTATGGGTAAAGTTTCCGGCAATGGTAAAGGTCTTGGCCGAGCCCGGGGCCGTAAAGATGCCGGCGGTAATGCTTACCGACCCGCTGGCCGTAATATTGCCGCTCGTGGCAGTCAAGGTGCCGTTGGCGCCATTGACGGACAATGTGCCGCCAACGGTCAAGGTATCGCTGTTCGTTGAAATATCCAGGGTCCCGGACGTGACAGTGACACCTCCTATGGTGTTAAGATTCTTGCTGGCGGCGGTCACAAAGGTATCTCTTGCCGCGTTTGTATCGTCAATGACCAGATTATAATAATCCGTGGCCCCGAAATCGATGACCGTGATCTGGTGGCCCGTATTGTCACCGACATAGGTAAATGTCCCGGCATCGGTGGTATCTTGTGTCAGGGACACGGTTTCCGTACCATCTAAAATAAAATTACCGCTGTTAGTAAATGCCGAAGATACTGTTATGTTTTGGCCGTTTAAAGTCAAAGAGGCATTGGATTGTATCGTCAAATTACCGATGATCACGCTGCCGCAAGAGTACGTATGGCTGGTGGGACACAAATTCGGGTCAAACAATACCGGTCCGCTCACAGGCGGAATAACAACCGAGTCACCGGCAGCAGGCACCAGGGACGGGCTCCAATTTAAAGGATTGTTCCATTCCGTGGACGTTGTTCCGGTCCATGTGATCGTGGTATTGCCAAAAGACCAATTCGTGTTGTGGCCGGAATCAACCGAATTGCCGCGCCCCACCAAGGTTTCTTGGGACCCTGCTGTGCCCGCGTTGGAATAGGACACGTCGACATCAGTGATCGATTGGGTATGGCCGAGCGTCAAAGCAATGTTGGCCTGGGTATTGCCGGTGGAACTGCGAATCAAAAGATTTTCGGAGCTATTGCCCTGCATGGTCAAACTGCCTGTAAAATCCTGTGTGCCGCTGGAATCGAAAGTCAAAGTGTAAGGGCCGCCGCTGGCAATGATTTTGGAAAAATTATAAAAAGACGTTGATCCTATCACCGACTGGTTAGTACCGTTTAACGTCACCGTATCTGTGCCCGGTGTAAAGGTGGCTATATTGTCCCAGTTATTGTCAACGGTCATGTCAAGGCTATTGGCATTAAACGTCCCTGAAGTGTTGGTAAAATTCTCATTGACCGTAATAGGATTGGTGTTTAACTGCACCGTACCCGCGGTGTCGTGGGTGAGATTATAAAAAGCGTCACCTGCCCCTGTCCCGCCGCTGCTGAGTATTTGGGTACCGCTGGCCGCCTTGAAATCCACTGTACCTGTCCCCGCGTTAAACGTGCCTGAATTTGTCCAATTACCGATGACATTGATGGTGCCTGTCGTAACACCCAGTGTCCCGGCATTGGTGATGTTTTCGGGAACTGTCAATACCCCGGTATTGATATTTAAAGTTGACCCGGCGGGCACAGTAATGCCCTGCGCCCAAGCTTGGGACGGGATAAAAGCGCCCAGAATGACGCAGGCAATCAATTTTTTAAACCTGGAAAACAGCCCCATTTAGGTTAGACTCCGTCCCATGTTAGAATAAACGTTATATTATTTTATTTTAAATAAAGGGGCCTAACAACTAATCTTTGATATATTTTATCTAAATTTATAGTGCAAGAATTGCTTTGAAACCTTGTGTTTGCTATGTTAATCTTGACAAATTGCTGACAAGGGAGAAAACAGATGAAATTGCTGTTGGTTTTTGGGGTTTTATGCGGGTTTTGTTTTATGGCCTACAGCAATGGCCTGCATAATGCCTTCATGTGGGACGACGGCCCGGCATTTTCGGATATCAAGCTCAAGAACCTCAAATTCCTGCCTAACGCCTTCTTTTATGGTGCTCCTCATTCAAATCCCTTAGACAGTTTTGTTAACAGTGACAGGTATTACCGGCCGATGACGTATGTCATTACCTTATTATCTTATTTGGCCTTTGGGAAAAATCCTTTCGGGTATCATGTTCTTAACCTGTTATTATTCGCCCTGATGGGTTTTAGCGTTTATATTTTTATTGACTTCTTTTTTAAAAATAAAAGCCTGGCTTTTATAACAAGCCTCTTATTTGCCCTTCATCCGATCAATGTTTTTTATGTCGATTACATTACTTCCCCCATCCACTCCCTTCGATTCATATGCATGTTGATAAGTTTGATTTTCTTTATGAAAGCCATAGAGGGTGCTCATCAATTGATATCCTACGGTGTCAGCCTCGTTTGTTTTATAGCGGCTTTATTGTGCCACGAGACATCCGTTGTCCTGCCCTTTTACGGCATGTTCATGGTTTATTATTTTAAAAAGAGAGGTCTCAAGGAAGCGGCAATCAAAAGCCTGCCGTATTGGTCCGTTCTTTTGTTGTATTTGTTCTTCAGGTTTCAATTTACAGGCCTGGGCCATGCCATGGCCTCCAACCATGTAAATCCTTTCCATTATATGGCCACATTTTCCAAAATCATTTTTTTATATGTTTCAAAATTGTTTTTTCCCCAAGGCATTGTCTTTTTTTGGAACAGTCCCTGGATGAGGGGACTTGACGTTGTTATTTGGACCGCAGGCCTGTTGACTGTGCTTGCCGGGTGGTGGCTGCTGGCCAAATCAAGGGACCGGAATATAATTTTTTTTTGCGCCACCTGGCTGTTGACCGGCTTTATTCCCGTATTTTGGGCCGCTTATCCGCCCTATGATAAAATTTATTACGGACTGATCATTGAACCGCAATGGCTCACCTTTGCCTCGTTGGGTTTCTTTTTATTCGCGGCATTTTTAGGGCTCAAAATATATGCCCGTTGGAGAAAAGGGGCAGTTTTATTGTTCCTTTCATTATTGGTCCTTTTGATCGTTGTCGTCCGGCGCGATAATGCCATTTGGGGGGATGAATACAATTATTATTTTTATTGGTCACAGCAAATCAAGCCCTTGCCGCCCGTTAATTATGCTTATCTGGCGGACCTGTTTTTGAGAAAAAAGGAATATATCCAAGCCAGGTATTACTTTTCTAAAACTTTAAAAAAAAGGCCGGATGCGTCGGATTTGAATAATCTGGGGCTTTTGGATGAAAAAGAAGGGCTTTGGGACAAAGCCAGGGAAGAGTTCCTTTTATCTATCAGGACCGATCCTGCTTTTTCTTCGGCTTATAATAATCTTGGCGTGGTTTATTTCAAACAGGGAAATTACCCGTCGGCCAAAGAAGTTTTCCTGAAAACCGTAACATTAAATAAATATTCCATTGAGGCGCGCTCCAATCTTGGCTTGATCTGCTTGTTGCAGGCCGATGATAAGGGCGCTATCCGTTATTATCAGGAAATATTGAACATTGTCCCTTACGATGAAGATAGTTTATTAGGGCTTGTTCAGGCGTATGCCGGTTTAAAAGAACTTGAAAATATGGAAAAATATGTCCGACTGCTGGCAGCGCACGGAAAGGACCCGGAGATTTTAGCTGCATTAAAAAAATTCCTGGCCGCTCATCCAAGAAACCGGTTTATTAACGGAAAATAATGCCACGCTTTACAAAATATAAACCCTACTATTTGGACCTTTGTATTTTCATCGCCTTGATCATTTGCGGGGCCGCGCTTTATTTTCTCCCCTTACAAAACGCTTCTTTTTATTACGATGACCGGGCTTCCATCGTCAATAATGAAGTCATCAAGAAAATAGATATCCCAAAAATTTTTAATGCCTTTAATACCAGGTCCTTGGTGGGATTAAGTTTCGCGTTAAATTACAAATGGTGCCAATTAAACCCATTTGGTTACCGGTTGACCAATCTGCTCATCCATTGCCTTAACGCATTTCTGGTTTATCTATTGATAAAATCCACGCTGAACCCTGCGAATCGATGGGCAGCGACTTTTGGGGCCATCTTGTTTTTATGCCACCCCATTCAAACTGAGACGGTCAATTCCATTACCCAGCGATTTGTATTGATGGCAAGCTTTTTCTACCTGTTGACAATAATCTTATACATTCAGTACAGGTGCCGGTCTCAAAAAAGATACATGATACTAAGTTTAATTTCTGCCATAGCAGCCATGTTTTGTAAAGAATTTACGGTCACCCTGCCCTTGATGCTCTGTTTGTATGATTTTTATTTTCTCAATTGTCATTCTGAGCCCCAAGGGCGAAGAATCTCAAATTGGATGAGATCCTTCGCTTCGCTCAGGATGACAATTCCATTTTTTGCCATAGCGCTTATTGTTCCCGTCCTGTTATTAAGAACGCCCAGGGAAGCGATTGGACCGGCAAATATTGCGGATCCCAGTTCTAATCATGGCCATATTGATATCACCAGGGCCAAAGGCAGTATAAGCAGAGAGGGATATTTTTTAACTGAATTAAATGTTGTGCGCACCTATGTCAGGCTGATGTTTTTGCCGATTAACCAAAATTTTGATTATGACTATCCCCTTTCCTACAAACCGGATATTACGACATTATTGTCCGGAGCATTCTTGCTTTGCCTTTTGGTCCTGGCAGCAGTAACGCGCAGGACATACCGCATCATTTCATTCAGCATCCTATGGTTTTTTATTTCTTTAAGTGTCGAGTCGAGTTTTGTCCCTATCGCGAATGTCATAGAAGAATACCGCCTGTATCTGGCCAGCGTTGGTTTTGTGTTTTTGGCCGTGGACTTGCTTTATATAAGGAAGGCGGATGTAAGGAAATTAAATATGATCGCGGCAGCCGTCCTTATTGGTTTTTCAGTTTTGACTTACCAAAGAAATAAAATCTGGAAGGATGAGTTTTCTCTATGGGATGATACGATCAAAAAATCTCCCCATAAAGCAAGGGCCTACAACAATCGCGGTTTGGAGTATTACGGCCAAGGCAGACTCACCGAAGCAATCTCGGATTTCAGCAAGGCCATTGAAATAAACCCAAATTCAGCCGCGGCCTATAACAACCGCGGAGTTTTATATGAAATCAAGGGTAATAAGACCCAGGCCATCTCTGATTTTAATAAAGCCATTGAATTAAATCCTGGCTATGCAGGTGCCCGTAGGAACCTGGATGGATTACGCCATGCAATTAACAATTAGGGGTTTAAAGAGTTCTGAATGGCTTTCGCCCTATCCAAGGCCTGCTGCTTATACATCGCGATGTTAACCAGGTCTTGTTGGGCGATTTCATCATGGTGGAGTTTGATATAGGCCGCTCTCTCCAAGGCCTGCTGCTTATACATCGCGATGTTAACCAGGTCTTGTTGGGCGATTTCATCATGGTGGAGTTTGATATAGGCCGCTCTCTGTGCAGCTTCCTGTTCATACATGGCGACGGCGGCCTGGTCTGCTGGTGTCAATTGGCTGTTGGCGCCAAAGGAAGCTTGGGGCAAGATGACTAAAATGAAGATCAATGCAAGAAAGATATTTTTCATGTACTTTTCCCTTTCTACAAACATTATAACAGACAAGCCATTAAAAAATCCCAAATTCTTAAATATTTTTTAGGCGGACAACAAAAACAAACCATCCTTGGCTTTATCGGCATTTTATAGGGTTGACAGGCCATGGATTGTTGAATTGCCATGAATAATGCTTTGATGACTGGTTGATTCTTTAAACGCCGCGGTTGAAGATTCGAAACTGGC
>Ga0207006_1048_pt1 | contig 27924 bp, 33 predicted proteins | sample Alteio_BWMinCont_84_FD_153497 | JGI IMG/M metagenome (GOLD analysis project Ga0207006, IMG submission 153497) | Enriched cells from forest soil in Barre Woods Harvard Forest LTER site, Petersham, Massachusetts, United States -... | ecosystem: Environmental > Terrestrial > Soil > Temperate forest >...
ATTGCCTGGACCAGGATTTCAGTTTTATCTTGCGCACGGGTGTACCATGCCTAAAATGATCGGCCAGCTGGGCGATGTAATACCAAAATTCCTTTTCGATAAGGTCATTCTTCATTTCATTGACTAAGAATGACGTGATGACGACCTTTCTGGGGTCCCGCGGGTTACAGTGGTCAAAGGATAAATACCATGGGCTGTGACGATTTGTTAGATCCAACTTCATCCCTGTGTAATAACATACATACCCATATTTACGGATGTAATCCCAAATGGCTTCTCTGGCCTTTGCAGGCAATCGCAGTGTCCTCATTCGAGCAGCCGTGTGGGAACAAGTCGGACAATAGACGGCGTGAACGGACAATTTAGGCTGGCCGCAGATACAGCAACTGCCTGGACCCAGGCGGTTCCAGTTGATAATCGGCCTTTTTTTGATTTTGATAGCTTTCAGTCTATTGTCATGGAGTTGAAGCACGTAATATCTAAACTGAGGGAAGATAAGTCCAATTTTCATCTGACTGAATAAAGCAGCGGCAAGAACGGCATTATCCTGATTGCGTTTGTCCGGAAAGCTTAAATTGTAATACCAGGGCCCGGTGAAGTCCTTTAATTCCAGAGATACTCCGGAATAATCACAAGTAAAGCCATGTTTTCGTACATACCTCGTGACGCATTTTTTGGCCTTTGGAGAGAGTAATGTTCTCTCCAACACACGATGGAAAGGATTACAGGATTGGCAGTAGAATATTTTTGGATGTGTGGCAAGAAATCGCTTACCGCAAAGGCCGCATTTTCTGGGAACAGGCTTTTTGTAACCTGGCATGCGGATATCCTACACCGGGGAGCTGAAAATAGGCAAGGAATGATTTATAGAAAGGGACAGTCCCCATTGTGAGAACGACAAGCGAACCCCCCGCCGCACCAGAGAAAAACCGCCGTTGAAATCAAATAAAAGGGTTGGCAGAAGAAAACAATGTTTTGGATCCCCGACAAAAACATTCGGGGATGACAATGCGAAGCGAAACCCCCGCCGCACCAGAGAAAACCCACCGTTGAATGCATCTAAAAGGGTTGGTAGAAAAAAGATTATGACGGCACATAATGCCGGGCCCAGTACTTGAGCTTGATCTTCTTGACCGGTGTGCCATTCCTAAAATGATTGGCCCAGGAATTCTTTAGGAAATGATTTAAGCTAAGATTAGCGCTGACACAATTCCCTTCTTTCGCATGTTTTGGTGACGTGCACAAATTGGCACTTCAAGTTACGGTCTATTCACCCATTTGGCCACATCGTTAATAAGTTTTTTATCTGTCAAATACGTCCCATGATCCACAGCAACATCAGTTATGGAATTGGCATCGATCGTTTGCACGGATTGGGGACAATTGCCGTACAGGCCCAGATAGCCCATCGCATAATAAGGATTCACGACTTTGTTTTTGACAAAAAAGTTTTTGATATTGGTTCCGACCAGACTCAAAGCCAGTTGGGCCTCATTCCATAAAGTATAATCATTCTTTAAGACCATGTCGCTTTGTGAGTAATAAGTCGTGACCTTGGGTGCCAGAACCGGTACCTGTTGGAAATCCTTCAGATAGGCATTGGCATTGATGGCCGGGGCCAGTTGAATGAACTTTTTAACCGGTGCTAGATTATAGTGGTTTTTTAAATAAAGGATGGATTGCGCGCACTCGCCGTTGCCTAAGCTATGGGCAATAAAGGTGAAATGTGGGCTTTCCGCGCCAGAGTGGCTGAGAATATAGGAGATCGCTGCGGAAAAGTTTGGAGCGGATGCGCCTGTATGTTGTACTGCTTGAGAAAAATGGATCTTGCCTACATAACCCGGCCAATAAATGAGAATGAAATTGGCCTTGCCCTGGATTTGCGGTTTTAACACGTCAAAATAATCGATACCGGCATTTAGTGCCTGAAAAAAGTCCGTATTATAGCCTTGGATCAAGACAATATGGTGGGAATATTCCGGATGGATGGTGTCCGGATTATAGACATAAAAACGACCATTGGGGTCAACGGTTTTTCCATCGTCACTTGAAAGATCGACGATTGAATAATCCAGATAAAACCCAGGTTGAAACTGCATAGGTGTCCCTACTGCCTCCTAATCACATCGCCCTGACTGCCATCACTTCAATGGACGATTGCGGGATTTGCAGGTGTGGGTGATTTTCGAAGGCCTTTGCTGCAGCCTCATGCGATTCAGCTTTGATAAACGAATACAAACAAATATCGTTCTTGGTATCAGATATGCCGCCGGCCGCAATCCGCTTGGTCTTGCCGCAAGCCTCTGTCACAGTGACCAGCTTCGCATGATCGCTCATCCATTTTTGCCATTCGGCCTTCATTTTCTCTTCAGCGGACTTTCTGGTATTGGGGTCGGTCTTGGCCCAATCCGACATTACCGATGCCGGTATTTGGTAAAACACGATAAACTTATTCAATTTAGGGTCATTCATGGCTATTCCTTTCATTAGAATCTTTCATAGATCGTTTAATCCCTTTCCATCGAGGATTTGCGGCATGTATTTTTCAATCCTTGCTTTTATGGTTTTGGATTGTTTGGGTGCGGAGAAATAAAAAATGTAAGCCCGTTGCCGTCCTGGTGTTAATGCTTCGGAAGCCTTTTTAAGGCCAGAATTATTATCTAATTTATTTTGAAATTCTTCAGGAATTTTGAAATCCGATGTCTTTTTTAAATTCACTTTCAATCCGGCTTTTTCCACTTCAATCGGGGTTTGTTGGACCAGAATACCATTGGGATCTTTGAGCAAGGCCCCTTTAAAAAACAAAAGCGCACAATATTCTTTAAATCCATGTATCAAAACTATGTTGCTTTTTTGAAATGTGTAACAAGGATGACCCCATTTCAATTCTTCGCCCAGCTCACAGTCGAGAACGATGGATCTTAATTTTTTCGATTCTTCCTGCCACTGTTTAGAAGTCATCCCGAAACCTGCGACGGAATTCGGCTGGCCAAGATGGCTTTCCACTGCGTCATTCCTCCTCAGCGTAGTGCTGCGACTACGCTTCGTCGTCATTCCTTGTTGAAAGCCATCCTGGCCAGCCTCGGTTCTTCGTCGGAGGTTTCGGGATGACTTCTAGGTTTATTAAAATAAAAATCAACTTTAGGGTTCATTCTAACCCTCGATTTCAGGCTCCACCAACTTTGCCAGCAGGATCAATGATTCCTGCCAGCCCAAATAACACATCTCTGTCGGGATAGCCGCCGGCATCCCATCTTGGACAATATTCAGCTCAGTCCCGCATGAGACCTTTTTTAAGGAGATGGTCGTCTGCATTTCACCGGACATGTTAGGATCGTCAAATTTCTCTGAATAACGGATACGCTGGCCAGGCACCAATTCCAGGTATTTCCCACCAAAGGAATGGCCTTTGCCTGTACCAAAATTAGTAAAAGTCATCTTGAAACCGCCGCCAACCTGTGGATCCATCTGATGGACTTTGCAGGTAAAACCATTGGGTGGCAGCCATTTGATTATGGCATCCGGATCAAGAAAAGCCTTATACAATTTTTCAGGCGTTGTGCGAAGCACTCGATGAAGCCGGATCGTGTTTGACGGCATAAGAAGTTCCACCTTTTCAAATTAAGATTACTACTTTTAAGAAATTTCTTCAATATGTTTTAATCGCGGTATCGCAGCCTTTGATCGAAGGCATTGGGGCCATCAGGAGTGCGCGGCATGAGCCATTCTTCATTCGCCTTCAAGTGATTTCCGGCATTTGGGACATGAAGGTGGTTGTTCGTAACCTCTTTTACCGGATTTATCCCTTAAAATAAATGCTAAAAATGCCACCACTAAGAATATAGCCATGAAAAATATTAAGAATATTAAAATACCCATCTTCACTTTTTCTTAGGCACTGGCTTCTTTTTTACAACAGATTTTTTGCCGGCAACAGCTTTCTTCATGGCCTTGCCCTGGGGTTTTTGAATTGGCTCAGCCTCCTGGGGCTTATCATCAACTTTGATCCCGGATAATTTAATGACTTTACGGCGAGAAAAGCAATCTTGGCAATATATCGGCCGGTCTGCGCTTGGCTTAAAAGGGATCGTACATTCTTTCTTGCAATCCGCACAAATCGCCTTATGCATCACTCTGGCTGTGCGATCATTTCCTGGCGCCGCAGGTTGCTTCGCTTCTGACAAAGACCGATGGATTATAGTGTCTACTTTCTTATCGAGCATTATAAGAAGGGCCTGCATTTTATTAATTGTCTCCAACATTTCAGTTTCATTTGTTAAAGGTTTTTTCATGACATTCTCCCATTTGTTATAACGCCCTGAATCGGGGCACAGATTTTCCGTTTACGGTCACATTTTCTTTAAATATCGCCAAAGGCCTGGCCCAAAGCGTTCCTTCTGGAAAATTCCCTTTATAGAGCGCCTTATAGATCACCATCGGCTCTTGTGTTTCGGTGTGAATGGCTTCACCCAGCACTTCGTATCGATTGCCTTTATAATGTTCATAGATGCCAAGAGGAACATTCATATTAAGATACTTCGTCGCTTCGTTTAGGATGATAGTAATTATATTTACTACCAAGACACTTCCTTGCGGTCACGGAAGATTTTTCCTGTCGGGCCTTGATCAGGCAAGCTTGTAAGCCACACAGCGGTATCCGCGCCTTCTTGCACAGAACGAGTAGCGCCGGCACCGCCCATGCGGGTTTTGACCCATCCGGGACACATGCTATTGACCAAAATATTAGTCCCGGCAAGCTCTGCGGCTAATACCCTCGTTATGGCATTGATCGCTGTCTTGGACATCCGATAGGCAGGATACGCGCCCCCCATGTCGTTTAACTGCCCCAGGCCGCTTGAAATATTAACAATACGGCCATAATTATTCTTTTTCATCAGCGGCACCAGGGCCTGGCAAAGCAAATAGGGCCCGTAAACATTGGTTTCCATGGTTTGGCGTATTGTGTTCAAATCCGTATTAAAAAAGTTGCCATTCTTATTTTCTAAAAAGATACCCGCATTATTGACCAATCCGTCACAGCGGCCGAATTCTTTGGTAAGAAAATCTTTTAACTTTAGGGTTTGCGCGGGATCTGTTACGTCCAATTGGTGGAAACGTACCGGCAATTTACGTTTATTAAAATTGGCGACAGCTTCCAATCCGTCTTTTTCCTGGCGGGAAGTCAAGACCACGATAAACCCCGGCTTGGCCAGTTGATGGCAGATCTCAAGCCCTATTCCGCGATTGCCTCCGGTTACAACAATGACACGTTCTATCACATTAACTCCCAAACATTTTTAGACGTGGCTTTGGCATTTTTCAGAATGCCTTTGGCACGAAGTTGCGTGGCAGCCCAATAGGCATCCTCCTGCCAAGTAAAATGGAAATTCCCGCTATCGATGATTTCTCTGTCGTGATTTTGCCAAATAATTTGGTGGACTTTTTTGATTTGCCCGGAGCCATTCAATTCCTTAAGCGCTTCGACGATCCAATCACATAAGTCCAGGCGTGTCTTCATTTTTTCCCTCGGTCGATTTTTTGGGGTCCATCTTTAAATTTCTATTCTGAAATTTTGTGTTTTCCCATCCAGGCTAAATAATCAAGCACGTCATTTATCTCTTGGGGCGATAAGGTGCTGTTAAAGGCAGGCATTTTACTTCTGGCCCTGAAAGAGTTTGGATTGCCTATAAATTCTTTTAAAAATTTCCTGTTTTCATACTCCAATATATTTTTTGGCACATTTAATTCAGGGCCCACCACGCCACCTTCCAGGTTCAAAGAATGACAAGCAATGCAACTTTGTTGGAAAACTTTATATCCACGGGTGACTGACCCGCTTTGGACATTGCTGCCCGCCAATAGTTTTTGCAGGCCTTCATCAGCTTTATGGATTGAAATTTCAACCATCTGATAGGGCCAGGGTAATTTTACGCTGGGCGTTAAATCTTCCAACGGGGTTTTCCAAACTAAGTAATATGGCCCTGGAGAAATCCACTCCTTGCCCTGCTTTATTTTCTCCCATCCTTCGATTTTGTCTAAGTCTGCAACAGCAACAAAAGCTTTAACGCCGGATTTTAGCACATCCGCGACTGCTATGCTGGCCTTATATCCATCTAAGGCCTTGAAGGTCCAGACAGTTGTGGGATCAGGATGAATTCCGGCCAAGGCAAAAATATCTGAAAGCCAGTAACCTGAATAGCGCTTGTGCTTGTTATAAACAGGGTCAAGGACAACAACCGAGTCCAATTGAAGTTGTCGAAAATCATTTTTAGTCAAGTCACGCTTGGTTTGGCCCTGGATTATAGTCAAATCCGCCCTGGCTGCCTCAGCATGTCCGTGGGAAGCCATTAAGAATAATGCCATAAGCCCCAAGGTCTTTAAGCTATTTTTTTCCAAACAATGGTTGATACAGGCTCCAGTAACCGGACATGGCCAGAATTTGCGCTGTACCCATGATCGAAGGAAGAATTAAATTATTTAATCCGGGTGTCAGAAATGTATGGAACAAAAGGATGTTTAATGTGACCGGCGCAATGATAACCAGTGCAAGTGGTGCTGCTATTCCGGTCAAAAGAAGAAACCCGCAGGTCGTCTCAGTGATCTTAAGAAAGGGAAAGAAATACCCCGTTCCCATCATCCCCTTCATGAAGCCTTCCGCAGCTTCGGGTAAGGGCGGAAAGGGCATGTGAATAATGCCCAACACCATGGCAAGCCCCATTCCTCCGAATAAGAAAAAGATCAATCCTAAAATGGTCCTTGCGCCGATTTGAATTATTCTTGCCATAGACCCTCCTTTATTTTAAATAAGATTACTTCTTTTAAGAGATTACTTCAAGTTTTTTGATGCTGAAAGGACATTTACGGGCGATAAAATTTTTGTTAGTATAGAGATTGCTATGTTAGAGAGATTTAAAAAAATAATGTTTTTTGTCGCCTGTTCATTGCCAATGATCGACCCGGGCCCTGCTTTTGCGTGGCATGATTATACTTATCGTGAATGGGATTGGCATGGGAGCGGACGGGATTATCCCTATTCCTACTACATTGATAATTATTATTCTCCAGTATATAGATTCTCCCCGTATGATTTAGAGGAGCCCTCTTATATTAACTACATTAATAGTTCAACCACACCGACCCAGGCCCCTATATTGTCCCTTCCTGATTCCGGCGCATTTACTGTTAATGTACCCAATAGCTCGGGAGGATATACGGCCGTACTTATCAAAAGATCAGGAAACGGTTATATCGGACCGCAGGGCGAATTTTACCCTGAATTCCCCAAGGTGTCCCTGCTTAAGTTGATGTACGGGAAGTAATATAGCGCACCAATGCTTCATTGGACTGGTGCAATCTTCGGGCTGTTTCCCTGGCAATATTAAGGATCAGAATACCAAACACTTCCTTGTCTGTTTCAAAGATATTTAATAGATCATGAGGTTCAATCACGATCAATTCGGTGGGCTTTACAGCCTTGGCAGAGGATGAATGGCATTGGATCCCGATGACCGAGGTCTCGCCGAAACAATCGCCTTGTCCAAAGGAGATCAATTCCAAAAATACCCCTTCATTATCGATCATCATCTTGACTTCACCCTGTTTTATAATATAAATGTGACTGGAAGCTTCCCCTCTTTTGTATATAAATTCATTCTCCTCATATTTAACTAATTTAAACAATTTTAACAACACATGAAGCTGATTATTGCGCAAACTGCCGAATACGGATATTTTATTTAAAAGCGGGATGATCTCTTCGGGATTGGTCAGCGGATGATATGTTTTTTTCATTCTTTTTTCCATAATTCCTGGTACATAAAGTACACTTTACGGAGTTGCCGCATTAGCGATCCCGCCGAACCATTGCCCATAGAGCATACGCCATTATACTCATGGTTCCAGCCGGACCCGTCGGGATTGATATTTTGATACCATTTATTCCCATCCTCCCACCAATTATCAACCCACTCAAAAACAAAGCCTCCGATCGCATTGCCCGGCGCCTCATGGGCTGCGCTATGCCGGTAAATGTCTTCCCAACTTTGTCGATGGACCTGGGATTGAAAATTCTCGTTTAATTTTCCATTGGTCACTATAGGATAGCCGGTACCGAATTCAGTGAGCATGACCGGCCTATCCCAGTCCCGCGCGGCTTTTTTCCACAATTCATTAAACCCGTCATTTTCATAAAGGTTTATCCCGAAAATATCCACCAGTGGCGCATACTTTGCGTAATAATCGATCATAGAATAGTTCCCTGTGCTGATGGCAACGGGATGATGATTATTGTCGATTTTTTTAATCAGCGCTGCCGCTTCATTGACGAAACGGGCATACGCCTCAGGCTGGCTGCCGGCATTTGTATGAGGATAAGGCAGGTCATTTTCATTCCCAAGGACCCACATGAGCACATACGGCTCGTCTTTATGCCAGCGGACCATGTCCTCGACAGACTTGAGCATATTGGCCCGCTGCAGGGGATCTGTATAATTCGTGCCGGTTTTCCAGTCAGCGCCTGTGCTGACTGTATAAGCGCCCAGAAGATCCCCCATGGCTGTCATAATTCCAAATTTGAGATAAAGCTGCCTTAAAATCTTTTTTTCAGCTTGGGGAGGATAATTATTGGTCTTGCTCGATGCTGTGTTTAGGGTCTGCAAATAAGGATCGTCTGAGACATGGTTATAGATCCGGATGGCATTGACCCCCATTTGCCGCATAAGTTCAAAATCACCGGTGTCTTTTTCATTTGAATTTCGTATATTACTGCGGTTGGTATCCACCCATGTTTGATACGCGAAATCATTGCGTCCGTCATGGTCATCGTCCACCATTTCCCAATTCCGCCTGGTATTATCATCAGGGCTTTCGCCGATTGTATCCGGAAAATAACACATCCCATGGACCAAGAAAGGTTTGCCGTTGACTAAAAGTTCCCAGCCCTGGGAGGTCTTTTGGGTTTTCACAATGGCCGCGGATGCTGTTGAATAACACGGGGCCAGCAACTGGGACACTGACATCAGCAGTAAACAGGTGATATTTCTCATCAAGGGTCACGCCGGCCGGCAGCGGGTCCTTTTAATTTGCAACGTTGAAAATATTTTTCAGAAAGGATATTGGCTTTTTCGAAATGATGGATGGCCCGAAACGTCACAAAATAAAATAATGGTTTAATGGGGTTGGTGAATTGGTCAAAAACGAGATGGGCTGTTAAACCCACAGCTATGCCTGTCCAGATCTTGCCGAGACTAAAAAAATATATAGATGACCATAATATAAAGAGGAATTCGTAAGTGTGAAAAACCAAATAAACCCTGGGCGCATCATTGGTATAACTAAACTCAACTAAATCCCGGTATCGATAGAGTGGTTTTTTCTTGATAAGGCAATATTCCAGGACATGGTCAGTGTCGATCAATATGCCGCTAAAGAAGCACCCCAAGGAAGCAGGCCAAGAATGCATGGCAGCTTGGAGCCCCAAAGATATTCCGGCGGAGGCAACAACATGGTAACGGGCTCTCATAAGATGGTTTTAATCCCTGTATTTTTTGTCCTTAAGCAGATTCATGATGGAGGGGTTTACAGTGCCGCCTAACCGCTGTATTTTAATGATGTCTTTCCACACGTTATCATAATCGTTCATTTTAAAATAAGCGCTCATGCGGCTGTCATAGAACCTGATATTGACAGGGTCTAATCCAATGGCCTTGCTATAGTCGGCGATCGCCAGCGCGTATTTTCTTTTTAAAAAATAAGCAATGCCCCGGACATGGTAGGCCGCGGCATATCCGGGTTCAATTTCTATGGCCTTGTCAAGATCGGAAATGGCCAGTTTATATTTTCTTGTTTCAATGTAAACATAGCCCCTGTTGTAGTAGGCATTGGCAAGATTGGGGTCGGACTCAATGGCTTTTGTGTAATCAAGGATGGCTTCCTTATATTTTTCCTGCCTGCCGCTGACATTGCCCAGATGCACATATTCTGCCGCGGTTTGCGCGTAAACAGAAGTCATGTTTAACAAGAAGCCTAAAAATATTTTCATTATTAAATTATTTTTTTTCATTTAAGCCCGCCGTCCAAAGCCGCACGTTGGTCAAAGACAAAGCATTCGCCCTCAAAAAAACCGCGGCCGATCTTGTCAAAATAATTTAAGATCCCCCCTTCGAGTTGATAGACCTCGCGGAAACCTTTTTTAAGCATCAGGGCAGCTGCTTTTTCGCAACGGATGCCGCCGGTACAATAAGTGACCACAGGAATGCTATGCCATTGCCCGGGGGCTTTTTGAAGGCTTCCCTCAAAGTCAGCAAAATGTTTGTTCCCCAAGTGGAGGGAATTTTCAAAACGTCCGGTCCTGTATTCAAAATCATTGCGCGTGTCCAGCACCACCATTTTTTTATTGCTTTTGATCCATTGATGGAATTTTTCTGAGGAAATGAAAGGTGCCGGGTCTTTCGTTGGGTCAATGGGCGTCTTTCCAGGAGCGGCAATGATCAATGGTTTAATTTTGACCAAGCTTCGTTTAAAGGCGATTTCCCTGCTGTAACTTATTTTTAATGGCGGGACAGTGATATCAATGGTCTCAAAAAGGAATTGCAAGAATGGGTCCATCTTTTCTGTGGCGCCGGAAAGGGAGCTGTTAATGCCCTCCGGACCAAGCAGGATGGTCCCTTTGATCCCAAGTTCACCCATGCGATTGAGTAAAATATTCCGGGTATGCTTGAGCTTAAAGGCCGGTTTAAAAAATTCGTAGAAAGCGATGTTCTTAAATTCCGGATCACCCATGTTCTTATTATTGTAAACCTGCTTTAAGCAGGAGTTTTTTGATCTGGTTCAAGGAACCGTCATCAATTTTAGTAAAATAAACGGCAAAGCCTTCCCCCGGCACCATTCTTGAAATGCGGGCCATTCCCTGGATCTGCACGCTTGCGTCTTCCGATGAACATTGGATGGCAATCCCGATCTCATCGTTAATGTTCAAATAAATGTTTTGCTTGATCTTGACAAAAGCACTGTTCATGGAAAGGTCTTTAAGCTGGCCTTTCACGGTCAATTGCGTGCCTACACTGATAGTTGCGGGAAATTCCACGTTGAGGCGCGGTACACCCCGTTGATCGGTGTTTCCAATATGATTTTCCATATAAATCCATCCTCCCTTTGCCCCTCCCGTTAAAAGAGGGGAAAATTAATAACGCACTGAAATCAAACATAGCCCGTGGCTCGGGGCTGTTCTTGGCGGATTTTTCCCGCTTGCGGCTGCAATCAGATGTCCTGTGATATTGCGCACCATTTTATATAAAAAGCCGTCCGCGGTGATTGAAATATGGACCAAGTCCCCTTTTTTGACAATGCTTAAATTTTTTATGGTCCTTACCGTATTTTTGATCCTCGAGCGCTCTGCGGCGGACTGAAATGGTTTAAAATCATGGGTCCCTTTTAATCGGCCCGCTGCTTTGCGCATGGCCGTTAAGTTTAAATGATGAGGATAAAAAAACGCCCTGTTCCTCCATAAAGCCGACGGGTAAGGCCGGTTTAATAGGGTGTATCGATAGGTTTTACTTTTAACATTTTTCTGCGCATGAAAATCCAACGGGACTTCCTTCGCCTGGACCACGGATAAATCTTTGTCCAAAAAAGAATTCAGGGCTTTGTGGATCAGCGAAGACTTTAAATCGGTGTCTGTTTTAAAATGGACCACTTGTCCAAGGGCATGCACGCCGCTGTCCGTGCGGCCGGACGCCTGGCAATGGACCTTCTTTTTAAAGATCCTCTCCAGCTTTTCTTCAAGATGGTTTTGGACCGTGCGCAAACCCTTTGCTTGGGTTTGCCAACCTGAAAAACCTGTCCCGTCATATTCTAAAGTCAGTTTAAAATTTTTCATCGGTCAGCGGGCATAATCATCCTGGAGGCGGATGATGTCTTCTTCCGACAGGTGTTTTCCGCAAGCCACTTCTATAAATACTAAATGTTCGCCCCCTGTGTTCCCTATCCGGTGGACCGCGCCGAGCGGGATATCAACGACCACACCGGGTTTGACCGTGATTTCCTGGCCGTCGACTATGGCCAGGCCAAGCCCGGCCACTATGATCCATTTTTCAGACCTATGCCGGTGCTTTTGAAGGCTTAGCCTGGAGCGGGGATTGACTTCAACCCTTTTGACCCAGACCCCCTCTTCTTGGTGGAATTTATGATATTGCCCCCATGGTCTTTTAGATATTTCACTGGTTGTTTTCATTTTTTAATTTTGAGAAAAATGCCGTGATTTCTCCGGACAGGTCATTTAAATCTTTAACCGTATGTTGGGTGGACACAAAAAAAGATTCCAGGTCGGCCGGTGGCAAATAAATCCCCTTTTTTAATAAATGGTTAAATAGTTTAGCATAAATTTTATTCGATGAGGCGTTTTGAGCATCAATATAATTATAGGCTTTTTCAGCGCGAAAACGAATGCTAATCATACTTTTATAATTGACCAGGTGCGCCTTAACATTGGCGGATTTTAACAGGTCATTGGTCTTCGCGACAAACCCGTCAGAGGCGGTATTGAGGGTTTTATAAGTTTGGGGACCCAGGTTTTTTAAAGTCGCCAGTCCCGCTTGCATGACGATGGGATTGCCTGAAAATGTGCCGGCTTGATATATTCCGCCTAAAGGTGCCAAATGTTTCATAATGTCCTTCCTGCCGCCATAGGCCCCGATGGGAAACCCTCCGCCGATGATCTTGCCAAGGCAGGTCATGTCAGGGATGACGCCTAAATCCGACTGGGCGCAGCCCGGATTGGAGCGAAAGCCGCTCATCACTTCATCAAAGATCAGGACAATCTTATATTTTTTAGTCAAAGCGCGCAGGTTTTTGAGAAAATCCATGTTCGGATTAATGACACCCATATTACCTGCCACCGGCTCTAAAATGACACAGGCGATTTCCGCGTAAAAGCGTTCGATCGTATTGATCAATGTTTGCGTGTCATTAAACGGCAGGCTTAATGTGTCTTGAATATGGGCCTTTGGGACCCCCTGGCTTGATGAGGCAGCCAGAAAAGCGACACCTGAACCGGCCATGGCCAAAAGATCATCGCTGTGTCCGTGATAGCAACCGTCGAATTTGATGATCTTATTACGTTTGGTGAAACCTCGTGCCAAACGCACAGCACTCATCGTGGCTTCTGTCCCGGAATTGACGAAACGCACCATGTCCACCGACGGCACATGTTTAACGATGAACTGGGCGATTGCGATCTCAGGTTTGGTGGTGGTCCCAAAACTGACGCCTTTTTTGACGGCCATTTGCACTGCCCTGATGACATCTTGATGGGCATGGCCCAAGATCAAGGCACCCCATGACAGGCAATAATCCGTGTAGGAATGACCGTTGATGTCAAAGAGCCTGTTGGCATGGCCCCGCTCCATCACTAAAGGATTGCCCCCAACAGCCTTAAAAGCCCGTACCGGGCTGTTAACGCCGCCAACTAAAACTTTTTGGGCAATCGTCATCGCATCCATTTGAGGGCGTCCTTGGCGTGGTAGGAAATAATGATATCTGCGCCTGCGCGTTTGATGGAAGTCAAGGTTTCCAGCACAATGGATTTTTCGTCGACCCAGCCGTTTTGTGCAGCTGCTTTGACCATGCTGTATTCTCCGGAAACATTATAACCGACGACAGGTACTTTTAATTCGCGGCGCAATGCAGAAACAATGTCCAAATAGGCCAGGACAGGCTTGACCATGACCATATCCGCGCCTTCTTCGATGTCCCGGTATGCTTCTTTAAGGGCTTCGCGGCTGTTGGCCGGGTCCATCTGGTAGGTTTTGCGGTCCCCAAAACAGGGTGCCGAATGGGCAGCTTCACGAAAGGGGCCGTAATAGGCCGATGAATATTTAACGGCATAAGATAAAATACTCACGTCTATAAAATGTTCTTGATTTAAGGCCCCCCTGATCGCCGCCACTCGAAAGTCCATCATGTCCGACGGAGCAACAATATCGGCTCCGGCTTGGGCATGCGCCAGGGCCATTTTTGCCAAAACCGGCAGTGTTTTGTCGTTGTTGATCTTTTGCCCTTCAACGATGCCGCAATGGCCATGGCCCATATACGCGCATAAACAGACATCCGTTACGATCAAAAAACCCGGGAAATTCTTTTTCACCGCCTTGATGGCCGCGATCACCGGACTGCTTGATGCAAAGGCATATTTCCCGCTGTTATCTTTATGTTGAGACACACCGAAAAATAGTCCTGCCCTGCCGCCTAAACGGATGTAGGCCTCTAAGTCCTTGAGCAATAGATCAACGGAAAATCGAAAGATGCCGGGCATGCTGGCAATGGCTTGCTTTTTATTTTTGCCATCGACCACAAAAAACGGTTGGATCAGGTCAAATGCCGACAAATTTGTTTCGCGGACAAAATCCCTGATTGTTGAAGTGTTTCTAAGTCTACGATAACGATGTGGCATGACGAAACCCCGCGTCCTGCAATGTTTTTAAAGTGACCGGCCCTTTGGCCATGATCTGCCAGGAAAATGGTATTGTACCATAATCCGTCAAAAAATTCTGTACTGTTGAAGGGCTGGTAAAAATGACCCCGTCAATAGGCACAGACGGCAAATCCCGTTTGGCGGGTTTGGTGTTTTCGTAAATGGTTATCTCCGTGACAAGACCTCCGAGAGCGCTCAAGGCCTCTTTCAAAAACGGGTTGGGCAGGGATGAACGGGGAAACAAAATGCATTTGTTTTTCAGGTCTAATTGTTGGGCCATGGCCTTAAGCAGTCCTTGCGCTGTTTCTTCTTGGGCGATAACCGCGGCCTGGATGTTATATTCCTGTAAGGCCTTCTGTGTGCGGCGGCCTATAACAGCAAAAATTTTGTTCGTAAAATTAACATCGGGATTTGCACTATGGAGTTCTCTTAAAAAATATTCTCCCGCATACCAGCTGGTGAGCACAATGATGTCCGCGGGACCAAAAGCCTCAAGCAGGGCTTTTTGTTGGGCCATGTTCATTGATACCGGCTGGATGTCTATCATGGGCCAGGGAATGATCTTGCCTAAATCCCGGTATATGTCCGGATGCGTTCCGCAATGTAAAAATGTTTTTTGGGGATTTGGCCTATAAAATTCAACTGTTTTTCCCGCTATGATCAGCGCTGGGGGTTTTAAATCCTGTTTTTGGGCCAGATCTTCGATCGTTGAAAGGGTGCCTTGGACGATTTGCTCCTGCGGCTTGGTGCCGTTGGCAATGATCATCATGGGAGTGTCCGCCGGCCAACCGGCTTTTTGTAAAGATCCAACGATCATGTTTAATTTAGTCAGGCCCATTAAAAAAACCAGAGTGTCTGCTTGAGGAATATGTACAGACTTGGGATGGGCCTTATCTTCATCTTCTTCGTGGCCGCTTAAAAAGGCAACGGATGAAGCAACACCCCTGGCTGTTAAAGGAATTCCCAAAGATGAAGGAATGCCTGTTGCTGAACTGATGCCGGGAACGACTTCAATATTGATATGATAGGAGCGCAGGTATTGGATCTCATCCGCTCCCCGGCCAAAGACCAAAGGGTCACCTCCTTTGAGACGGACCACCTTTTTGCCGGCAAAGGCCTTTTCCTTAAGCATCCGTGAAAGTTCTTGCTGGGAAAGTGAATGCTCCCCTTTGCGTTTGCCCGCGTAGATATGCTCGGCGCCCGGGGCATATTTTAAAAGAGCGGCATCAACCAAATAATCATAAAATACACAATCCGCCGCCTCGAGTGCCTTAATGCCTTTAAGGGTCATCAGCTCGCAATCCCCCGGGCCGGCACCTACCAGGGTCACCTTCCCATAATGGCGCCGGACATCAATGACACTGAATAAATTTTCTAATTCGTGGTCTTCCCTCCGGCCCACCACGGCCAACTGGCCCTGGCAAGGCATCCCTTCCCAGGGGAAAATATCTTTGATCTCTGAGTCAAGTTTTAACCGTTTAAGAGCGCAGGCCGCAACCACAATGCCGTCAACCTTGGAATCTTTGATCAATTGCAAGCGCTCGTTGATGGTCCCACGTATATGGACAATGGTGACATCCGGACGCATTTGAAGGACCTGTTTTTGGCGCAAAACACTGCTGGTGCCGACCTTTGATTTAGGCGGTAAATCCTTCCAGTGCACGCGGCCGACCCAGGCGTCTTTATCATCCATGCCTTGAGTTAAAGCAAAAATTTTTAAACCCTTATTTAATTGCTGCGGCAGGTCTTTGGCGCTGTGCACGGCAATGTCCGCTTTTGCCTCAAGCAGGACTCGGTCAATGGCATCGGTGAAAAAATCATCACGGCTATTGGTCAAAGGAGTTGATTTGTCCTTATCTCCCGCAGTATCAAATTTTAAAATTTGATGCTCAAAAGTCATCCCACAAGCTTTCAAATCCCGGACAATCTCTCCAACCTGGGCCAAAGCCAGCGGGCTTGAACGGGAAGCTATTTTAATTTGCAAATTCATAGAAAAAATTAAGCGCTGTCCCTAATTTTAAATTAAGCGCTGTCCCTAATTTTCTAATTTTGTAACACATAACGGTCGACCACATATTGCGAAAATGGGAAGGCGCAGGTGAAGGCCGGAGACACGGCATTAAGGACATGGACGCTCTTGCGGTCTCCTTCCACGACGAAATCCTGGACAAGACTGAGTGTCTTTTTGTCCAGAAGTTGTGCCCTGATCCCGGGTTTGGTCCATTCGGTAAATCCTTGGGGGTCAATGTATTTGACCATGGATAAAGCCAATGAGATAAAATACTTTTTGTTGTATTTACGGAATTCCTCATGCGCGAGTGACCTGAAATTAAAAGCATTGGTCCAATATAACTTAGTTTCATAAAACAGCACTTCAGCCATTTCATTAAAGGCAAAACCGCTTTTCAAATCATAATTCTCCCGCCACAAAGCCGGAATGGCCGTGGGCCCGATTTTGATGTCTCCGGCCACGGTCCGGGTAAAATGCACGCCGAGAAAAGGGTTTTTTAAATTAGGCACCGGATAAATATTTGTATTAATGGCAGTTTTATCTTTGGTGTATTTTAAATAAAGGCCTTTAAATGGGACCATGGTGTATTTTAGGCCAAAACCAAAATCCCGGGCCACGCGGTCAGCGTAAAGCCCCGCGCAATTGATGATCTTATCGCTTTGGAAATCACCCTGGTTGGTCTGGACAGTACCCAAGGAGCGGCCCAAATATTTCGTATTATAAGAAAATTCGACACCGAGCTTTTGCAGGTCTCCTTTGAGGGCGGCACAGACTTCTTTGGGATCGATGCTGGCAGTGTCGGGAGAGTACAAAGCGCGTTTGAAGGTCTTTACATTGGGATCAATATCAAAAGCTTCAGCTTCATCGATCAAACGCACATTAGAGCCGTTTTGAAGGCCGCGGCGCAAAAGCTCATTTAACTGTCCTAATTCATCCCCATTTTGGGCCACTACTAATTTTCCGCAAGGATTGATGGCCAGACCCTTGGCTTTAACATAGGCTTTCATGGCGCGGTTGCCGTCAACAGTGAATTTGGCTTTCAGGCTGTCGGCAGTGTAATAAAACCCTGAGTGCAACACACCGCTATTGCGGCCGGAAGCATGCCGGGCCTCAGAGGGTTCTTTATCTAAAATCAAAACACGGGCGTCCATTTTACGTCCTTTGATGGCGTGCGCCACGGTCAAGCCGATAATACCCGAGCCGATTATGATAAAATCATATTTTTTCATATTAATGAAAGCAGTCATTTATAATAACAAAAGATTGTCATTCCCGCGAAAGGTCGTAACACCCCTATTTCTTGGTTCGCAAAGCTGGGGGTTTGGCGAGACACTCGCAGTTGCTCGCGGGAATCTATTAAAATAAAAGAAAAATTATAACAATTAACCCACGGGAAATCTATGAATAAAATAACGACCAACCATCCTTTTGTCATGAAGGTCAAACCGGGCCGCTATGTATGGTGCAGCTGCGGACAGTCTCAAAAACAACCATTTTGTGACGGTTCCCATGGCCCCACGGGCATGCGGCCTTATTTCGTGGAAATCACGGAAGAAAAAGAGGTGTCATGGTGCGGTTGTAAGACCAGCGCCTGCAAGCCATTTTGCGACGGATCGCACAAGAAGTTTAATTAAAATTCAATACCGAGCTTCCCGCCGATTTCGAAGGACGTATTCGCGGGTTCTTCAGCAATAAAAAAGTACCCGTTAAAAGGGGTGCTTGAGTCCCATCTTGAAGCATGGATGTCCCAAAAGCGGACATAGGGCTCTATAAATAAATTGAAATGGTCGGAATTTTTGACTAATTTAACAGAACCCCTCAAACCATAACCGCCTTTTTGGGTGTTTGTGATGTCGCCTAAACCAATCTCACCAAGATAACTCGTCACGAAACCACGGACAAAGATATCATATTCCGCGTCAGCTCCGATGGACCACCCATCATTTAATTTGGTCATTATTTCAGCCCCAATGGGGGCATAAATATATTGGATGCGTCGATCATACCCGAAAGGTTTGTTGGCAAATGAAGCATCGAATAAAGACCGGTACCCTGCGCCGATATAAGGTGTCAGCCGGGTCGATTGTCTGTTAAAGTTGAAGTCCTTGCCTACAAGGTCGCGTATTTCCACCATGTAATCACTGATGCCATCGAAACTTTCGGGGCTGGAACTTCCATCGCTGTACTGGATGGCCCCGCGGTAATCCATCTTGCCGTAAGTAAACATTGCTTCCAGCCGGTACACATCTGAGATCTCTGTGTTCAAAGCGTTTCCCACGGCAGGATGATAGGTTAAAACAGCATTGATCCCATACATGGAACCCAGTTCTTTAATAAATGTCGTTCCCAAGACATGCTCGACATATTTGATGGTCGATGCTTCAGTGGAAAGTGTCAGGTCCCACTCAGATTTTTCATGTATTTGTTTTTCCGCGTTATCCATATCATTCTGGATAATTAAATCACGTTCGCCCGCGGCTTGGGCGGCGATTGAAGAACAGATCAAAATAACAAAAATATAAATGGCTTGGGCCAAGCTCATATTAATATTTTGAATCAAATTAAGGGAAATTCAAGCAAGAACAGAAAAATAAAATGCGGCACCTGTCAGGGCTTTTTAAAGAAGGCTGCTGATTGTTCCGGAGGTGATCTCAATGAGGCTTTTGAGCATTTCCTGGCTGTGGGTGGCCAAGCGGCTTGTTTCTTGTTGCGTCGACAGGTTCATGACCCCTAAAACTTCTTGGTTGCTGTCGATGATCGGCAATACCAGCGCGCATTTTAATTCGGGCCTTTTGAGCAGGTGCTGGACCCTGTTGTTTGGCTGCCCATCGTTGATGACAAAGCTTTCCTTTTGTTGGGCGGCCAGGCCGGCGATACCTTCGCCTAATTTGACCGGCACGTCCTTGAGTTTGTGCAGGTTGATCCCTTTAAAAACTTGGATACTAAGTTCATTATTGGTTTTATTCAATAACATGATGGACCCGTATTCAGCTTGGGTCAATGCCATGGACAGGTCCAATAGATTTGTAAAAATCGAAGCGGCCACAGGCCCATTTTCTGTCAGTCCCATTTTTAAAGCATATTGGGAAAGTTCAAACAACAGGTCAAGGACGGATTTAAAACTGTTGAAAGAGACGACACGGACCTCAATTAAACATTCCAGAAAATCAGCAAAATTGATACCCAGTTTTCGCGTGATGGCCTGGTATAGGGATTGTTCAAGCTGTTTGTCCAGGATAACAGGCCCTAAGATCAAGTAAGCTGCAGCATCAAAACCCGCAACTGCAATAGGTATGGCAAAACTCTGGAAACCGAAGTCATCAATGGATTTTAAATAATATCCTTCTGTCTGGAATTGGGATAAAAATTCCGGTTTACCAAGATATCGCAGAACCCCCCATTGAGATGCCCCGTAAAAGCCGTACCCGTTGGTCTTAGGCACCATTAAGGGCGTGCCTTTATGGTCCACGATCAAGATATTGATGCGTAAAACATCAATAAAGTTAAGCAGGATCTGTGATAGTGACGGGCTGGATTTAATTTTACTGATGATCATATCAATTTTTAAAAGGAATGCCGTATTTCTTCATTTTATTGTAAAGGGTCGTCCGGTTGATCCCCAAATTGACCGCGGCCATGCTGCGGTTCCAGTGGCAGTCTTTAAGGGCATTTAAAATGATCTCTTTGGCCGGTTCTTTAAGTTCTTCCTGAAGTGAGCCTGTGTTAGTTTTGGTCTTTATTTTTTCGAAATTTTTAGGCAGATCTACTTTTGTAATTACAGTCTTGCGGGACATGATGACTGCCCCTTCAATGATATTTTCCAGTTGGCGGATATTGCCGGGCCAGGGATGGTCCATGAAGAGGTTTTTGACATTGTCATCGATATTGGTGATATTTTTATTGTTCTTTTTATTCGAAACGGCGATAAAATGTTTGACCAATAAAGGGATGTCTTCCCTGCGTTCCCGTAACGGAGGCATCATCAAAGGGATCACATGGACGCGGTAATAAAGGTCCTCTCTGAAGCTGCCCTCTTCCACCAGTTTTTCCAGGTCCTGATTGGTCGCGACAATGACGCGGGCATTGGTTTTCAGGGTTTGCGTGTCCCCCACCCTTTCAAACCCTCCGTCCTGGAGAATGCGCAGTAATTTTACCTGTAAATTAGGCGAGCAGGTGTTGATCTCATCCAGGAAAATGGTGCCGGTATTGGCTATTTCAAAGCGCCCTTTTTTATCCTTGATGGCACCGGTAAAGGCCCCTTTAATGTGGCCAAAAAGTTCACTTTCCAGAAGAGTTTCAGATAAAGCGCCGCAACTGACTTCGATAAATGGTTTATCGCGGCGTTTGGGGTCACATTGGTGGATGGCTTTGGCCGCGATGCCTTTGCCGGTACCGCTTTCACCGGTGATCATGATGGTCGCATTGGTATCGGCCACTGATTCGACAAGGTTATAAACAGTCTGCATTAAAATGCTGCTGCCGATCATCCCGCTAAAAGAACTTCGCTTATTCTTGGAAGCCAATTGGCGCAGGTTGCGGTTTTCTTCCATAAGGCATTTCTTTTCAATGATCTTTTCAATGAGGATCTTTATTTCATCATCAACAATTGGTTTCGTGACGTAATCAAATGCCCCATTTTTCATGGCGTCCACCGCGGTTTCAATGCTGCCGTAGCCGGTAATGAGGATCACTTCAGTCACGGGTGAAACTTTTTTTATTAAACCAAGAAGTTCCAGGCCGCTCATCTTTGGCAGTTTCATGTCTGTAATGACAATATCAAAAGATCTGTTCGAAAAAAGCGCCGCTGCCTCTTCGGCGTTGACGGCCGTGGTGGTGTCGAACCCCGCAATTTTCAGGATCTCGTAAAGGGATTTGCGGATCAGGGGCTCATCATCAACAATTAAAATGGAATAAGGGTTTTGGTTTGGCATAAAGTTTTTATTGGTCCACGGGTAATTTGACCGTAAAGGTCGTCCCTTCGGCCACGCGGCTTTTGACCTTGATCTGGCCGTTATAATACTTGACGATCTCATTGACCACCGTCAAGCCCAGGCCGCAGCCCTGGTCTATGTCCTTGGTCGTAAAAAAAGGCTCAAAAATTTTTTGCAGATCAGCCTCTGAGATGCCGCGGCCGGTGTCGGAGACCTGAAGCTTGATAAAACCGTCATCCGATTTGGAGGTGATCTCAATGGTCCCGTTCTTGTCGATGGCGTCGATGGCATTTTTGACAAGGTTACTGATGACGCGCTCAATGCCCCAATCCGTGATCTCAGGAAGATTGGCGGCAAAATTTTTGACAAGGCTGATGTTTTTTGAGGCAAGATACGGGTAAAGTTCCTTTAAGGCCTGTTCAATCGTTTTATGGATATCCACTTTATGGATGCTGCCGGGTGATTGGCGGGCGCAGGCCAGGAGGTTTTTGACGATATTGGCCATGCGTTTAAGGCCCATTTGGACTTCCGTCAGGTATTCCCGCAAGACCTCATCGTTTTGGGCATGGCTTAAGCATAAATTGTTATAACGCATGACCCCGTCTAAGGGGTTATTAAATTCATGGGCTATCCCGCCTGCCAATTTACCGAGGGAAACCAGGCGTTCCTGGGACTCCAATTGATGCGTCAAGGAAATGCGCTGGTAATTCAAGGCGATTTGGTTGGCTAAAAAGTCCAATAATTGGATTTCCCGCTGCGTATAGGGCTTTTGGGAAATTTTCCCGGAAACATGGATGACGCCTATGAGCTGGTTTTTGATCATCAACGGCGAGCTGATCAATGAACCGGTATTTTTCTTATCATCGATATTCATGCCGACGGAGGTATTGAGGGTCAGCTCTTTTGTTTCCTGGTCGAACAAGAAAATAGACCCATGCCGGGACCTTAAAATGTCCAGGATTTTTTGCAATGAATTTTTTAATAAACTTTGGGAGTCCAGGGATTCACTGCATAAAACGCAAATGATGTTGATTTTTTCTAATAGATCGGAAAGGGGGGATTTTTTTATTTGCTGTTTTGATGGCATAAACATTGGGCAGCTGTTGGCCCGGTCATTATGATACCGTCAAATGAAAGAACCGTCAAACACCTAATTCATAAAAAAGGCAGACCCTTCGTTTAAAAAAGTCTGCTTTATAACCAGTAAAGAAAAATTTGGGGTTTAACGGGCGCCGAAGCCGGTCAAGATAACGCCGAATGTGCGTATGATAATGCGTACATCAGTCAAGAAGCATATCCTTTTGATATAGAGAATGTCATATTTAACTTTTTTACGAACATCCGCAATATTTTCATCATAGCGATGGCACACCTGGGCCAGGCCTGTGATGCCTGGTTTGACCGCCAAACGTTTTCTGTAATCGCTGATCTGTTCTTCCAGCTTTTTAACGAATACCGGACGCTCCGGCCTGGGGCCTATGACGCTCATGTCCCCTTTTAGCACATTGATAAATTGGGGGATCTCATCAATACGGCTCTTACGCAAGAAATTACCGATCGGCGTGATCCGGTTATCCTGGGCTTTTGCCCAGACCGGGCCGCTGGCTTTTTCCGCGTCTGTTTTCATCGTTCGGAACTTATAAATTTCAAAATGTTTGCCATCTTTTCCCGAACGTGTTTGGCTGTAAAAAACAGGGCCTTTGGAGGTAAGCTTTATCAAGATCGCTACCATTAAACACAAAGGAGCAAGGATGATGATGGCAATACAGGAGATCACTATGTCCATGACCCTCTTAGAGATATGATACGCGCTTCTAAGGAAGGACATGATCATGGTAAATATGCCGCCGCCGAATAAAAGTAAGCTCGAAGGCTCCGGGGCATTGGAATGCGGTTCATTAATTAATACTTGGGATTTATGTGCCGATGTTCCTTGGGCCGAAGCTTTAGACAATGGGCTTGCAATAGAAATCAGTATAAATCCGACAAACAGGATTAGAATTGGTTTTATTGGGTTTTTCATATTTATTTTCATTCTTTTTAAATTTGGTTTTGCTTAGGACAAGTAATACGTAGCAAGAACAGTGCCAAAATTTCTGAATTTAAAGTGAATTTTAATCGATTATTGTAAGCCCCTTATTAAGAATATGTTATGTTCGTAAAATAATGATAATAAAGACCAGTTTTGCCATATATGAATATTTAAAGATATAAGAGTAGATATTTTTGTTTAATTTTCTCTACAAATTGTTCAAGGAAGGCCGATCCGGGACTATTTTTAAAGTAATTTTTAAGGAAGGTATTGGGACAATTGCGGTCCGATCTTGCTGGCAAATTCAGTAATAAGCTTATTGGCTTCATTTTGGTGCCCATTGGTGATGTCTGTTGAAATCCTGATCAAAGCGCTGCCTGTTCTTTTTCCGGTTAAGTTATTGAAAGCGGCCAAGGCCTGTTGTTTCCAATAACTTTGGGTGTAGATCTCCCCTACCTTGAACCAATAAAAAGCTACTTGTTGACTTTCGTCTTTGTCAAGTAGAATCCAATTTATTTTAATCGTCAAATGAGAAGGACTAATTATAATGTTTTCTTTGCCTTTGTCAAGGATAGAAATGCCGGAGTCCTCATAAAAGACATCGGGAGGATTGGTGGCTTTCGGGTCCGATTGTGAGTAAGCTATATAGAGATAAACATGTTTATTGGCGTCAGAGGAATAACGCCGCAAGAAGGCATTTTTGGTCTCTAAAATGGCCAGATCAACTTTATCAATAGGCAGTTCCCGGGAAGTCCAATGGTCGATCGTTTGGGGGAAATTTTTAATATTGACAGTGTCTTGTTGCGGATCCTTATAAAAATAGGATTCCCAGGATATGAGGACCGTCAATAGAAGAAGAATAAGTATGGACAGGTAATTGCGGTTGGCCATAGTGGACATCATTCCAATAATTTTTTTACGGCAAATAACATTAAAAATGCGAAAGCAAAAACGAGGTAACCTGAAAGGCTATGCAGGAACCCCCGGGTATATCCCGTCCCCCAGATCTCGCCCACTGCCGATAAAAATACGATGCGAAAGGCGTTGGTAATGGCCGCGATGGGGACCGCGGATAAAAAAAGAACGATTTTTTTGAACAACCTTAATTTTAACCGGTACGCAAAGATGCAGCCCAACGCGGTCAAAGAGATCAAGGACCTTAACCCCCCGCAGGAATCTTCCACTAAAACATAGCTGTGGTCCATTTTAATGATACTTGACTGCTGAATGGCATGTAAACCGATTATATTCAGTATTCCGGTGGCTAATTGCGCGGCCACTATTTTTAATTTAAAACAGATATAAGCCACAACTATTAACGGCAGAGGGACCATAAAAACTAAAAATAACAGCGGGAAGCGTATTTCTTTAAAGACTTTTTCCCCGTAAAAATGCAGCACAAGCCCGGCAATCACGATCAGCATGGCAAAGCCTGATGTAAAATAAACATGTAAAAGGGCGCTGGTCCAATAAAGGACCATGCCTAACAGAAATACTCGTAAGCCCCAAGGCGAGGTTTCAGGATATAACTTGTCGAGAACGTCTTTTTTGCCGATGATCAACAAAAGCGATACCATGGGGACTAGAATACCGTGGCTGTAATAAGAATTTTCAGCAAACCAACGGTCCACCATCCACAAGATGGTGGGAGTAAAAGCGGCAATCAACAAACCGGCCACTAAAATTTCTTTTTGGTGGTCCTTGACAAGCGCTTTGGAATGGGGCATGTTAAGTATCCCGTGCTTTTTTCCAGGTTGTTTGCTGCCTGGCCGATACAAACAGCCAGAAGCCGACAAAGGCTGAATAATTTAAAAGACAGAAGACATATGGAACGTAGCAGATTTTAGAGATGTATTTAAAAAGGCTTTTATGATAATTACGGGTCAAGTGCCCGAACAAAGCCAAAGTATAAAAGGCAATTTGCAGGGTCCAAAGCAGCTTAAAACTTGGCTCATAACTTAACACAAAATTAATAAAAAATAAAGCAATAAGAAAAAATGGGATGATGACCCTTAAGAATTTATGGGAAAATAATTGCCAGGCAATAGGGCTTTTAAATGGAATAAACAGGCCCGGGAAAATGGCAAAAATTTGGTAATTCCCGCAAATGGTCCTGGTTTTTCGGCGGTACTCTTCTTTTGGATTGTCCGCCACCTGGTCATAAGCACAGGCGCTGTCGTCAAACACGGCCCTGTAGCCTTGCTGGATGATCTTAAAAGGCGTGTGCATGTCATCCAAAACTATGTCCACGGGGCCCGGCACGAACAAAACTTTGCGGATGGCGTAGATGGCCCCGGTTGCCCCCATCATCGAATGGACGCTGCTTTCCTGGCGGCGGATAAATTTTTCATAATTCCAGTATAAATTGACCCCTTTGGCAGTCCCCCCTTCTTTTGAGGTAAACATCAATTCCCCGCTCACACAGCCGATATTTGGGTCCGCAAAATTAGACACCAGCTTTCGGACGGCGTCCACATCAAGGATTTGCCTGGCATCCGTAAAAAATATTATTTCGTTGCGGGCATTTGGGACCAATCCGTTGATGGTAGCCACCTTCCCCTGCCTTGAGGGGTTAATGAAAAGTTTTATCCTGGGGTCTTGAAATTGACGGATTATTTCATGGGTACGGTCATCAGAACCATCGGAACCAATGATGATTTCTACTTTTTCAGGCGGATAATCCATCTCAAGCAGGTTATTGATTTTAGGGCCGATGACATCTTCTTCATTGTAAAGAGAAATGACCACGGAAACTGCCGGCTCTATGGGGATTTTATGTATGGGGTTGGGTTTAAAGCGCGCCATTAAGAATATGAGCAGCGGGTAGATGAAATAGCAGTAAATAATGGAAAGAAAAAGGGCCCAAAAAAGGATGGTCATCGCAATATTTTGATCATAACACCGCGCACCCAGTTATATCCGGATTCGCGCAAGATGGTTTTAAGGATTTTTTTGAACGTGTTTCCAAGAGATTCCAAAACCGGGGCCTTCCCTTTTAAGGCCATATCAAAACGTTTTAGCGGCCAATTGGACTTGACCGCAACGCGGCTGAAACATCCGGATTTCAATCCGGCGGGCCTTTCGGAAATAAATACGGTTTTATAACCAAGCCTGTAAGCGGTATCAATGACCTTGTCATTGCAAAACCCCCTGGGAATGGAAATGGAATCGATGGGGACCCCCAGGTTTCTTTCCAAATTTTGCTTTGAGGCTTTGAGCTCCTCTTCCATTTGTGAGTCTAAAAGATTGGTCAGTATCTCATGGGTCAGGCCATGCGAACCGATGATCATCCCGGCCCTGTGCAGTTCCTTGATTTCTTCCCAGCCCATGTAGCCGTTTTTCCCGATCCTTTTGACAATGATGAAAAAATAAGCCTTCCATCCGAAATCTTTTAAAACAGGCAAGGCATATTGGAAATTATTTAATTCTCCGTCATCAAAGGTGATGATCAAGTCCCTTGATTGAGGTGCATACCCTTTATCTTTTAACCAGCCCATTTGGGCTTTAAAATTTTCGAGGGAAATGTCGTAAATTTCCGCCCCTGTCTCACGATTAGGCGGGACAGTATGCGGTGGGCCGGACAAGATGCCATGGTACATAAGGACTACGGGAGATAAATTTTGACTCAAGGTAAAGCCCTCCGTTTACAAATTTTTAGTTTAACATTAAAAAATAAGACGTCTACTTTTTTAATTTTTGTAATAAAAAAAAGCAGACGCCTTGGGACCGGAATTTTTAACTTTAAGACTGTGCTGGAAACTTATTGATCAAGCCTATTGAATATTCAGCAATCAAAAGCGCGTCATAAACGGTCACCGTGCCGGTACCGTCCACTTCAGCCGCCGAGATATTGAAATTTGCGACCTGTAACCCAACGGCATACTGTGCGACCATCTCGGCATCGTTAACAGTCACTATAGCTTGTCCACTGCCGTTGACTTGACCGTTGACATCGCCATACTGAACTGTACTGGAAGCCACACATTGCCCTTCAGAGTTACAAGTGCCGCCGCAGCATTGGGCGTTGATGCTGCATAGCCCGTTTGTGGCCCCTGTGGCAGTGGCTATGCAACTGTTGTTCTGTATGGCCCCGATGTCCACAGGTGAATCAGCCGGCATATTATTGTAGTCATTGGAAGAACCATTGGTATAGGTCACGCTTGATGTGCCTTTACCAAGCAAAGGAGATGAAGACTGCGGATAAAACAAGTCCCCTAAACTCGTACCGCTATAGTAAGAAGTCTGACTTCCACAACCTGTTGACGGGTTGCAGCCAAACATGGTTGAAAACGAGTTCGGGGCAGCCTCTGCCAATATCTTGGGGTCTACTTCGCACAAATTATGGTTGGCAGCCACACAAACATTTGTGTACCCATTGGCCGCGCTATGGCGGTCGTTATAAATATCATTGTATTCTGACACCGTAAAAGGAGCGGCATCCCCTCCACCGCACATACTCCCGGCACTGACTGTGGATGTGCCG
>Ga0207006_1049_pt1 | contig 27813 bp, 26 predicted proteins | sample Alteio_BWMinCont_84_FD_153497 | JGI IMG/M metagenome (GOLD analysis project Ga0207006, IMG submission 153497) | Enriched cells from forest soil in Barre Woods Harvard Forest LTER site, Petersham, Massachusetts, United States -... | ecosystem: Environmental > Terrestrial > Soil > Temperate forest >...
GCATCTCGTTGAGGGCACGGGCAACACGACGGATCTCTTGCGGTCCCTCATCGCCCAGCGGTTCTTCCAAACGGTCGCCGGTAAACCTTTCCGCCGCATGCGCGAAGCGCGTCAGTGGCGCCGTCAATGCCCTTGCGGCCCACAACGACAGTAGCGCGATTGAACAAACCAGAAAGATTAGAACAGTAATTAAACCTGGTCCTGCGGCCGATACCGGTGGAAGTGCCGGAAACGGGGACAGTAACGTCGTGCCATCGGGTACCTGAATGGCAAGGCGCGGTTGGCCGTCGCTCTGCTGTCCCGTCGGCGGGACCACAAAGGTCGTATATTGTGAGCTTAGCTCGTTCCCGAGAGTCTGCGCCAGTCGGTCACTCCAAATCCAATGCTCGGCTTGGACCGGTTCACTCGCAATTGTGAGACCCGGAAGACTCGCCTGGGCAGCGCGTACCAAAGCTAACCGCTCACTTGTGTCAGACGCCTCGAACAGTTGCGCCAGAAGTGCGAATTGTGCAATTGAAGCCCGTCCATCCATGGGCGCGGGAATCGGAAGCAAAAAGAACACCGCGGCTGCTGAAACAGCACTCGCCAGGAGCAGCGCGCCCACCATCGCTGCCGCGATCTGGCTGCCGATCCGATTCGGCATCATCCGCCGGAGCCGGCTCACGCGGCATTTACCTCGGGCGCAAACATATAGCCTCCTGCACGAATCGTTTGAATGATGATTGGATCGCGCGGATCCTTCTCGAGCTTCTGACGCAAACGGCTCACCAGCACGTCGATACTGCGCTCGAAGGGCGCCGCCGCACGGCCGCGGGTAAGATCGATCAGCTGATCCCGAGATAAGACCCGGCGCGGGCGCTCGCAGAAGGTAAGGAGGAGTTCGAACTCGGCGCCGGTGAGCGCAACTCTGACACCATCCGGATCGTGTAGCTGACGAACGCTGGTGTCGAGCTGCCAACCTTGGAACGTGAAAATGCTTTTTTGTCCAGCCGTAGCGACTGTACTCATACCTGCGCGTCTGAAGACAGCGCGGATGCGGGCAAGCAGTTCCCGGGGATTGAAAGGCTTGGTCAGGTAATCGTCCGCGCCCATTTCGAGCCCGACGATGCGGTCAATCTCCTCGCCCTTGGCAGTTAGCATAATCACCGGCATATCGGAGATCGATCGAATACGGCGGCAGATAGCGAGTCCATCCTCGCCCGGCAACATGACGTCGAGCACGATGAGATCTATCCGGCTGCCTTTGAGAATTCGGTCCATTTCCCGAGCGTCGCGCGCGGTCGAAACCCGCAGCTCGTTACCGCGGAAGAATTTCGACACGAGCGTGCTGATCTCGCGGTCATCTTCAACGAGTAGAATATGTGGTGTTGTGGTCACGACGCTTTTTGCCCGAAGGGCTCTCCAGAAGCTCGCATTTTCTTGTTTCCATTTGTTTCCAGTGGTTATCCCCGACCTCCAGAAACCGACCGGCTATGCTATGCTGGGCGCTTTAAACGTAATACCCCCGAGCAATAACTTCCAATAATTGGGACATTTGTCGGCAATAAAGCGGTAGCAATCTGGTGTGTCGTCGTGGAGGTGCACCATGAAAGCTATTGTTCGCGCCGTTCTCGTCGCCGCCGGCTTGGCTTCTGGGCCCGGCGGGGCGGCGCCTTTTTCAATGGAAGACCCCAGTCCCCCGTTGGTAGAGACCGTTCGGCTCGATTCGGTCACCTGGAGTGCCGATTTCCCTGGCGGCCCGTTTGCCAGGGACGGTAGGAATGTCAGGCCTGCGATCGAATTCGCTCAGAACTTCGATCCGCAAGGTGGTCGGCCGATGGCGAATGGTCCGCCACTTCTACCGCCGCCCGGCTTTCCCGCCTTCGGTAGTCCGGTGGGACCGGGGCTCGACGCTCAACGCTCCTGCGCCGAGGGGATCGACCGGCAGGTCGGATTCGCCGGTTACATCAAAAGCAAGCTCCAGCTCACAGACCCGCAGACCGACGCTTGGCGGAAGATCGAGGACGCTATCGCGCCGGCTGTGGTAGCGCTGCGCGCACTCTGTAGAGAATTACCCGATCGACCGGAGGCCGCCCCGGCGCAGTTGCCGGAGCTAGTCGACATAGCGGAACGGCAAATGATCGCCCGCGCGGCTGTTCTACGGGCGATGCGCGACCCGATGCGGCAATTCTATGAAATGCTGTCTCCCGAGCAACGCGCTGGCCTGATCCCACCCGGCCGTCCCACCCGTACCTGGTGAGGCGGCCAGGGCAATGAACGGCGCGCCTGCTCGTCGCTCTAGCACGTCAACCAGCATGAATATGCTCACGAACATCGGGCATCGTAGAACGGCCGTCACCGCCGTGAGTTGGCGGCCGGATCGTCATGGCACTTCTGGTCGTATTACTTCATTTCAGAAACAAATCGAAACATGCCGACCATTGTTTTGGTTTGGACAACCGCCGCCGGCATTTTCTTTTTGGCGGGGTGGGAATATCGGTGCCGGGCAGGTTGGGTTTGAGCTAAGGCCGTCGTGCAGAAGCCGAGCCAGCGGTTACTTGTCCGCACCATCTCCCTGCACCGACGACCATGCTTAGCCTGTCCGGCAGAGGCGCGATCCTGCGGCATCAAACTCGTAAGCGACCGGCCCGACGGAAGCGGCCGAGCGCGCTTCTTACGTTATCGCGGCAAAACATCGGGCGGCAGATCGTGGCTCGGGGAAAGCTCTTCGAAGAGGAAGTCGTGGTCGTCATTAATCTGGCATTCAAGCTATGGTGTACTCGGCACTGGCCAACAGCACTGACCTGCGTTTGTTTGGCATTCCTGGACACCGGCTGCGCCACGGCGCCGCTCGAACCGACCGGATCGTTGACTTCCTACAACAGCCTCGTGCCAAGCAATGGCCCACTAACTAAAACGCGGTTGAAGTTCAACGGTGACGCGATATTGCAGGCCAAAACCGCCCGCATTCTGCCGACCAGCTTCTCAGGCGCGGCGGCGCAGTCAGATTTGACCGAGATTGAGCGCAGCCTGGTCAGCAACGCCATTGACCGCGCGTTGTGCGTTGGACTGAGTGACCGTTTCGACATCGTACCGCCTGCAGAATTGGCGGATCTGACGGTTCACGCAGTCATTACCCACGTTGGGCTGACCGACAAGGTTGCCGCCGGCGCTTCGAAGGTCATATCGATCGCAACTACAGTCGTAACCAAACTGCTGGTGTCGATACCTGTGCCAGCTCCATCGCTGCGAATCCCGGTCGGACTCGGCGGTCTATCCGTCGAAGCCGAGGCAATCGATCGTACTGGTGTCCAGCAGGCGGGATTATTATGGGCGCGCGGCGCCGATATTTTCACCAGCAAGCCAACGGTATCGGCCGCAAGTGACGCTTACGACCTCGCCGCCGCTTTCGGCGAACACTTTAGTCAGTTGCTTGTCACCGGTACCGATCCAATCAAAGCGTTTCCGGTACCTCCGTCGATGCAGCGGATCGGCTTCGCCATGGGGCTGGCCCCGAAATACGCGGCCTGCGAAGCTTTCGGCCGCAGTCCCGGCGCAGCTGGCGCGGTTGGAGAAGCCTTAGCCCTGCCTCCGGACTGGACGGATAAGGGCGCGCCTGTCTCTCCGCCGCCGAATTAAGCCCCGCCCCATGTTGAAAAGACTTTTTCTTCGCCAAAGAAGAACAGTGAGCGTTTTACGGCGGGGGCTGTGGTGGCGGCCGTTGGTCGTCTTATTGGCGTTCGCAACACTGGCTGGATGCGCTGTTGGGCCCGACTATCAAACGCCGTTTCTCTCGCTACCAGCCAACTGGACTGGCGACCGTCCAAAACAGACAGCCCGTGCGCCAAAGCTCGCGCGCTGGTGGAATCATCTGAATGACCCGCTTCTCAATGCCCTAATCGACGAGGCAGTCGTATCTAATCTTGACGTTGCGACGTCAAAGGCAAAGATTCGTGAAGCTCGGGCCGCGCGGCAGGAGGCGATCGCGAGCTTTTTGCCGTCGATCACCGGATCTGGATCAGCCACCCGTAATAGCGCCGGCTCGGCAGGCGAGACCAGCACCTCCGTTTCTTCAAGCACAACGGTGGGTACCTCGAATACGGCGATCGGGATTTACGATCAGTTCCAGGCCGGCTTCGATGCAAGTTGGGAAATGGATCTGTTTGGCGCCAACCGCCGCAGCGTCGAAGCAGCAACGCGCGGCGTTGAGGCTTCTGAGGATGATCTCCAGACAACTCTTCTCACTCTCGTTGGCGACATCGCCGCCGACTATGTCGACGCGCGGGGCTATCAGGTCCGCATTGCGCTGGCCCGCCACACGTCTTCCTCTCAGCGTGAGACTGCGGCACTGACGCGAACGAAATTCGAAGCTGGGACCGCAACCGCTGTTGACGTAGCGAAGGCTGTCGCACAGGCAAGCAGTACCGAGGCTGACATACCTTCCTATGAGGCTGCGTACACTGTCGACGTCTATCGTCTCAGCATATTGATCGGACGAGAACCCACGGCACTCGGTTCGGCCTTGAAACGTGCGATACCGATTCCGGCTCCTCGCGAGCCGCTGTCGAAAGGAATTCCGGCCGATATCCTGCTAAACCGCCCAGACATCCGAGCCGCCGAACGGCGGCTTGCGCAGGCGACCGCGAAGATCGGTCAAGCAGACGCAGCCCTCTATCCGGATGTCAGCCTGACGGGCTCGGTTTCAACATCGGCGCTGAAACTTGGGGATCTTACAAAATCTTCGTCGATCGGCTGGTCGTACGGCCCATCAATCAGCGTCCCGATTTTCGACGCAGGGAAGCTCCGCGCCGCAGTTGATGTCTCCCAGGCGCAACGCGACCAATATTATACCGCCTTTCGATCAGCGGTCTTGACCGCGCTCCAGGACGTGGAAAATGCCATCGTCTCGCTAAACCGAGAAAAGGCAAGGCTCCGGAGCCTTACCGAGTCGGCGGATAACTACCGAGAGGCGTCGCGATTGTCGCATACGCTCTACGAAAACGGTTCAACGAGCTTCCTGGACGTGCTGGATTCCGAAAGGTCTCTTTATTCTTCCGAGGATTCGCTACTGCAAAGCGAGGTTGCCGTAGTGAAGGATTACATCGCGCTCGCAAAGGCCCTCGGTGGAGGTTGGGGTACCGCCATCGACAGCGCAAAACCAGAAGTCGTTGACGTGAACACTGGTCCGCATTTTGCGCGACCCTAGAGGTACTGATGATGACGAGCAAATCCTACTCAAAGTCCACGTTGGCTGGAATGAGTACGTCACGGCGATTTGCCCTGCTCTTCACGATGCTTGTTGCTGTTGTTGCCGGAGGGTGGCTGCTTAAAGCTAGATTTCTGACTGACCCGACCAGCTTCATCACGGCATCCGCCAAAATCGGTGACATTGAGGATACGGTGCTGGCGAGCGGCACATTGAAGCCGATCAAGATGGTCGCCATAGGATCACAGGTTTCTGGTCGCGTTACATCATTGAAGGTTTGGGTCGGCCAAAATGTTAAACAGGGCGACTTGATCGCCGAAATCGACCCGGTGACGAGGCAAAACGACCTTCGGACCGCTGAGGCTGCGCAGGAGGCCGTACGTGCACAGCGTGCTGAGAAAGAGGCGACCCTCGCTCTTGCCCAAGCGTCGCTCGCCCGTCAGCAACTCACATTCGAACAAAAGGCTTCATCGCGCGCAGATTTTGAATCAGCCGAGGCGACCGTCGGACAAACCAAGGCCCAGATATCTGCGCTCGACGCGCAAATTACCGAAGCTATCGTCGCAGTCGAGAGTGCTCGGGTCAATCTGGCTTATACGCGGATCACGGCTCCAATCAACGGTACCGTACTGTCTATCGTGACCCAAGAGGGACAGACCGTTAATGCCGTTCAGTCGGCGCCGACCATCGTGATTGTTGGACAGGTCGACGTCATGACGATCCGCGCGGAAATATCGGAAGTCGATGTGATAAAGGTTAAGCCTGGCCAGACGGTTTACTTCACCATCCTTGGAGATCCCGATCACCGCTACGATGCCAGATTCGACGCCATCGAACCAGCGCCGGAATCCATTAAGAACGACAGTAGTTTCAGTTCGTCCGCCAGTTCCTCAACAAACACTTCGTCAACTTCATCCACTACGTCGGCCATCTACTACATCGGCATCTTAAACGTCCCAAATAAGGACGGACTATTGAGAACCTATATGACGGCAGAAGTCCATATCGTGGTTGCCCAGGCCAAGGGGGTATTGACGATCCCGTCAGCCGCGCTTTCTCACCGCAACGAAGATGGGACCTACCTCGTTCAGGTCATTGAAAATAACGGGGCAGTTAGGAACCGCCAAGTAAAAATCTGCCTCGACAACAAGATAACAGCCGAAGTGTGCTCAGGCCTTAATGATGGCGATCGGGTCGTAGTTCACAAGGCGAGCCCAGTGCCGGAGCCGACGCAGGGCCCACCGGGCGGCCTACCGCCGGGGTTCTAAGATGAGCCATCCCATGATCACGCTTAAGAACTTATGCCGAGAGTTTCCATCGGGCGGGGGAACCGTCGTTGCGCTGAAAGATCTCGATCTCACCATTTCTTCCGGCGAAATGGTCGCCATTATGGGCCCTTCCGGGTCCGGAAAATCCACGTTGATAAGCATTTTGGGTTGCCTGGACAGCCCGACATCCGGCAGCTACCGGATTTTTGGCCGCGAAACAGCTTCCCTCAGTCCCGACGAAATGGCAGCGTTACGGCGTGAGCATTTTGGGTTCATATTCCAACGCTATCACCTGCTGCCAGAACTGACAGCACTCGACAATGTCGAAATACCGGCGATCTATGCCGGCCAGATGATCGAGAAGCGCCGTTCTCGTGCGACCATGCTGCTCGAACGCCTGGGTATTGCTGACCGGGCAACTCATCGGCCAAATCAGCTGTCTGGCGGTCAACAACAGCGGGTATCAATTGCCCGCGCACTGATAAACGGTGGCGACGTCATACTCGCCGACGAGCCGACCGGCGCACTTGATAAAGATAGCGGCGAGGAGGTGCTGGAAATTCTCGACGAGCTTCACGCCGAGGGTAAGACCGTGATCATCGTGACTCACGATGCGACCATTGCGGCACGTGCCGGGAGGGTCATAGCGTTGAGCGACGGCTTGCTCATTTCAGATCGTCGGACAGATACCGACAACTCATGTTGCCCAATCGCCGAGTCCGCGAGCAAATCGCAGTCGGCTTTTTTCGGAGCTGGATGGCCTTGGCAAAGCACCCTCGATTGGACGAGGGAGGCCTTTCGCATGGCGGTCTTCTCCATGACGGCTCATCGGCTTCGAACGTTTCTGACCATGCTCGGGATCATTATCGGCATCGCTTCTGTCATCACCGTTGTGGCCCTCGGCAACGGGGCTCAGCATAAGGTGTTGGCCGGCATTAGCAGTTTGGGAACCAATACGATTGAGATATTTCCAGGCAAGGATCTTGGTGATATTCGCTCAACAAAAATTACGACCTTGATGCTTTCGGATGCAAAAGCGTTGGCGGAGCAAACTTACATTGACGGTGTGACGCCGACGGTGTCGACCAATAGCACTTTAAGGTACGGCGGGCTGGAAGTGAATGCGCTCGTTAATGGGGTCGGCGAACAATATTTCGCCGTGAAGGGGACCAAGCTCGCCGATGGCGCGTTTTTCGATGCTGCAGGCCTCGCTCACATAGACCAGGATGTTATCATCGATGAAAACACTCGTCAGACATTCTTTGCCGACGAACCCAGCGGCCCTATCGGAAAGGTCATTCTCATCGGCAATTTACCGTGCCGCATAATTGGGGTGAGCCAGCAACAACAAGGCGGTTTTGGCTCGAGCCAGAATCTCTCAGTCTATATGCCGTACACGACCGTCCAGGCCAGAATATTGGGGAGCACTTCATTGCGCAGCATCCTGCTGCGGGTGAATGATCAGACGCCTACGGCTGAAGCGGCAGTGGATGTTACTAAGCTTTTAGCACTGCGTCACCGCACCAAGGATTTCGTAATTCTGAACACAGACGATATTCGCCGGACGATCACGAGCACAGCGGAAATCATGACCATGATGGTCGCCGCGATCGCAGTCATATCGCTAATCGTCGGGGGGATCGGCGTTATGAACATCATGCTTGTGTCCGTTTCAGAGCGTATCGGTGAGATTGGAGTTCGAATGGCTGTCGGGGCCACGCGAAGTGACATATTGCGTCAATTCTTGATCGAAGCGGTCGTGGTCTGCCTGGTCGGCGGTATACTGGGAATAAGCGTCGCCCTGGGAATGGGAACGATACTGAATGCGTTGTTCCCCGGCTTCGGTCTGACCTTTTCCGAAGCCTCGATATTTATCGCGCTTGTTTGCTCAATGGGCATAGGCCTCTTCTTCGGCTATCTGCCGGCGCGCCGCGCCTCCTTCCTGGATCCCTTGACGGCGCTATCCAGAGACTAAGCTTCGATCCGAAGATAAGAGCTGGTCCCGTTTGTCTGAACAGTTGTGCCGCATCGAAAAGTCGAGGCTCTGCCGGGTTTAGGCTGCCAAGCGGAGCAGCGGGGTGACGGTGTCGTCTGCCCGATGAGCCGTTCAGGCAACGTCTGGGACAATGCGGCGATGGAGAGCTTCTTCTCCCCGCTCAAGACCGAGCGCACAGCGCGCAAAACCTATCGGACGCGCGATGATGCCAAGGCCGACGTGTTTGACTACATTGAATGCTTCTATAATCCGAAACGCCGGTACTCGACCATCGGATTTCTGAGTCCCATGGCCGATCAGTGCCATCGCACCTCGGCCGAGAATAATCGGTTAACGAATGTTAAATGTGTGAAGACCTATGCGTGGACGCGGTGTATTACCTGCGCGCTTTGCATTTTTTGGACGCTGATCGTACGCGGTTGTGACTCACAAAAATCGCAATTCGGGCGGCCAAAGCTCGATGTTTCATGAAAGCGAAATCAAAATAATCAAGATCGGCGCACGATCGCTGCCTGACGCCATCGATGAGCCCAGTCGCTCGCCGCACTAACCCGGCAGGGATCGCGGGGGCATATTTTAGCTAATTTGACACTGTATTTAATGCCATACATACTAGTACGTATGGTTGGCTGGTTACAAACCGTTAGGTCTCTACTCACCACGTCAAACTAAGTAACCCAACAAGCTGCGCAACGCGGCGACCTCAGGGGAAGCACATGTCACAACTTTCAAAACGATCGTCGCATCGGACCTTGTCATGTACCGACGGCATCGCCGCCAGCTGGACAGATTCTGTGCAGTTAGTTGGCAGGTTTCTATTGGGGCTATTATTTTTGTTGATTGGTTGGAGCAAATTCGCGAATTCGGCTTTCTTCGTGACGTATTTCACTTCGCTAAAAATGCCTTATCCTGAAATCTGGCCATGGGTCGCCGGAACGGCCGAACTCACAATTGGGATTGCACTTATATTTGGCCTTGCGACGCGCTACGCGGCACTGGCGTGTTTTGTCTTTGTAGTAATCGCTACAACGATTGGGCATCGATACTGGGAGGCCCCTCCGGCTCAGCAATTCGCTCAGTACAATCACTTCCTCAAAAATCTCGCGATCATGGGCGGTGCTTTATACGTATTCACCTTGGGCGGGGGGCGCTTCTCAATCGACAACTGGTTGACAAAACGCTGACTCACCAAATTTTGCTATCGCGGCTAACGAGGGCTTCGATTGCTGCGCTCGGCATATTAGGGAGTAGCATCGCTTACGGCGCGAATGGGTCATCGGCCAGACCTTGTGGATGGCGGGCTCTCGCTTCCGCAACGGCAGCGGTACTTTGTCATAAATTGTCGAAAGAGAAGGGCGCCGATTATCTTAATCTTTGCGGCGCTTGCCGAGATGTTTGGGTAAAAAAAGCGCCTCGGCGATCTTCCGTCGACGAGCAAGTTCAGCCGGCTTCTCATAGGTGAAAACGGTTTTTCCACCTATCACATATGCCATCTGAGCGATTGCGTAATCCTGGGCCATTTGAGAATCGAGGCCCGCTTTCTCATATAGATCAGTCACAAACGCAATTCGTGCGTCGTCAACCAGTCCGATTACTTTGGCGACCTTCGAATCTCGTCTCGCCCAATCGCGCAGTGTCAATTCAAACGGCCCCCCGGGAACGTCCGGTCTTGACGAAATCGCTATGCGCAAAAGATTCTTAAGCCGGTCCCAGGGATCATTAGGAAGTTGACCAATAAGGTCCCTAATTTCCGTTGTCATCATTGCCCGCCACGAATTTAGGACCGCGCCGAGAAGATCCTCGCGGCTTTGAAAGTGCCAATAAAAGCTTCCCTTCGTGACATTTAGGAATTCAGCCAATTCGTCGACTCGTAACGCGGCGACGCTATCTTCGGACAGTTTTTGGATCGCGCCTTTGATCCAATCTTGCCGAGTTAGACGGGGTGATCCATCGATCTTGTTCGATTGACGGTAGGCAGCTGCCGATTTTTTTTCAATATTCATATTCTATTGCTTTTCTCGGTGGTGGTCGATTTCATCCAGAGTTTGAAGTGTTCTTACGAGATTTTCGTCGCGCCAGGAAATCCAATCCGCAACTGTGCGCCCATCAGTAATCTCTTCTGCGGCTGCAAGAAGAGTCTTCTTGATTTCTGGGGTCATCTGCGGCTTTCCGAGGTCGGCCCACCAGCGGTCGATTGCTCCCGAAAAATTGTCGAGAACTTGCTGCATGCCTTTCGGGCCGCCGGCAAGCGTCAACGTTGTGAGACTTCCCATAACTAGCCAACGTGGTGCAAGTCCATAACGGACCGCATCCTCGATGCTCTGTGGGCTTGCTACACCCTCCGCGAGGCAGTTTATCGCTTCGCGCAAAAGCGCGAATTGTAACCGATTGGTCAAATAGCCAGGCATTTCCCGATTGAGTCGTATCGGATGTTTTCCGATTTTTCGCATGAAAGTCATGACCCAATCGATCGCATTTGGGCCGGTCTTTTCGCCTCCGAGAACTTCGACAAGAGGAATCAAATGAGGCGGATTAAACGGATGGGCGATCACAAATCGTTCTGGATTGCGCATTTGGCTTTGCAGAGGTGAGGGTGGAATGCCGCCGCTGCTTGAGGCGATGATCGCACTGGGCGCCGCGGCCGCTTCAATGTCGGCCAGTACCTGCAGTTTAAGATCGAGCTGTTCTGGGGTGTTCTCGTGAACGATATGAGCTTCGCGCACTGTATCATTTATAGATGGAACGATGGTGAAGCGATGCGCCGGGTAGTGCTCTAGCGACGTAAGTTTTAATGCAACCAGCGACGGCCACGCATGGCTTAGAAAAGTATGGGCGCGCGGTTGGACGTGAGAAGAAACGTCCGTCGCTACGACGTCGAACCCTTTGGCCAAATAGTTGGCTGCCCAGCCGAGTCCAACGGTTCCCAGTCCGACAAGTCCAACTCTGCTGGCTGAATTCGGACTGAGCATCATAGTACCCCCTAAAGTGGCAGCAGAAAGCCTAATTTGACAACCTGCCGATCATTAGTCCTTACTTTTAAGTATGGAAAAACAAAAATGGGAGGCGTATTATGGAAATTCATCGCTTGAGTATATTTGCGCTGACGATGTCGGTGCTATGTGTGACGCAGGCGCAGGCCGACATCAACGTCGGTGTCGTCCTTTCGCTGACGGGTCCGAACTCTTCGTTAGGCATTCCTTACCGCAAAGGACTTGAGCTTCTTCCAAAGGAGATTGGAGGCCAGAAGGTCAACATTATATACCTCGACGATACGTCTGACCCGTCCGCGGCGGTGCGCAACGCGCATAAGCTCATAAGCGAAGACAGGATCGATATCTTGCTAGGACCCTCCAATACGCCGGCGGCATTCGCGGTCGCGAACGTGACTTTTGAAGCAAAAGTGCCGGAGATCTCGCTCTCGCCGGTGGATCTCGGAGCCGCGAGGTCAGATTGGCTCTTCGCAGTGCCGCAGCCGGGCGACATTTGGATTCTTCCGATTATGGAAGACATCAAAAAACGCGGCTTAAAGAACGTCGCGTTCATTGGCTTTAGCGACCCGTGGGGCGACCTTTGCCTTAACGCACTTAAACAGACCGCTGATAAATATGGCGTGAATATCGTTGCCGAGGAACGTTACGCGCGCACCGACAACAGCGTTACGGGGCAGGTCCTCAAACTTCTCGCGGCCAAACCGGATGCAATCTTCGTCGGCGCCTCTGGCACGCCTGGCGCGCTTCCGCATCTTGCGTTAGCCGAGCGAAATTGGTCAGGCCCTACATACGGAAGTCCTGCTGTCTTCAATAAGGATTTCGCTCGTATCGGCGGTGGCGCGATCGAAGGCGTCATGGCCGTAACCGGCCCTGTCGGAGCCTGGGATCAGCTGCCTGATAGCAATCCGATCAAGAAAGTTTCAGCGGAATTTGTGAAAGCCTATGAGGAAACGAACGGTGCGGGATCAACAAATGGTTTTTCTGCCTATTCGTACGATGCTGTTTTGATCTTTAAGGATGTGGCCACGCGCGCCCTGAAGAAAGCGGCTCCGGGTACGCCAGAGTTCCGCACTGCGATTCGCGACGAGATTCGTAACATTAGGGAACTGGTCGGCACTCAAGGCATCTACAACTTCAAGCCAGGAACGCCCTACGGTGTGGATAAGCGATCAGTGATCCTGGTAAAAGTCCACCAGGGCGCCTGGCAGCTCGTAACCCAGTAAAGCTTAGTTCCAAAAATCTCGCGTCCCGGCATCCGCAGGGACGCGAGATTGCGCGATCCGTCATTAGGCAGAAATGCGTTTAAGCCTCTGGCGCAATCGGCTTGACCGAGCGACATGGTAATGAATCTCGACATCGCCATTCTGCTACTCGAAGACGGCCTATTGTCGGGCGCGATTTACGTGATGATGGCGCTTGGATTTGTGCTTGTTTTCAATGTCACGCGTGTAATTTTCGTGCCATTCGGCGATCTTGTTGCTTACGCGGCGCTGACGCTGGCGTCGTTTCAGTTACAACGTACGCCTGGCACAGTCTCGCTAATAGAAACCTTGGTCGGAATAGTTCTTATCCTTGAATTCGGGAAACTCTATCGCAGCAGACAGCTTCGGCTACTGCCGCGCGCTACTCTCCTATGGGGCGTAATACCTCTCGTTCCTGTTGCCGTCACGTTATGGCTGGGTCCAATCGCGCTGCCCTCTTACGTGGCGATGCCTCTGACGCTTGGCCTCATTTTGCCGCTGGGTCCACTGCTGTATCGTATCGTATTTCAACCGATCGCAAATGCACCTGTGCTGGTCCTGTTGATGGTTAGCGTTGCTCTGCATTTCGCAGTTTCGGGCCTTGCCCTGCTGTACTTCGGGCCCGAAGGATTGAGAACTCAACCGTTCGTCCGCGGATCGATGAGTGTGCTCCGTTTGATCGTTCCTTCGCAACTCGTCGTAATTGTAGGATTCGCTGCCTTGTTCAGCATTTTGTTGCTACTATTTTTTCGATTTACCCTTACCGGTATGGCGTTGCGCGCGACCGCGGTTAATCGTGAAGGCGCGACACTTGTCGGAATCCGAACGACTACCGCAGGATCCCGGGCGTTTTTGCTGGCCGCGGGAATGGCGACGGTTGCCGGCATTCTCATAAGCCCGACGACGACCATCTATTACGACACCGGGCTGATCGTCGGTCTCAAGGGTTTTGTAGGGTCGGTCGTGGGAGGCTTCGTCAGCTATCCGCTAGCGGCTCTCGGTGCCGTCATGATTGGATTGATTGAATCTTTTTCCTCTTTCTACGCGAGCGCCCTGAAAGAGGCGATTGTGTTCGCGGCCATCATTCCGATTGTACTGTGGAGGTGGCTCTTCGTTGTCAAAATGGGTATCGAGGAGCCTGACGAAGAGTGATTAAAGCCAAGTACCGCTGGGTTGTTATCGGGGCGTTTGCTGCGGCGCTGATAGCGGCTCCGTTTGTACTTGGCGATTTCAGCATAACTTTGCTCAATTACATCGGCATTTACACGCTGGTCGCGCTCGGTCTTGTTTTGCTTACGGGGTGTGGCGGACTGACCTCGTTCGGGCAGGCGGCGTTCGTGGGGCTAGGCGCGTATGCGGCCGCATATCTCTCCACGGCGCTTGGTTGGTCGCCTTGGTTGGGACTGATCGCAGCGTTAGTTATCACGTCGGTCGTCGCGCTTGTTGTCGGTTTCATTACGTTGCATCTCGGGGGGCATTACCTTCCGTTGACGACTATCGCCTGGGGACTGGCGATCTATCTTCTGTTCGGTAATTTCGATTTTCTCGGACGATATGGGGGCCTCAGCAACATACCTTCCGTCTCGATATTTGGATTAAACCTAGAGCGGATGAATCAGATTTACTATCTGATCTGGCTCGTAACCGGGCTTAGCCTGCTGTTGGCTGCGAATCTTTTGCGCTCGCGACAAGGTCGCGCACTCATGGCTCTGCGCGGCGGAAAGACGTTGGCCGAAAGTCTCGGGATTAATACGTTCTGGATTCGTCTCGTCGTTTTCGTGATTTCCGCGGCATTGGCGGGCATGGCCGGCTGGTTGTACGCCCACATGCAGCGCTACGTCAGTCCTGCTCCCTTCGATTTGCGTGCAGGCATTGAGTATCTATTGATGGCGGTGTTGGGTGGTTCTGGCTATGTCAGTGGAGCTCTAGTCGGAGCGGCGGCAGTTGCGCTCTCTAAGAACTGGCTTCAGGATCTATTGCCCTATGTGACGTCGAACAGCGGCAATCTAGAGATCGTTGTTTTTGGCTGTCTTTTTATTTTATTGCTCCAAAAATCTCGAGGCGGACTGGTCCCTCTTTTCTTGCGCTATCTCCCGCGGTTCGTGTCGGCCGACGTGAGCGAAGTAGGCGCCGCAGCGCTGCCCGTTCGGAAGATGCCGTCTAAAGGTGCGCCGCTGCTTTGCCTGGAGGCGGTGTCGAGATCGTTTGGCGGCCTCAAAGCGGTAAATAATGTTTCGTTCGAGGTAGCCGCCGGCGAGCTGGTCGCGTTGATCGGTCCGAACGGTGCCGGAAAAAGCACAACGTTTAATCTTGTTACCGGCGTACTGCCGTTGTCCGCCGGCCGCATCATGTTCGATGGACTGGACATGGCGGGTGTCGCGCCCAAGACAGCGGTTGTGAAAGGGCTGGCGCGTACCTTCCAGCACGTGAAGCTGCGCCCGACCCTGTCAGTGTTGGAAAATGTGATAATGGGCGCATATAGCCGCACAACGACTGGCTTCGTGGGGGGCGCCTTGCGGCTCGACTGCCACGAGGAAGCTGCCGTACGGTCGGTCTCATTAAGGGAAATTGAGAATGTAGGGCTTGCCGGTCAGTCGCAGGCTTTAGCGGGGAATCTGCCCCTCGGTCAACAGCGGCTTGTTGAGATCGCGAGAGCTCTGACGTCGGATCCTACCATGCTGATGCTTGATGAGCCTGCAGCGGGTTTGCGAGCGCTAGAAAAGAAGGCACTCGCCAGTCTACTTCAACAATTGCGGAATAAGGGCGTGACAATCCTGTTGGTGGAGCACGACATGGATTTTGTTATGGGGCTGGCTGACCGCATTGTGGTTCTCGACTTTGGGAAAAAGCTGGCGGAGGGCCAGCCGGCGCAGATACGGGCCAATGCCGCGGTTCAGGAAGCCTATCTCGGAGGCGTCGCATGATCAGCATGCTCGATGTTTCCGACTTGGCAGTATCGTACGGAAAACTCAATGCGGTCCATGGCGTGGCCTTCGCGCTTCAAGAGGCGCAAATTGTCACAATTATTGGGCCAAATGGGGCTGGCAAGACCACCTTGCTCAAGGCCCTGATGGGAGTTCTCCCCTCTCACGGTAATATAAGGTTTCAGGGGGATGACATCACTTGCCTCGGGGCCGAAGAGCGCGTTGAGCGCGGGATATACCTTGTTCCAGAAACCCGTGAATTATTTGCGGGCATGTCCGTTCTTGAGAACTTGACGCTTGGCGCCTATGTCCATTGGCGCGATCGCAGCGGCACTGCGCGCGACCTCGACAAAGTTTTTGCCTTATTCCCCCGACTAGCCGAGAGACGCACCCAAAATTCAATCACTTTGTCGGGCGGTGAACGGCAGATGCTAGCGCTTGGGCGTGCGTTGATGGGCCGCCCAAGTTTGTTGATGCTCGACGAGCCAAGCCTGGGCCTTGCGCCGATTATTGTTCGAGAAATCTTCAAAATTATCGCCGGACTTCGCGATAGCGGAGTGACGGTGTTGCTCGTTGAGCAGAATGCCCGTGCGGCTCTGGAGACTGCCGACTTCGGTTATGTGCTCGAGACAGGTGACATCGTGCATGAGGGAGAAGCGAACGCGTTGTTACGGGACCCGCGCGTTCTGGAGACCTACCTCGGTGGATCTACGAGGAGTTGATTGAAAAACGTATCGTAACCAACAGACATGCGGAGAGTTAAGTGAAAGAAGCCTGGAGCAAATTCAATACCGAGTTGCCGCCGGTATTGCATGCCGAACTACAAGAAGAAATCGCGATTCTATCGCTCACCCGCTCCGAGAAACGGAACGCAATCAATACCGCTATGCTCCAGGGAATTAAATTGTTCTTTTCTAATTTGAACGATGAAGTGAAAGCAGCTGTCATCGTTGGAGAAGGCAACAATTTTTCCGCTGGGCTCGATCTTAGCGAGCTCGCCAAAATGGATGCGGCAGAAGGTGCGCTGCACTCACGAATGTGGCACGACGCATTTCACTACGTTCAATATGCTCCGGTACCCGTTGTGTCCGTTCTATGCGGTGCCGTTATCGGCGCTGGTCTGGAACTGGCTAGTTCGACTCATATACGTGTCGCCGAGCCCTCGGTATTTTATGGCCTGCCCGAAGGCCAGCGTGGCATCTTCCTTGGTGGCGGAGGCTCAATGCGGCTTACGCGATTGCTGGGTGTCTCCAGAGTTACCGATCTAATGATGACAGGCCGTACTTTGAATGCACAGGACGGATATAATTTTGGCTTCTCGCAGTATCTTGTCGGTGCAGGCGAAGGGTTGGCAAAGGGCGTCGAGATTGCAAAACGCGCCGGCTCCAATTCCCGTCTGAGCAATTTTGCTATCATTCAGGCTTTACCAAGAATTGCAGAAATGGGCCCCGAAGAAGGCCTTTTTGCCGAAGCTTTGATGACGGGCGTGGTGCAGAGCTCGCAAGATGCCAAAACCCGGCTGTCAGCATTTCTGCAAAAGCGGGCGGCCAAAGTGACGCGCCCGGCTTAGATGGCGGACCTCAAGTGAACTGGGCCGGTATTACAGTAATCGGCGATATCTTTCGAGAGAACGCGCAGCGATTCGCCGACAAACCCGCGTTCCTGACAGTCGATGGGCGCAGTCGCTCATTCAGTGAGGTTCACAATCGTATTATTCGTCTAGTATCCGCGCTTCGCTCGTTTGGCCTCTCGGAGGGAGATCGTGTTGCGATCCTCGCGAAGAATTGCACCGAGTATATCGAGGTCTACGGCATCTCGGCGGCAGGCTTTATCCCTGTTCCGTTAAATTGGCGGCTGTCAAACCGCGAGCTTTCGATAGTTCTGGAAGATTGCCGACCAACAGTTCTGATCTTTGACGACGCATTCCGATCCGCAATCCTTCTGTTAAAGGTAGAATTAACATTTTCACCGCGGCTCATCCGTCTAGGCAAGCCCGATGGGGACTTTGCCGGCTATGAAGACATTCTCTGTGCTGCAAAAGGCGAAGCCGTCACGGCCACGGCCGATCCAGAAGAAACCGCGTGCATTTTATACACAAGCGGTACGACCGGGCTTCCTAAAGGTGCCGAGCTGACACATCGCGGGTTACTCGAAAATTGCCGAACTGCAATCGATACCGTACTTCATTTAACGACCAATGACATATCGTTGGCGCCGATGCCTTTATTTCATGTCGGAGGCATGTGGTACCACTTATTTCCAAGTTTTGCCGCCGGCTGCACAACGGTTTTAGTTCCGGAGTTCAATCCACGAAGTGTACTAGACCTTTTGCAGGCGCATCGAGTTACAAACATTCATCTCGTTCCGACAATGATACATGCGTTGTTGCAGCAATCAGACGTTAAGGAATTCGATCTTTCGCGGTTGCGACTCATATTTTATGCCGCCTCCTGCATTCCGGCGGAGTTGCTACGCAGCGCAACGCTGCTCTTCTCTCACTGCGGTTTTGTTCAGGGGTACGGCTCAACTGAATGCGGGATGATCTCCTGTCTTACTGAAGATGATCACAGAGCTGCCAGTAAACCTGGCCGCGAGATCCTTCTTCTATCATGCGGTCGATCGCTTCCGGGCGTTGAGGTCCGGCTTGATCGGGCTACCGACAGCTCCGACGCCGACATCGGCGAGATCCTTGTCGAAAGTCCTATGGCGATGGCTCGTTACTGGAAAAATAAAGACGCACCCGAGGCGGCTATGACGAACGGGGCACAGCGCACTGGCGACCTCGGTCGTAAGGATAGTGAGGGATATTTTTACATTGTTGACCGCAAAAGCGACATGATCGTAACCGGAGGAGAGAATGTCTATCCGCGTGAAGTGGAAGAGGCGCTTTTCCAGCTTTACGACGTTTCTGACGCGGCGGTATTCGACCTGCCGGACAATCGCTGGGTTCAGCGAGTGGTGGCCGCGGTTGTGGTGAAGGACGGATCAGCAGCTACGCCAAATAGCTTGATAGCGCAGCTAAAAGATAGACTCGCGCCTTACAAATGCCCCAAGCAGATTTTCTTTGCTCCAGCACTCCCGAAAAATGGCGCAGGAAAAGTGTTGCGTAAGGTTCTGCGTACGACCTACGCCGATCACGGCGAGAAAGGGAGCTAGTATGGATACTTATCTCGATCCCGATCAGATTGCATTTCGCGATCAAATCGCTCGCTGGATAGATAACAAGCTGGTCCCTCGCGCAGCGGAACTTGACCGGTCGGGATTGTTCGCCCGGGATCTTTTTGAAGAACTTGCTGGTCTAGGATATTTCGGAATTTTGTATCCGGAGGCCTACGGAGGCACTGGACTTGCCGACCCCTATTTCTACTACACACTCTTGTGTGAAGAACTTGCGCGTGGATCGATGGGCTTTGCCGCAACCGTGTGCATGCACGCCTCTACTGCCACCAACACAATTTTTAAATGGGGAACCGAGGAGCTGCGACAGAAATATCTCGTACCGGCAATTCAAGGAAAAAAGGTCGGCGCATTTGCTATCACCGAGCCGAACGCTGGTTCTGATGCCGCGGCGATAAGAACTCGCGCGATTAAAGTCGACGGGGGCTTTCGGATCAATGGAAGCAAGATTTTCACGTCGAACGGCGCGATCGCAGATTTCATCACAGTCGCGGCAACGACAGATCCAGGAGCGGGGGCCAAAGCGATCAATCTGTTTCTGCTGGATAAGAAAACGCCAGGCCTCTCGGTTGGACGTCAGCTCGAGAAATTCACGACTCACTGTTCTGATACCGCCGAATTGGTACTCGACGACGTGTTTGTACCGGAGGAATGCCTGCTCAAAAGAGGGGGTTCCGGGATGAAGGCATACGAGTCATTAACGGTGGATCGTATATTCACCGCGGCTCTTGCGCTTGGAGGCGGCCGCGCGGCCTATGACGCCGCTTTACGTTACGCGAAGGAACGCCAGCAGTTTGGTCAGGCGATCGGCAAATTTCAGGCCGTTCAGTTCAAGCTCGTCGACATGCTTGCAACGCTGGAGCAAGCGAGGCTCTTTACATATCACGTTGCCAAGTGCGCGGATCGAGGGTTGCCCATCACCAAGGAAGCCGCGTTGGCGAAAATTGTGGCTGCAGACGGCTGCAATGATGTCTGCCTGAAGGCTCTCAATATATTTGGCGGCTATGGTCTAATGATGGAGTTTCCAGTTCAACGCTATCTGCGTGATTCGTTTTTCCCAATGATAGGCGGCGGAACTAGCGACATCATGCGCATGATCGTGGCGCGCCAACTAGGTCTATAAAGGAGTGCTTACATGAAGGCCACGCATGCTGCGCTTTTCACCCCTGTGATCACGTCGATCATGGGTCTTGGCACTCGGTATGCGGTCGATAACGATCACTGGGTAACGTTGGGCACTGCGGGGGGGGGCCTATGGCTCATGTTGAAAGGTCGCTCTCCGGCATTTTCAAAGACCTACTCCGCTGGCTCGCGCGAAATTCATCCGAGCTGCTGAAAAACGAGGAAAGGGACGGAAACAATGGCAATAAGCAACAAAGTTATCGTAACCATCGCCCCCACGGGCGGAATGGCAGGCAAGAAGCAGAATCCTGACTTGCCGACTCAACCCGAGGAAATCGCAGAGGATGTTTTCCGTTGCTACAATGCCGGAGCGAGCGTGGTTGCTGTCCATGCCCGGCGCCCTGATAGTCAAGCGACTTGCGACCCGGCCATCTATCGACGCATCAATGAATTGATCAGAGCCAAATGTGACGTTGTTATTAATAATTCGACTGGCGGCGGCATCAACGGCGACATGGTGCGGCAAGCGCCGAACGGTTATCCGGAAATCATGTTCGAAGAGCGCCTCAAGGGGATAGAGGCGGGCGCCGAGATGTGCACGCTTGATGCTCAAACTGTCATTGCGACTTTCGAGGGCAGGGAAATTCTTGTTCACACATCGCCGACCCGTTGCCGTGAATTGGCAACGGCGATGAAAAACAAGGGCATCAAGCCAGAATGGGAGGTGTTTAGCCCGGCGGACTTACTTCAGGATGTGCAAGCCTGCATAGACGCAGGGCTCGACGAGCCGCCCTATTTCATCAACTTCGTTCTCGGTGTCGGTGCCTTCCAAGGAGCAATGCCATATACGCCGCGGATTCTTCAGCAGATGGTTGACATGATGCCGAAGGACGCAATCTTCAACGTTAGCGCGATCGGTCCTTTCCAACTCAAGGCCGGTGTTCAATCTATCCTTCTTGGGGGGCACGTTCGTGTCGGCCTTGAAGACAACCTTTACTACTCCAAGGGCCGTCTCGCGAAGAACATCGAGCAGGTCGAGCGCATTGTCCGGATCATTCGTGACTTGGGACTTGAGCCAGCGACCCCGGCTGAGGCTCGCGAGATCATCGGCCTCCCTCGCAAAAAATTGGCAACATAATTTCGGCGTTTATCGTTTAAGGCTCAACATGAAGTTTTATATGGGTACTGACGTCGGCGGCACATTCACGGATCTGTGGGCAGCCGACGACAGCGGCAAGAGCCAAGTCTTCAAGTCTCCGAGGCGGGGTGGTCGATGCGGTACGTCTGGCTGCAGACGCCTATGGACTGAAATTCGAAAAATTCTACGCGGGCATCGAAAAGTTCGGACACGGAACGACTGTCGGGTTGAATGCTCTATTGATCGGGCGCGCGGCCAAGCCGGCTATTGTGACGACCTTGGGCTTTGACGATTCGTTGGAGATAGGGCGTATCCGCAGGCAGACTTCGGGCCTGAGTAAAGCGGAGGTCACTGACTTCTTTATGCGCAAGGCTGGAACAACCGTCGTTTCGATATTCAAACGCCCGCTTGGCCCACCATCGGCGCCATCTTCAACCGGCTCGACGCAATGCTTTTCGCGACGCCGCGCCTCCAAACCAATCCGACACTGTGTGATCCGCGCAGCTGCCACAAAGGATGATGATTATGTTGAAAAATCGGTCCCAAGAGACTGTCGAGCAGGCCACGCAGCCCGAAGACTCGGCAGCGTTGCGCGAACTCTACAGAGGCTTTGGAGAAAACCACCTACTCCCGCTGTGGACACAGCTTGGAGACCTGATGCCGATTCTTCCCAAGCCGCGTGCTGTCCCTTACGTTTGGAAGTGGTCACGCCTTTTGCCTCTTGCCAAAAAATCTGGGGAGCTCGTTCCGGTCGGACGAGGTGGCGAGCGGCGCGCTATCGGCCTGGCCAATCCCGGCCTAGGCGGGCACGCTTATGTCACCTCGACGCTTTGGGCGGCCATTCAATATCTTGGACCCCGCGAAACCGCACCTGAGCATCGACATTCGCAGAATGCCTTTCGCTTCGTGGTGGAAGGCGAGGGAGTGTGGACCGTAGTCAACGGCGACCCCGTGCGCATGAGTCGAGGCGATCTGCTCCTGACTCCGGGCTGGCATTTTCACGGCCATCATAACGTTACCGACAAGCCGATGGCGTGGATCGACGGGCTCGATATTCCGTTCTCGCAACAAAACGATGTGGGATTTTTCGAGGTTGGAAGCGAACGGGTCACGGACTACGCCACCCCGCGTTTTTCACGAACTGAGCGGCTCTGGTCTTATCCCGGATTGCGGCCGCTGTCCGGTTTGCAAAACACAGTAAGTTCGCCGCTCAGCGCTTACCGATGGGAATTCACAGACCGAGCGCTCACCGAACAGCTCTTGCTGGAGGAGGAAGGTCAGCCCGCAACTGTAGAACAGGGGCACGCGGCGATCCGTTACATCAACCCAACAACCGGTGGCGACGTGATGCCGACGATCCGTTGCGAATTTCACCGTCTTCGCGCTAGTTGCGATACGCCAATCCGGCGAGAGGTCGGTTCGAGCGTGTTTCAAGTCTTCGAAGGCAGCGGGAGTGTCACAATGAATGGGATCCAGCACAACCTCGATATCGGAGACTTGTTCGCCATCCCTTCTTGGATACCTTGGTCTTTGCAGGCGGAAACCCAGTTCGATCTGTTCCGCTTTTCCGACGCGCCGATCATGGAAGTTCTGAATTTCGCGCGGACTCACGTGGAGACGAGAGAGTAGTGGCTCAGAGCCTCGAAGCGGCACGCGCTGCATTGCGGTCGCGGCAGGGTAGCGGCGCCCGATACGACGCGGGCAACGCGCCGGCGCGCGAGCTGGATTGGGCCCGCCGTGGTACGGCCTATTTCGCGCGTCTGCTTAATGAAATCGGCGACGCGGAGTTCGATAAGCCCTCGGTACTTCCTATGGTTTCCCGTCGTCACATCATTGCGCACATCGGGTATCATGCCCGCTTGCTCAGCAAAATCGTTGGCTGGGTGCGCTCCAATCGAGATGGTCACCTCCCCTTCAACGCGGAAGTGGATTTGGAGGATGTCCGGCAGCAAGCCACGCTGCCCGCCAGAGCCTTGCGGAATTTGTTTGTCCATTCCGGAGTGCATTTGGATGTCGAGTGGCGTGACCTCAGTGACGCGCAATGGGATACGTCGGCGCAGGATCGCAACGGGCAACCGATCGCTATCCGGGAAACACCGTGCCGGCGCGCGAGAGCGATTTGGTTGCATGCCATGGATTTAGGGGCAGGCGGACGGTTTGAAGACATGCCCCCCGACCTTGTGGACTCGCTAATCCGGGAGGTCGCAGGACGAAAGTCGCAGACTGCCGACTGCGCTTTTTCCTTCACCGACCGAGGAAAATTGGTAACCATCAGCAATGATGCAGGGATAACCGTTAGTGGACCGGCTGGGGACGTCGTTCGTTGGCTCTATGGTCGGGGAGCTGCTAGAAATCTCAGGCACTCTGGCGGCGCATTGCCCAACGATTTGGCGCTGCATCCAAATCTTATCGGCGTTAGGCCAAACCCTCTGGACTTCTGAGCCCCATTCAAATTCTGAGGCGATGCCTTCAGTAACAAGCTTTTCGTTACCCCTTTGCTGCTTAGCCGCGACGGATCGTTTCTTTTTTATTGGCTCGGCACTTAGGCAGCGGGCCTCTATTCTTTACACCGACGGGCAATCGTATTCCGGAATTTGTCCGTTAGGTTGGGTAACGGCTCGGATTTCCGAAGACAGGCGTACTACAACGGCTGCCGCCTTACTTGGAAATGCAGCCTCCCAGTACACATCAAGCTGAAGCCCCGAGCTTTCGGGACTTTTGCTTTTTGTCGGCCCAGGTGGCGAAGCCTTCTGCCGTGCGTCGGCGCAAGGGCGCACGGCGCAAAAGAGGTACTCAGCAAGAAGTGGCTGGAAAGTGCGCCACCGTGTAAAAGCTTTTAAGTTTTTGGAGAAGTGACTCCCCACCGGGACGCGCGGCCAATATTCCATATGCACCATTATGCGAATCGAGCGGCTATCCGATGATCAATTGACTGTGAGCGATCGATTGCACAGGAGACTCTTTACCGAGAATTGCCCTTAAATTTCCGATGAAAGTGTCAAAAAAGAGGGTCTAAACCATGGCCGCCGCGAACCCTGCCCTTGTCGAATTCAACAAAAACACTCGACAATTCTGGGCGGATCAAAAGATTCTGATGGATGAGCGAATGGCCGACCGGGCCATTCTCGAAACTGCTGTGGAAGCGATCAAGTCCGAGACGAAGAGACAGGTCGCTCTTCGAAACCAAAACTCCTTTGAAGGGGCACTCAAGGAAGCCGAAGGCACGAAAAAGCGTTTCCTCGGCCAGCAGGCCCGTTTGGGTGGGATTTCGCGAAAGGCTAATGCGCTTCGGCTACTGATAGAGGATATTGTTCGGAAAGATGTGGGGATTACGCGCGTGGAGCTGCTTAAGGAACTCTTCCGTCTGCAAGGTGACGGAGTCGTTGACGATATCGACTCGACGCGCATTTATTTCAGAGGCCCCCTCAATTCGTCAGTGCGAGGAGGCGACGAGGCATTCGAAAGAAAAGTGACGACTGACTCGGTACCGATTTCTGGCCTCAAGCATCTTCTGACGCGCGTACGAAAGAAAATTCAGAAAGAAAGCCGGTCTCGATAGCCGGCTAACGAGACCTACCTGCCCTAATCATTCACTCCTGACCCGTGGGCAGCCCCACGGGCGTCTTGTCAGGAGCAATTATGACATCAATTTTTGCTTTCGGCCGCCTCGTCATCATGTACGTGGCGTTAGCCACCCTAGTCCCTAACCTCAAGAACCCCCGGCAGCACAGCGCAAGGCAAATCAAGCAAATCGCCCGCAGCATGAAGGCCTTTGGGTTCACGGTTCCCATCTTGGTGGATCGAAATAACACGATCATTGCCGGTCATGGCCGCTTTCTGGCCGCACAGTTCCTGGAACTGGCCGAAGCTCCGGTCATCAGACTCGAGCACCTCTCAGAGTCAGAGGCCAAGGCTTTTATGATCGCCGACAACAGATTGACGGAGGAGTCGTTATGGGATGAGCGGCTGCTGGCGGAAGCATTAAAGGAGCTAGCGGAACTGGAATTGGATTTTAACATTGAGGCGACCGGATTCACGATCGGAGAAATCGACCTCCGGATTGAGGGCCTCAACCCCGATTCGAACGACTCCCACGATCAAGCGGACACTCTTCCGTCACCCTCGACACAAAACCCTGTCACCCAGGCTGGGGATCTCTGGCGGCTCCGCGATCATCGCGTCTACTGCGGGAATGCGCTCGACGCAGGTGCTTACGAAATACTGATGCAAGGCAAGCGCGCAACGATGAGTTTCAGTGATCCGCCATATAACTTAAAAATTGACGGCCATGTGTCGGGGCTCGGACGATTTCGCCATCGCGAATTCGCCATGGCGTCAGGCGAAATGAACGAGGGGCAATTCAAGACCTTTCTGACGACGGCCGGTTCCTGGATTGTCCGCAACAGTCGAGACGGGTCGATACACTTTATGTGCACCGACTGGCGGCACATCGGCGAGTTATTGAGCGCTGGCAAAGCCGTCTTTTCGGAACTCCTAAACCTTTGTGTTTGGACCAAACACAATGCGGGCATGGGATCGTTTTACCGAAGCCAGCATGAGCTCATCTTCGTGTTCAAGGCAGGTCGAGGTCGCCATCGTAACAACATCCAACTCGGGCAATTCGGCCGAAATCGAAGCAATATTTGGTCCTATCCAGGGATGGCGTCGTTCGGGCGGGGCGGCGAGGAAGGCAATCTCGCGTCGCTCCACCCAACAGTAAAGCCCGTCCGGCTGGTGGCAGATGCGATCATGGACTGCTCCGCGCGCGGCGACATCGTGCTCGATCCATTTCTTGGCAGTGGCACGACTGTGATCGCCGCGGAGCGGGTAGGACGCATCTGTTACGGGATGGAGATCGATCCCCTTTATGTCGACACCATTGTTCGGCGATGGCAGGCCTACAGCGGAGAAACTGCCTTTCATGCTGGGACGGGCATGCACTTCGATGATGCGACTGCCGAGGTGGAGGCGCGTCATGTCCGAGCAAAATGATTCACAGCCGTCTTACGAAGTGGGCCGCGGGAGGCCGCCTAAACACACGCAGTTCACGAAAGGCACATCTGGCAATCCTAAAGGGCGCGGAAAAGGCGTGAAGAATTTCGCGACCGAGCTTCTCGAAGAGTTGGCAATTCGCGTCCCGATTGCGGAAAACGGCCGCCACCGAAAGATTACGAAACGAAAGGCTGTCGCCAAACAGGTCGTCAATAAGGCTGCCTCTGGTGATCTAAAGGCAATCCCAGTTCTCTTAAACGAATTGCGCCCGCTTGAAAGTCGATCCGCCGCTGGTCCGGGGCCGGAGGTGCTCTGCCGGCCCGAAGACCAATTGGTTATGGCGAACATCGTCAAGCGAATTCGTGAGGCGGAGATTTCAACACCCGAGTCCCAGCTGGAGACTGGGCTGACCAACCGGGCCACAGGCGCGTCACCGCTCCCAACGGAGGACAGCTGATGCTCTCCCCCGCCGAATACGAATTCATCTTGCGACGTGACTTTATGAGCTTCATTGACCGTGGTTTTCGCGAGCTTAATCCGCAGGTCCCATTCGCAAGCGGTTCGCATATCGAGATGATCGCTACGAAGCTGGAGGCGTGCCGTCAGGGGAAGATCAAGCGCCTGATCATAAATCTCGCGCCACGCGGCCTTAAATCACACTGTGCCAGCATCGCGTTACCGGCGTGGTATCTCGGACATAATCCAACTGGACAGTTGATTTGCGCCAGTTATGGCCAAGATCTAGCGGATAAGTTTGCGCGCGACTGCCGCACGATCATGACGGCTGACTGGTATCGGCGGCTGTTTCCGACCCGCGTGGCAAACCGCCAAGCAGTCGCAGACTTTATGACGACGCAGCAGGGCGTGCGCATGTCAACGTCTGTGGGTGGCGTACTTACAGGACGAGGTGCGGACATGATCATCATCGATGACCCGCTCAAGCCCGACGAGGCGCTCTCGGAAACGCGGCGGAATGCCGTCAACGAGTGGTATGACAATACGCTGTTGAGCCGGCTTAATGACAAGGCGAACGGCTGCATCATCATTATTATGCAGCGGCTTCACCAGGACGACTTGGTCGGCCACGTCTTGGAACAAGAAAAATGGGAGGTGCTGTCATTCCCGGCAATAGCCGAAGAGGACGAAACCCACACCATCGTAAATCCTTTCGGCACTCGACTATTCAAGCGCATGCGAGGCGACGTCCTTCATCCCGAACGCGAGACGATCGCCGTCTACGACGGCATTCGCCAGACGATTGGCGAGTATAATTTTCTCAGCCAGTACCAACAGAATCCCTCTCCTGTCGGCGGTGCTATGGTGAAAACGGACTGGATGAGATTCTATGAGCCGGGGGAGCAGCCGGCCCGGTTTAGTCGGATCGTCCAGAGCTGGGATACCGCCAACAAGGCAACCGAACTCAGCGACTATAGCGTGTGCACAACATGGGGCGTATTATTTAGGCAGTATTATCTCCTCGACGTATTCCGGCAAAAGCTGAATTATCCGGATCTCAAGCGCGCCGTCATTGCGCTCGCCGAAAGATATGGTGCAAAGAACATAATAATCGAGGACAAAGCATCGGGAATTCAGCTGATCCAGGATCTAAAGTCTGAATTCGTTCATGGCATCACAGAATATATGCCACCACCCGGAACGGATAAGGTCATGCGCTTGCATTCCCAGACAGCAATGTTCGCAAACGGTCACGTGTTTCTGCCGCGAAATGCGCCTTGGCTTGCCGATTACATTCACGAGCTCACCAGCTTTCCCGGGACTC
>Ga0207006_1050_pt1 | contig 27743 bp, 23 predicted proteins | sample Alteio_BWMinCont_84_FD_153497 | JGI IMG/M metagenome (GOLD analysis project Ga0207006, IMG submission 153497) | Enriched cells from forest soil in Barre Woods Harvard Forest LTER site, Petersham, Massachusetts, United States -... | ecosystem: Environmental > Terrestrial > Soil > Temperate forest >...
CACGACAGCATAGGAAATCATCAGCGATCCTCGCTTTTGTCAGAGGTCGGGGTGGGTTGATTGGGTAGGAGAACGTTTTGAACTCAGCGTCAGGGAAAAGTCGATTGAGGGCCGCGCGGTTTTGTACGATCGAGTACTCAAATGCTTCAGTTGCTGTTTCCCAAGAATCGCAGTGCGAGAACGTGTGGCACCCCAATTCATGTCCTTGCCCGAAAAGGGTCGTTAGGTCGTCCGCCACAAATAGTTGGCCAGTGGGTGAATCTCTTCCCAAGAGACCAAACGATGCATAATATGTCCCAGCGAGACCGAAACGGCTCAGGATGGCACCTCCGATCAGCAAAGCCGAACGCGGGAAATCATCAAAGGTAAACGAGATCAAAGGCTGTTGCGAGCTGATCGAGAATGGCCTTCTGAATACGAAACTCGCAGACTTTCGTCGATAATACCTTTGCAATTTCGAAACAAGGTTCATAAGTAATTCTTGGCAAGGTAATCGGATGTATTCGAGTAAGGACGCACTTGCCGGCTACTACGATATTTCGCCACCGTGTGGATAACGCATAGCCCTAAACTGCGCAGCCGCTCGGCAAGATAGCATTACGAGTCGGATCAGAACCGGCAAGCGCGTTGAGGTAGAAGATCTCGTGCCGCTTGATAAGAGCTGAAATGCTGAAGCATCTGGATACGAACTCTCTGCCACGTGCGCCCATGCGCTGCCCTTCCGCTCCATTCTCAAGGAGAAAGCTGATTTTGTCCGCCAGACCTTCCACATTGCCCTTCTTTACTAAGAAACCGGTCTCGTTTGGTAAGAGGGCTTCGCTCATCCCCCCGCAATTGTAGGCTACAACCGGCTTTCCCATCGCCTGTGCTTCGAGGAGAACTCTTCCCAATCCCTCCGAATGGCTAGGGAGCACAACTACACTGCTAGCGGCATACAGGTCTCTCATTTCTTCTGCAGTTCTCTCACCGAGCCAGAGAGTCTGGCCGCTCAACCCAATCGTAGAAACCAAGCCACAAAGCTCTCCATGTAACGGTTTCGAATCGCCTTCAACAGCCCCCGCGAAACACAAAACGACATCACGCCTTCTGGCTTTCACGATTCGCATGGCCTCGATCAGGTCACGATGACCCTTGCCAGCCTGAACGCGTGCCGGTAACAGAATAATGGGACCGGCAGTGAGCCGCGAAGGTCGTGCCTTTTCGGGTGCAAAAAACTCCGTGTCGATCGCGTCAGATAGATTGACGCATTGCGATTGGAGATCCTCAGGGACATTGCAGCCCGAGACGACACCAATCGCCGCAGCATCTTCGACCCACCTCCTTGTCTGCGGCCGCGAGAACCTGGCATTATCGAAATGATTGATAAAGACGAATGGGATTCTGGCCGTCGCGGCGCTTGTGATCAAGGCGCCCGTGTCATAACTCAACCAATGCACAGCCAATAGATCGACTTTTTTCGTTACCAGAAGATCGCGCAGCCGATCGCTGAGTACGGTCGTCTTGTATCGAAAATGGCCTCCCTTGTGGGACAGTAGCTTCCGCAACGACCACAGCCGCCCTGCGTATAGCCCACGGCTCGCTGGTCGATCGATTCGCCGCAGTCGTCCATAGAGGTATGCCGCCCGCCTTGGCAAGTCAGAAAAGAACGATTCGGCTAGCCTGACGGGCACGGACACCCATAAGATTCGGCCGCGTCCGACGTTCTCAGTCTCGATTACACCGTCTGCCTCGTCGTTCACCAAGTGCATCTGCAGCACGGTCAGGCGATGCCTTTCAAGCAGGCCATGATCCAAGCACCGTAGGTACTGCTCGACGCCCCCGGATATACGGTCTCGATACACGTGCGCGTAACGCAGGATCGTCAGACCGTCGAGCGCGCCGGGTTGAACGGCAAGCTCCTCGCGCCGTTGGACCTGTTCTAATGCTGCTGGGTGCTGCATTCTAATCGCCCCGGGGCTTGACCGGTCACCGGATAGAATTCGAAGTTTGCATCGTCATAAGATCCTCGCATCGCGTAGCCGCGCGAAGCGAGGAATGAAACGATCTCGGCGGAACATGTCCCCATTGCACTCAGCAGCAGGTCATCAAGTTCCACAAACAGGATAGGACGGGAGCGTACGAGTGTTTCCTCGGCTCCCTTAAGCACAAGCAATTCAGCGCCCTCTACATCAATTTTTACGACATCAACCCGCAAGAGACGAGATTCCTGCAGTATGGCATCGAGGGACCTGGCAGGAACATGATAGGTCGCCCGCACTGTACCAGCCAGAGATGCATTCCTCTCGGAGAGGGAGCTATTTCCTGAGTTAGAGTGTTCCGCGACAAACAAATCAAGGGTGCTTTCTGAATCGGAGCAGGCAACCGGCACCACGGTGACGACACCTGTACCGCTGGCCTGGATGTTACCTCGCAGCGTGCGAACCATTTCCGGATTTGCCTCAATCGCTATTACGTGACCACTCGGGCCCACAACTCGTGCCGCCTTGAGCGAGCAGTATCCCTCATGGGCTCCGACATCGATGAATGTGTCGCCCTTGCTAAGGTGTCCTTCAATAGCGCGCCAAGTAGCCTCGTCCCAAACACCAGTCTCCAAGATTTTCCGGGAGATAAGATCATCCGGGTCTGACAGAATTTTTATCCCGGGTTCTATTTGTACCCAAATAGGAACCGATCGCTTCAGGAGCGGCCGTACTAGCCTTGGCAGGCCACGACCGCGACGAAAGGGCCAGTAAGCGCCCCACAATCGCTGAAATGAGTAGTATGCCCGCGTTTGCGAGGCAGCGCTCGCAGACAGTATTACTATGAACGCTATTGCAACAGCTAGGAGGATATACATTGAAGGGCGTTGTTGCCGTCTGCACTGTTCGGAATTGTGTCCCTCAGGTTGGATTAATAGATGAAACAGCTTCAGCGACAGCTTTAGGCACGCGAACTTCTTTATCACTTTTGATAGTGGCCTTGTGGCGTGAAACCACGACAATCATTACGTACGCAGAAATGAATAACGCGTGTGCAAAATAAGCGACCATGCGTGCTGAAGCCAGGCCAAGCGCTCCCCATTTCAGTAGCAAAGCGCTGCTGACTAGGAACACCACACCCCATCCAACATTCGACCAGAACCCAAGCCACACCAGGCTGCAAGCAGACAGGAATTCCCCAATCGGTAACTCCACACTGAGCAAGCCGGCGGTCACTAGAACCGCGACTAGCGTCGGCCACGTTCCCTTAAAACCGGCACCATAGCTCATCATGATGAAGGGGCTGGCGAGGCAGCCAAATGCCACGATGGGCAAAACTATCCCAAGGTTTACTATGATGGACATCCACAGAAGTTTGATCGAATTATGCTTATCATCAGCCCCAACGCGCTCAGAAAGAACAGGCAAAGCAGCGCTACTAATCATCATGGGCAGCCACAGCGCTGCGTTGAACCACTGGTTGGCGGCATTGAACGTGCCCATCTCGTTAAGGCCATTCGGTTGGCGCACGAGCATCGTGGCCGTAGCCCAACCAACTGCACTCATTACGATCTGAGTTAACACCGAGGGGATTGAGAATTGCCAGACTATGGGCAGTTCAGACATGCACGACCGAAAAGAGATTCGAACCCGGCAACGCTTTGCCTCGCGCCGTAACGCCCTTAGGTTCAATAAGCAGCCGAAAGCCTGTGCGGAAATCATTCCACAAATGATTCCTGCTAGACCGAATAGAAGTGCGCCTCCTACAACCAGCGGGAAGTTGAGCAGTCCAGTCAGCGAGTTGACGCGCGCAACGCTCTTGAAGGCTTCGAAGCCTAAGAGCACACCCAACTGAGCGCCATTAACTCCGCCTAGAATGAGAAGTGGCACACTCGCCTGAAGGTATCCTGTGAGCTGTGGAGCTGCCAGGGTGTGTTTGCACAACCACGGCGCCAGCGGAAATAACACGGAGGCTAGCGCCAGGCTTATGCCCCACGATGAAAGACTACAGAGTGCGATAATCTTCCCAGCCCGGTCGGGATCTTTCACGCGCAATTCAGCCACGAATTTTGACGCCGTCGTGCTCATCCCGAAGCCAGCAAGGGTTCCAACCATCCCAACGGTGGTTTGAATGATGCCCAATTCGCCGTACACGAGCTTGCCAACCAACCGGGCCGCCAGGACGGCCGCCGCTAGACCCATCGCTCGCGAAACCATGCTTCCGATCATCGTCCAGAACGCGCCGCGGAGCAGGCGCTCGCCGACGGGGGTGGCCTCAAGTCGAATCCACAAGCCCTCGAGGGCGCGAGGAGTCAAGTCCCTCAGTATCTTTTTAAGATCTCTGGACTGCATCAACATCTCCTATCTTCCTGGGGGACGGCCGTGGGCCCTCAGATCCTTGTCCGGGACCTAATACGGGGGGCATCCGCGGCTTCAATGTAAACGCTTAGGCAAGAATGTAAGAGCTTACGCGAGCCTGCATGGATCGATTATCTTGCGTTTGATATGTTGTTAGGACAAACAACACGTGCCAGCATGGCACGAAGTGGAGAAGTTCTAGCCTGGAAGGGTAGCAGTTACCTAGCGCCGTCTGACCTACCCCGGACGTTCAGTGAACCGTCACTTAACAGCCACAGTGACACCCGTCGGTGGACTAGGCAATGTGCTAGACGATAACGTGCCGTAGCAAACGTTTGCGTCAAAGCTCCGAGGTACTGCATCTGCAAAACTCCCGCCCATTACCTGCTCGAAACACACCCGGGCGGGGATTTTATTGGCGAAGCCGCCAGAGTTAGCCAGCTTACCGCTCGATACATCCGGCCCTATAGCAGGCCAAGGAGTACAGGTCTGACCGCTAACGCACCACCAAGGCGGAGCGCTCGAATATAGAAATGACGCCGGCAGAGTCGTGCCCGAAGGCACGGCGTTGGCGTATTTGCTCAGGCCTGACGGCACTTCGGAGGAATTCCACTGCACGGCATTCGTCACCACATCCCAATTGCCCCAACGCATGGTAGAGGGCGCGGCGTTTGAGTCATCAGGAACGGTGCTGCTGCCGCCACAGTTTAGCCATTTGCCAAGCGAATAAATGGCCTGATTCCCGTAATCGCAGGTATTGTTGCTATCTCCGCCGACTTGCTGGTAATTAATGTGGAAGCCCGGTGTTCCCAAAACGTTTCCCAGGATATTGCTGAAACGAGACAATGAGCTGATTACGATCGGCGTCAAATATCCGTTATTTTGGAAGACATCCAGCGGGGTCAAGCCCCAGAGGCGATTGCGGAGGACAGTGGTGAACTGCGATTGGCCGTACCAATCGTCTAGTATTACGTTTACGAAGTCGTTCCCTTCCAAGAGGATATATCCGGAACAACATCCGTGATTGTTGATTCCGCCTTCTTCATTTCCAATGTTATTTATCGACGCGTTATCAACGTCATAGTTATAAGAAATAACGTTGAACCCCCCCATCTCTTGGACAAAGCCGGCGCGCATGTACTCGATGATGTTGTTCTCGAAGAGCGTGCCATAACAGCTGTAGCAATCAACAGCATACTCGTCAGACCAATTACCTTGGCCGAAGAGGTACGAATCTCTATAGGTGATTCCCACCGTTTTATTCAAAAAGACATAGTGAGGGGACCCACCCGCAAAATTGTTCTGTTGCTCCACGTTCCTAGCCCACGAATAAGTCGCCCAACGAAAACCAATGCATGGAGATAAACCGGTGACCTGCAAATCTTGTATGCCAACTCCCGTGACAGAGGATTCATTTTGCCACCAACCACGAACGGGTTGCGCTCCCCAATTGGGCATATGAATGGGGGGGGTTATTCCTACTGTGCATGGGCTGGCATCGGTGCACGCTCCGGGCGAGATGCTGGTGACCACAACAAGCTGAAACGGCCCTCCCCAAGGCACCGGACTGCCATCTGCGGCAGTGCCCGAAGCAGAATTTGTACAGTTGTTGCTTCCATTGCTACTTGTTAAACATGAAAAAATCTGAGGCCACGTATCGCTAGAGGTGCTCGGTGCATCGACCTGCATATTCAATTCGATTATCTGTCCCGCAACAGGCTTGACGGAGCCCGTGGTTTGGGTCCCGAGTCGAATCGTCGTCGATCCTTGGCTATAACCCGTAACGTTAGAAATATTAGGGGGATTGCTGCCGTCGAACGAATCATCCCCACCCGCCACACAAATAGCGGCTGGGTGGGATTCACCGCAAGGGGATACAGAGAGGACATTAAGGATTGTGCTGCGTGGCCCCATCCCTCGCAGCGTCACGTTGCTGTTCGACAGAAAAATAGTCCCAGTGAGGTTGAAGGTTCCCGCCCCTAGTTGTAGGTACGTTCCTGCCGGACAAGCATTAAAGGCGTTCGCTATTATCGAGGGTGATCCCGTATAGGCCGCAATCGTACTGCCGCACTGGGTGCGATTGGTGGGAATTGGCCCGGCACCGGCTTTGGTCCAATCCGCCGCACGACTCGTGGCAAGGCCCGACCATGACTGTGCGCCGGAACTCACCGGAAGATAAAGCAACAGCAGGGCGAACAGGCCCAAGCGTTCGAATCTCATCACCGCTCCTCAGGACCGCATTCCGGCCGCGTGATCAAGTCGCACAAATCATTCGCTTTGTCCTCGACCATTTCAACACGGCAGGCCGAAAGCGACAATACTGGGAATCTTCTAAGGGTTTGGCCCGGTGCATCCATCGTTAGGTTCCCCCTATTGGATCGCCCGATGCTCATGAGAGGTTACTGATGGCAGCCGTGCTAAATCTACTGATCAGAAGTACAGGTGGTTCCGTCCTCACGACCTCCTATGGCTTGCCCGCCCCATTGCCAGGAGCCGGTCAAACATTTCAAACCTAATTTATGCTGCATTTATGCTGCGGAACCACCCCACGCAGCAGGGAGCGATTCTGCTCTCGAAGAACTCTTCCATAGTGGCCGCGGAAGTCGAACGTCGCGATTTTGGCGCACGGAGACGGATAGCGTAGCCGGTTTTTCGGCTACGGATCGCCAATCGTCAATTCGGGCCTTGAGCTCCGGGGATTCCTGGCTGGTAACTTCTGGAACCGCCGCTATGGACAGAAGGAAAACAATCCAAACAGGATGCATCATCTTAAATCCAGCCTCGCTGAAATTATAGACAATCGTAACTACAAAAAATGCGAGGCGAAGACTGCCTATTGGTGTCTGTAAACGAGCTGCAGCGATAACACGACGGTATCCGGTAACCAGCAGGGTGGCCAGAAAGATCAAGCCCACCCAACCTATGTTCAGATACACCTCGATATAGCCGTTATGCGCCTGATTCAAACCATATCCGACCTGGCTCGCAAACTTCTGAACTCGCGGCCCGAGCCAGAAGCTTTCGTACCCTGTCCCGATCAAAGGGTTTTCGGCAAGATCAAGGGCGGCATGCCAAATGGCCGTCCGGCCCGTGAAAGTTGAATTTCTGCCCAAATCCCCAACGAGGCCGCTTCCAAGGCCAATGAACATTGCCGACAGGGGAACAATCACTGCGGTTAGGACCAAAAGATGAAGAACGGCCGGCCTTCTAGCCACCCGCATGAGTTTTGTCAGCACCATCACGCCACCTCCTAGGAGGAAACAAGAGAACGCCGTGGCAGAATTGGAGTCGACGAGGAGGTACAATGCGACACCGATAAGGGTAGCCTGAGCGATCAGCTGCCCGCGTTTAAGGGCGCGCTCCTTTCCTCCGCGGATTTCCAGAAAACGAAATAGGGCCGCAAGGCCAAAAATTAATGAGATCATTCCAAGTGCGTTCTTGTCGGTCGTCACGCCACTCCAGGTTGTATCTCCAGCTCTAGTGTAAAACCGTCCGAGCGCGGGATAATATCTTATGAACAAAATCGAAAGGGGCAACAACAAAAATCCTAAACGTGCGAAAAGGCGTCTGACCGCGGCGAGCCAGTTAGGATCGGACAAAACGATTAGGATCATTACTACATCCCCCAGGGCCCGGAACCACCGTTTGAATGCCACATCCGGAAAATCAGACCACAGGATGCTTGTGCCACAGTATAGAAAATACAAAAGGATCGGAATATTCGATCGCAAGAGCATCCCAACGCGTCGTCCTCGACCGACGAGCACAATTACACCGATGGCCAGGACTGCCGATAAAACGGCTCGGTCAAGAGGGCTCCCGTCGAGATTCGGATCACCACCGCCGTAAATCCCGAGCCATTGACCCACACCGCGTGACGAGCCGATAAACAACCATAAGGTGGGAATCCACAGTGCCTTTGAGGTTTGGACCTCTCGCTCCCGATTGAGTCGGAAGAGCTGCCAGATGCCCAAAACGCAAATAATCGTGGCAATCAGTTTTGCCATGAAGAGCCCATACTGTCGTCGCTACTGGACAAACGCCTAATCAAGTTATCTCTCTTCTATTGCGACCATCAACCGTAGGATTCGAGATGGGCTTCAAGATGGTTACGACAAGGCCGTCCGCGCCATGTTGATAGTCCACGATTCTCGCGAAAAAAAGTTAATCCTCCTCAACCGACGGAACTACCGGAGGGATCCATTTCGAACGCAATGGCCGCAACCTTCCACCTCATGCGATCAAAAAATCGCGTTTTTCAATTCGAATCAACAAAGAGTCGATGGGTAAGTTCCAAAGTCAGCAGTTGGTGAATCTCGGTGGTGTAGTTTCGATCGCCTTTGAGGTGGCCCTGAACCACGGCTTCGACCCCACGACGGTCCAAGTAAGGTCGGGACAGCGTGCGCGAGTCGAGCAGCATCTCTCGGACGTATTCGGAGAGGGCATCCCGATACCAGACCCGGAAGTGGTTGAACTTGTGTCTGCCAAGGAACAGGCGTTCCAGGTGCAACCATGAGAGGCGATCATCCATACGAGCCATCCATTGCGGCATGCCGTAGTCGTAGGCGTATTCTGCCTTAAACGTGAACTCCAGCATGGCCCGAGTGACGACAGCAGGCAGCCGTCCGGATGATCCGCCAAAGCCACGGTCGGTGCGGATTTTCGAGAGTGCGACATTGCCATCGGTGATCAGTCGGACGCAGTCATCCCCATTTTTGAAGATGTCTGTCTTTGCTACAGCCGAATCCTTGGCCCGGAAGGCCGTCCGAACGAGGTCATTGTCCAGATAAGGAGACCGCACAGACAGCTGCGTCTGCTCTAAAGCAAGTAGGCCATAGTGGTGCCAAGGAGTTTGCCGGAACGCGATGAAAGAAAGCGCATGTCCTTTAACCAAACCTTCATAGGAACTTTGGGCGTTATCCAGGTGGCAGACAAACTCTGGACGAAACAGGCCTGCCGCTGGTTTGATTGGCTTGAATGCCGGTAATTGGCGGAGTATTTCGCCGCCGTAGTTGCCTGTCATCCTTACCGGCGCGATCTCAGCAGCCCGTGCGTTCAAATAGAGATCCGAAGAGCGGCTTACGTTGGCACAACCGTCGGTAAGGTAAACAGTTCGCTCCGCATAGTACGGAAAGCGCGAGAGAAACTCCTTTCCCACCGGAATCACTTGAAACGGCTGTTCGCATGCCCGGGCGATTTGCCGTGCCAGGACCACGTCCTGGCATTCGCGGAACGTGCCCCCGAAGGAGTAGCACGGGATAGATCCCGGAGGCGCCATATGCCACGCCATGATCATCCGCGTGTCTAGTCCCCCGGTCAGCGAAATCCCTATCGGCTCTCGGCCACTAAAGTATTTTGGAAGAACACGAGAGAACGTTTCCTTGAGTTCCTGGTAATAGGCTTGTGGCTGCAGGGGCTTCTGGTTTTCCCATTCTTGCGGCTGGAAATAGGTGTCTTTCAGCGCGACGGGACTCTGCCGAAAAACCCACGCCGACGCTGGCGGAAGCACGTACAGCTCCTCAAAAAGCGTCCGATTTTCCAGCACGCAACCGCAGGAAACGAGCTCCCCTAATCCCCGAGGGTCCACCCTCCTGAGCTCGGGGCGGACCGCGAGGATCGCCTTGGCTTCCGCAGCAAAGTAAAAGGCTTCTTTCGATTCATGGTAGTAGAGTCGATGGATGCCATAGCGATCATTGAAAAGCGTCGCTGTTCTACATGTGCGGTCTGACAGAAGACCGTGGAACCGTCCGTTCAATGCCGCCAGAAAGCGACTGTCCTCTTCATACTGGTGTACGACATAAGAGAAACCATCAGGATCGACTTCATGACCCCGCTCTCTGAGCTGGCAAACTATTCCTGGTTCTGGATATTCCTCACCCGAAAACACAAGGGCAAGGTCGCCGCGTTCATTGCGGAAGGGCATTGCCTGAGAGCAACAGCTCTTGCGCTCTACCCAGCCCACGTATACGCCAAGCGATTCGTCAACCCAGGTCCCTTGGCCGTAAAACGGCTCATGACACAGAGATTCAGTCATGCGCTGTAACTGCGGCTCTGCCCAATCGCTTGGCATTTTAGTGATAAGACCGACAATTCCCGGCATGGAGATTATTGGAGCCCTTACGTAGCGAAGGCCGCAGGCGCCTCTCGCTCCGATGGCTTTCTAAAGAGAACCTTTTATGGAGGCCAGTTTGCGGTTGTACCAGGCCGCTCGCACATCACGCAGCTTCGCGACCATGGGCGCTGGAAGGTAATCAACGAAGCCGAAGCCGCGATGCAGAGCCAATCGCTGGGCCATCCGACCATTTCGGGTCAACGGGACATAATAGCGAGGCAGATCGATCCGTTGGAACCCGTTGTGCTCTTTAAACTCGGACAAGCTACTGCTCTGTTTTTTTGAATAGGCGAAGCGCGAGTACACAAGATAGGATATCCCCCGCTCGGCACAAGATCGAACTGCCTGCGCAATGAGCGCATTCGTCGGTGCCTTGTCCCGGTGCCGAATCATCGCGACGATATTCATCATGCCGGCTTGGGTTCGTGTGTCGTCGTGAACTAATTTGACAAAGCCAATTGGCTCCTCTCCAAGGAATGCACCGATGAAGATACTATTGTCGAGAAACGTCGCCTCGTCCCGGTACACCGTCGCAACGTCTTTGCCGTAATGCTTGTTGGGTAAACCCTGGCGGACAGGGGACTCGTTATAAACCCGCCAAAATCCCTTCACGAGGTCATCGTCGAACGGAAGCTCTCGAACGACAACCCCCATTTTTTCAGCCTTGCGGACCATGTTTCTAGTTTTACTGGAGATTTGGCGTGTCCACCAGTTCTGAAAAGTGCTCACAGGTAACGCCGCGAAGTTGTCCCACTCCACAGGGTAGTTATGTTTCGGCGAGTTCTCGGGCAATCGCTGCATAAACGTGAATAGATCAATCCTGATGCCACATCGCCGCAGTCCATCGACCACCGGTTCGGGATCTTCGAGAAACAAATATCCGTCCGCTTCGAGCCGAGCTGTTCGCAACAGTCGCCCCTCGATTCTGATCTGCTTCCCACAAACTTCTATCAACGAACGCATAAACAGGCACTTGTCCTTTTGGTTTGGTCTTAGAGATGACTGGTCAATTGCGAGCGTTCTAAGGCTTGAGACCGAGATGATCAATCAAGCATTAGGTCCACTACGCTGTCCGATTGATGCCAAACGGATCGAAGCAATTGTCTCGAGATTACCGGCAGCTCTTCCTTCAGAATGCGCAGCTAGCGGTCACTACTCTATGCCCATCTCTCGTTCAGTCATCAACTTCAGTCCGAGATACGCGAGCAATCGGCTTGCGTGGTCAAAAAGCTTGATCAAATATCTGAGGAACATGTGCTGGCCAAACATGGCAAGAACGGGCAGGGCGATCGTGTAACATGGCACGGCAACTAAGGATTTCGCGGCGCTCTTGAGCCGATCTGTGGGGTGCTTCGGAAAATTGCTCCCGCGAAGCAAGGCCCGTCTCAGCAGATAACTGCGGCTGCAGCGGAGCGACGGTACCGACTCGTACACGATGGCTTCATCACACCAGATAAATGAATATCCATGTTCTATGGCCCGCCGGAAAAAGTCCATGTCCTCTCCAGCTGTGGCGAACTGGATGCGGAATGGTGGATCGACATGCGTCAAAATGCGGCGCTGAAAAAGCGTATTGCCAGTCCGGGATTCGTACCAAGGCATTCTGTACCCCGTGGGATGGCTCGGGCGCTCAAAAAACCGGCCTCTTTTCACCCACGTGGGTGGCTCCGACTCAAAATGCGGTCTGACCGGTCCGAGAACCCCATCCGCGCCGTATGACTGCAGTGCCTGGAATAAATTGCAAAGCCAGTCGGCGGCGGGAAATTCGTCATCGTCAATGAACGCCACCAAATCGCCTTTCGCCTCGTGCAATGCTTTGTTTCGAGCAAGAGCGATATTCTGTTGCGGTTCAACGCAGTACGTGGCCGGTACGTGACTTGAGGTGGCAAATGCAGACACAACCTGCCTGGCAGACTGAGCCGCATCATTGTCGGTCACTACCACTGAATATGTGAACAGCCCATCTGTACGTTGATTCTGCAAGCGGTCCAGCAGCCGATTTAGCAGCTTTAGCCTCTTAAACGTGCAGATGCAGACCGAAATGTGGTGACTGGTCACGGCGCAATCTAAATTCTCAGGTGCGGATCTACGATCGCTGTGAACCCCGTGCAGACCTCGCAATCGAGGCCGCCCTCCGCCTGCTTAATTCCGCCACCTTAAGAACAGGGAGAGCCGTCCGGACCAGGCTCTGATTGAAAAGTAGGCCGAACGCGCGCGCCTGACATCGACGCGCCCTCAGGCAGTTGAGGACGCTTTCTTCACTAATGGGCTCCTCGAGTTCCAGCACCATTTCTAATGGAAACGATTGTCGTTGAGTATGGAAATCTAGGCCCGCAAATGGGAGTGCGCCGGAGTCTCGCACGAGAGAAGGAGCTGTCTGGCTCGGAGCCCAGCCATCATATTTTCGATTCCAGACTTCAATGCCCAAAAGTCGGTCCGCCCATGAAGGGTCAAAATACCTCCAAGCGTCTCGTCTTGATGGATGGGCAAGCACAGCCAGGCCGCCGGCGGCACGAACGGCGCTTAATGTTTCGCCCGTGGGCAGCCCCTCTCCAATAAAAGGCACAGGCCCCCAAACGAGAATGTGCACACGATTGGCTGCATCGCTGTACTCAACTCCCGGTAAAACCAGAAAATCCCGCGAGCTTGCTCGAGCGCACATTTCACGATACTGGTCGAGGCGTGACGTTGAAAACCCGCGGTCGTGTTCCGTCATCATCAAAATTCGGGAACCGCGGCTACGGAACTTCGCGGCTAAATCTTCGAGCGACCAACTGCCATCATACGACCACTTGGAGTGAATGTGAAAAGCAGCAAGGAATTCCATCGGCTCTCAGTTTCGGGCTTTGAATAAGTTATCGTGAACCGTGTAGTAGCAATCCGCAAAGAATACTTTCGGATCATCACGCCGCCAATTGTAGTAACCATCTCCGCGATGAAGGCCGATGACCTCTCCCATCGTTTTCCAAAAGGACGGCCAGTTCCGCAGCGCCTTTGACTTCGCACCTCGCAGTACGAATAACAGGTGCATGAACTCGCGACCGACATGTCTGCAAACCAAGCCCGGAGCGGGAGACGCCACAGTGCCGACCGATGACTGTTCATCCATGGCAAGTCTCACGTGCCATGCCGGATAATCAAGGCCTTGGCGACGAGAAAGCGCCATGCTCCCCCACGGCCTGCCGTTGAGTTCGACAAACCAAACTTTGCCATCGTGGTCGCGTAAGAGTTCAACCATGAATACACCGCTCCAACCGGTTCTTTTCACTAGCACTTCCACCTTGTGCTTCAGATCTTCCGATACCGATTGCGATATGCAAGCGCTTGACCCCGACCCCTGAGGATTCATCATCCTCAGTCGGCGATGCGCGCTCCACGCGCGCACACCCTCGGGCGCTGCGAGGCCGAAAATGCCTTCACCAGTTCCTTCGATAAAAGGTTGAGTGAGCAACGGAACACGCTCTGCCCACTCTTTGGTCGCGCTCTCCAACTCCTGAGGGTTTGCGCATATCCATTTCCGGCAGTTGTGCACGCGCCCTTGCCGCACGGGAACACATTCAGCAGCCTTCAGAATAATTGGAAATGATTCTTCAGCGCTGAAGGTCAGAACATCGTTCCTGTTTCGGGCGATCATCGTCCTAGGGACATCGAAGCCCGCCTCTCGGGCTGCCTGAAATTGCTGGCACTTGTTTAATGCCAGATCCGCTTGGGTGCCCTGGGGTCCGGCCAAAAACCAGCCATCTTCAAGCTTGGCTCTGCTCGCCAGCCATACGGCCTGGTCATCCAGCGGAAACAGGATTCGCTGACCATCATCACCCTCACCCTCGATACGAGCCATGACGGCATGCAAATCAGACAGCGACTTCTGCAAATCCACTTCCGGCGGACAGATTTCATGGCATACAACATGACGACTATGCCGCAAGGCCGAGGGCCGTCCCTTACGGGCAACCGCGGCGACACGAAAACCTTCGTCCACAAGGCTCCATACTACTTCCGGAGCAGCGGCGGCTTCCGCAAAGCCGATCAATATAGTGGGTGACATCTCTCAATGCCTAAACGATCGTAACAAGGCAGGTAAACCTCATAGGGCGGATCAGTGAGTTGAGGCCGTAGTCTGCTTTGCTGCTTCGGACTGATTTAACTGTCCGGCAATCACTTCCGCAATGATCCGGTATCCATTCTTGTTCGGATGCATGTCTCCTGCACTATCGGCAAAAAACTTGCCACCGACGCTCACGGCTCTTTGCAATGCGGACGAGGGGTCAACATAGGGAATGTGGGCATCATTCAGGAACTTGAATGTCTGCTCCTGAGCCAGGCGTTCGTTGACGAGGAGCCTATCTACAACGTCACTCAGAGGAATTGTGGAACCATGTTCGAGATACTCAGCGAACGCCATTTCCTTGGTCGGGATTACAACGACGACAAATTGGATGTGATTTTTCCTGCAGATTTCGTCCATCTCCTTCAGGAGCTCGAATGTAATGCGCATGCCCTCGCGAACGCTTTCCCTGCTCTGGTCAAGATTGTGCAAATTACCTACCGGCTGGAAGGCTTCTTCAATGTGCTTTTCAGGCATAATCAGCGAGGTAGCCATGCCCGGATAAAGCTGCGCCGCGTTTCTTACTTGGACTTTGCCCTTCAATCGATCACCGATTCCATTATGAACGATTAACTGGTAGGCGACGCTATGCTGGGACAACCATACCCTGATGTGTTTGTGCCAGCTCTGAGTGCCCAGATCATTGGTGTCCCACGTGTCGAAATTGACTTTCACCCCAGGAAGTTGCCTCAGGTGCGCCCAATAATCGAGGCCATATGAGAGATGCCATGCGTTATCGAAGTCATCGGTCAAAGACAAACCACAAAGAATCAAACGAGGTTTGAGGTTCAGCGCTTTCGTCGTGAGGATCTGATAGTACTGATTGGGGCCGTATCCTCCCAAGCCCATGTTATATACGTTCCGGCCAATGATACGTCCGAGGGCATATGGCCAAGAGTCTTCCATCGTCGCCGCGTTTCCGTAGGTTTGAGAGTCGCCAATTGCGACGATGTCTGCCGTTGTGGGTACTTCTCTATTGCGGAAGCCCAGTTTGTCGTAGCCAGCCCTGGCCGTCGGTGACGGAATCGCCCCATATATCGGATCTCTTACCATTCCGACGTTGAGGTAGTCTGCAGCATTTAGCCTGATGCGGGCCACTAATTCACAACAAACTAAGGCAATCGCGCCCGAAAGCACAAAAACACACAGATTGCCAAGGATTTTGCGTATTCTCATGATCTTCAATCCAGCTTGAACTCTTTTCGCCAATCGCCTGTTTCAGTCAGCTTCGGCTGTTCTTTCTTGTCGAGCACATAGTTTCCGACTACCAGGAAATCCATTTCTGTCCTCATAAAGCACCGGTAGGCGTCGTCGGGTGTGCAAACAATCGGCTCGCCGCGAACGTTGAAGCTTGTGTTCACGATTACGCCATAGCCGGTGAGTTTCTTGAACTCCTGGATTAACTCCCAGTATTGAGGATTTGTCTCTCGGTTCACACTTTGAATGCGCGCCGAGTAGTCAATGTGGGTGATCGCCGGCAGATCAGAGCGGAGGAAATAGAGTCTATCGTACAGCGGCTTTTCGTGGTAGCCCTCCGGAAGGGGTATCTGCTTATCCTCACGGACCTGCGCCACCAAAAGCATGTAGGGTGAGGGCCGATCGAGTTCGAAATACTCCGAAATATCCTCTTCCAACACTGAAGGCGCGAACGGTCTGAACCCCTCACGATACTTAATTTTAAGATTCAGTTTCTTCTGCATCTCAGGATTGCGCGCATCCCCAAGGATGCTACGATTCCCAAGCGCGCGGGGACCGAACTCCATGCGTCCCTGAAACCAACCGACGACGTTGCCGTCCGCGATCTTTGCGGCAATATCATGGGTCAACTCTCGAAAATCGTCGAAGTATCGCGCTTGTGCGTCGTACTTTTGTAAAGCCCGGCGAATCTCCTTATCGGAGAATTCCGGTCCCAGATAAGATCCTGCGATAGCATCCCCATGACCATTTACTTCACGCTCGTTTCCGTCATGGATGTGCCAGACGGCATAAGCCGCACCAACCGCGCCACCCGCATCGCCAGCAGCCGGCTGAATCCACAGATCCTCGAATGTTCCTGCTCTAAGCAGCTTTCCATTCGCCACGCAGTTCAGCGCCACCCCACCAGCCAGCACTAGGTACTTGCTGCGCGTGAGTTGCCGGGCGGTGCAGGCAAGGCGGAGAACAATCTCCTCGGTCACCTGTTGAATGGCCAGCGCCATGTCCATATAGATAGGAGAGATCTCGGATTCGGCCTTGCGGCGTGGAACACCGAAGAGCCCCGCCCATTTCGCGTCGTTTGCCATCTTCAAGCCGGTGGCATATTCGAAGTAATCCATATTCAGCACAATCGAGCCATCCGGCCTGATATCCACCATCTCTTCCACAATTTTCTTCCGGAAATTGGCAACGCGTTCTGAATTAGGATTGCCGTATGGCGCCAGTCCCATCAGCTTATACTCGCCGCTGTTTACGCTGAATCCTGTGTAGTAGGTAAAAGCCGAGTAAAGCAGCCCCACCGAGTGCGGGAAATGCAATTCCTTGAGAATTTCAATCTCTTTCCCACGGCCATGTCCGATTGTGGTGGTAGCCCACTCTCCTACTCCGTCTACCGTAAGGATTGCGGCATCCTGAAAGGGTGACGGATAGAAAGCGCTGGCCGCGTGGGACAGATGGTGTTCCGGGTAATACATCGGCACGTTCCCGTCACCGAGTTCCGCCAATTGCTCCTTCAGCATGCGTCTCATGAAAAGCTTCTCTTTGATCCACACCGGCATCGCGGAGAGGAAACTCACAAAGCCCGAGGGTGCAAAGGCGTGATATGTCTCGAGGAGCCGTTCGAACTTTAGAAATGGCTTGTCATAGAACGAGACGGCAGCCAGATCCTTGTAGTTGATCCCGCCTTCTTGCAGGACGTAGCGGCAGGCATGGATAGGAAATGACGAATCATGCTTCTTCCTGGTAAACCTCTCCTCCTGCGCCGCAGCCACGATCTGGCCGTCGACCAGCAATGCTGCGGCACTATCGTGGTAGAAAGCCGATATTCCAAGGATCGCGTTTTTCATAGTGGTGTCCTTCCGAAGCCAATCTCGCCGGCTTGGGAGCGATGGTTAGAACAGCGTGTAGATGAATGGCGCGATGGCGGACGCACCAGCAAAAATCATGAGGGCGCCAAACGCCAGAATGATCACTATAAAGGGCAACAGCCAGAATTTCTTCCGCTGTTTCAGAAAACCCCACATGTCCTTCATGAAACTCATGTTGATGTTTCTCCTTTTATTGTGCTTGGGGGGATTACGAGAGAAGAGGCTGGGCGTTGCGGAGTTACTAACTGCCTGTCTTCGGCCTGCCTGACTTGCTCAAGTTGGCCAAAACCCACTGCTGCAACTGGTCCGAAATCAGATTATTGGCCTTGGCATTCGGGTGATCATCCAGGGTCGTCACCCACAACGTATTCTCCGGGCCATGATCCTTTAGTCCCTCAATCAGCTCCACAGCCGGTATATTGTCGGCGGCCACGACATTTTTGATCTTCTGGTGGGCAGCCTTGAAGGGATAGGTCTCACCATTGATTTGGTGCAACTCGGGCAAAAGCGCGACCAGAACATCTGCTCCATTACTGCGTGTGGAATTGGCAAGATTGCTTAGGGCCTGCTTGCACGCCCGAAATCCAGGTTTATCGTCGTCATAAAGCGAGGAGTAGTAGTGCTTCCAGTCTGGGCGCATTCCAAAATGCCGCAATACTCCATCGAATCGATTCGTGGCAAATGCAATAAGATAAGAGCGATCGATCAAGAATCCCTTCTTTTCCAGCGGCACCGGCTCGGGGTCATTTATGAAGAACACCAACACAACTAAATCAGGGTGGAAGTCGCGTCCGCGCGTTTCGTAGTACGTTACTTCCTGAACCGTGTCGTAATTACCGACACCTGCGTCGATTACCTCCACCTTGTCATATCCAGGCGGCAGATTGGCATTCAGTTTTCGCTCCAGAAATTTAGCCGCTGTATCTTCCAGTCGCACGCCCCAACCGAAAGTGGTTGAATCCCCCAGCATCATAATGCGGTAGGTGTGTGGCGGTTTTTGCTGTGCATACTCCCGATCCCGCAGGCCTTGGGAATTGATAGAAACGGGCACACCCATTAGAAATGCGGAACGGTTGGGCGTATGGGCGAAGCTCAAACTGGGATTTGCGACCGGCTGCTTCAATTGGGTCGCGTACTTCCACATTTCCATGGAAAAGTCTCGGCTCTTCGCAAAGACTACGCGCAACGCCAACTCCATCCCGCTGCAACAAATTAGAATTGTGATTACCAGCACGACGAGATTGAGCAGAATGCTATTCTCTTGATCAGCTCGTGGTCTTCTCTGACTCTGCGGTTCTGCATGGGCTGGCATATCAACCGTTCCACTCTTCATTGAGTACCTCTCCCTATCTACCGGCCTTCTCGATGCGCCTGGTCTCTCCAGAAAACCCAGCGCGCTCGCCAATTTAGAACGGTCTCTCCAGATCAGTAGCTGAGAACTTGTGGTTCCTCTCAAGCATGATTGATCCCTTGCTGGCTTTGAATGCCCGGAGCTTCAACGAATCCTTGCCGGCCAGCCGGCGCAGGATAGCCACCGGCATCACAACAAGGAAGAACACAATTGAGAGCAGGACCTTCGGCATAATCACCCCGAGCAAATCCGCCAACCCTAGCCACAGAACTGCCACCGGACGGAAAATTTGGGGCAGGACCATGTTCACGACCTGCAGAGCTATGGCAATGTAGAGGTAGGCGGCGAATCGTCCGCGGATGGCCAGGATGAGAAGCAAAAGCACCATGGCCATGCCAGTGTCGCGGCTCTGGTCTTTAGTGATCTTTCTCTTAAAGAATTCCATCACGAGTGCTCTCCTTCCAAGACTTTCGACGGTCCTCTGGACTTCTGCCTCAAACGAGTCTCTGCTGGCATCCCCTTTAACCCAGTGTTAGAACCGTCTGAGATCTGGCGCCTACGTACTTTAAAACATGCAAGCAAATTCTGAAGAGAACGTAATGTTTGCGCCGCATTGAATGCAAACAAACTTACTTAGGGCATGAAAAAGAGTTGAAGACTATCAGGTCAGAATGGCTGAAACATTTCTGCGCCGCTTCACCTTACCGATAAGGCTACCGTGCAACGGCAAAACAGGGTGCAATCGGCAAATCTTCAATCCAGCGAGCCAGTCCATCGCCCGTAAGAAGCCGATACTCATCTGAGTTCACAGGATGTGTCTCCACCTCGACAACAAACTGGCGAGCAAGAGTGCGAATACGATCTAGGCGGCTCTTAGGTTCGAATGGTGGTAAGGAAAACAAAAAGTCGACAATACGGTGCCGCCGGGCCAACCTGTGATCTACCGCTTGACGATACAGGCGATTCGTTAAGCCTTTCTCCCCACGTCGAAACAAAAAATTTCGACGGACAACAGTTCCAGGCGGCAACAATCCCCCAAGAAGGACATTCGCGCACAGATGCATGTGATGGTGACCATCAAGCCGCTGCGCTTGTGCGCCATAAAGCCGAAGAAATTCGTCGCGTTGCGCTGTCACTACATATTCAAATGAGCGCCTTAGCCCAGGATGGAAAACGATCTGATTGAATCGGCGCCGCAATAGGTACGCAGCGATTCTTTGCTGGTGTTCCGCCAGTCGGCGGGAGACATTTGACGCGGAAAACTCGGTTGTGAAATTTAGGTGCAGCCCAGCGTCAGTCCCTCGCTCGCGGGCAATCAAGGCAGCTCGCTCCGAATCCTCCATGAACACCATAGCGCTGACCGAAGAAACGGTCTGCCGAACGACGCAGTCCAAAATGCGATCGGTCGTATCTTGGTCTCGGCCCCAATCGTCTGCGTTGATAATGAGGAGCCCGCCACGGGGCGTTCGGCCGCCCTGATCTCTCGAAATGCCGGCCTGGTCAATTCCGGCCGCCGGCCTTGGAGCTGATATGCTTGCGTTCATTAGCGACGTCCGGCTAGTGCCGCTTCTCTGTTTGCAATCGGCAGGGCGTAGGTTAACTTTCCATTCTCAAGCTTGGCATAAGCCACACTTGCACGCTCAGAACCCTTTCCGCGAACCGACCAACTTCCATCCTCTCCCCTCATTAAAGTCATGTTGTTCCGGTCTCTCCACCACGTGTCTACTTCGCCGGGCAAAGCCAGCCACATGTTTTGTTGCTTGGCGTACGTCCCCAATGTCTGCAGGAGCTCACGATAGAGATCCTGCCTGCTCCGCTCTATGGTGTAGTCGGGATGGATGATAAAGCTCACTAGTCCATGCCTTGCGACAATCGACTCGATCTGTTTCGTCCACATATCCATCGGGTCCGAACGAATGATGTTGTAAAGCGGATAATCCTGAATAGTGGTCAAGGGCAATTCGACCATGTCCCCGACAAAGAAGGGGAAAACTGTGCAGCAACCCCCGCGCTGCGGATCTAGATGAGCAACATTGGGTACAGACATGTCATAGGAGAAATCGAAAGCGTCGTACCAGGCAAAGTTGCGGTACATGATCGGCGACCGAAATCCCCTTGCTCCCCATTTCTCGGCGTATTGGTTGATGGCCTTAGCTCGATTTCGAAACAGCTCTTCCGAGCTGAATAGCTTTCCGTCATGGTTTAAACCATGGACACAAACCTCGCCTCCCTCTCGGCGAATTGTTTCAAGCACGTGCGGAGGAACGGCGTATCTCACTTCCGGAACCAGTTCGAAGGAAGACCGGATTCCCGTTTCCTGCTCCAACTTGAGAATAGTGGGACAAAATTCCAGGCCCTCAGCCGTCTCCACGTCGTGAGTCATGATCGCGCACGATTGAAACCCCTCGGGCCAATACCAAATAAATGGAATCTGCTCCGCTCCTGTGGCCTTCAACACATAGGTCCACAGGTATCGGATCAAATCGTCAACCGTGGTGTCCAGCGGCCAGGCCGGAAACGATATTTTCTGCCAATCCCGCAGGGCGAACCGTTGCAGGATCCTTCGAAAATGAACGGGGAAGAGGGGACGGAGGGCGTAATACACGCGCCGCGAAATGGCCCTGCTGTTGGCGATATAGGGGATCTCAGCGTTTGCCGCGGAGACGTACTTTTCCAGGCGAAGATTGTCAATGATCTCGCTCGGATCGAACGGCAGTGCAGTCGCAGGATCTTCATGTGAGGTGGTTGCGTCAATCCGAGGCAATTTTTCCGGGAGGTCTGGCGAGGTCAAGACTTCAGACGTCCGACCATATAATTGCAGATCGCCGAACCTAAAGAATCGCTCCGCGCCGAAGCCTGACGAGCAGGTTACATTCTCGAGGAATGAAGGCGGACACTTAGTGTACTCAATAAAGCGGTGATGAAAATTCGCCGCATCACGCTTGGGCGCTTCAACTTGTATTTGACTATCTTTCATAGTCGGACTACGAGAAGCGTAATCCCTTCTTCAGAAAGGCTTTGACTTCGCCGCTTGTCGGATAGGTGTAGTTTCTCCAATCGCCAACAGGCTGGGGCGTGGCTTTCGTCGACTCCGGATCATAATTCTCCAGGAACGAACATAGAAGCTGTCCGCCGGAAACGGACGTCTTCCAATTCAGACTGTAAACAGTGTCGGTTTCAGTAACAGGAACTTCAGCCTGCGCCACTAAGTCGCCCGCGTCGAATGCTTTTGCCACAACATGCAAGGTCACACCCACCTCAGTTGCACCGCTGAGGAGCGCATGAAAGCTCGGTGCCATTCCCCTATATTGAGGCAATAGTGACTTGTGCAAATTCCAGCAGGCATAGCGGCCAACTGATTCACGCACCGTCTTGCCAATGTAATGGCTGAAGTTTGTCGAAATGATCAAATCAGGGTTCCAGGACCGCAGCTTGGCCACACTTTGCTGGTCATTGATGTCAGCACTTACAAACTGCTCGACGCCATGCTTTCGCGCAAGTTGCGATGGCAGGAGCGGCTTGTTTTTATTGAAGGACCGCCTAAGCATTTTGATGTGAACCATCTGCAGCAGAAATAGCAAACCGCTTCTGCGTAAGGTAAAAAAAGCCGCTCCCAGATTGGACTTCTTGTAAATCACACACGACGAGATAACCGATCCGACGATCCACTCAGAGTGTCTCTCGTAGAGGAGCCGCTGCATCTCTCCGGCAAACTCGTCATCAGCGGCGAGCAGAACGATTCTCAACGGCGGACGAACGCCGTTCGATGACCCGCGCGCTGTCATCGGAACGCACCAGCTCTGTCATAAGATTGCATTTGAGCGCCGTCGCTGTAGCTATCACCGCAACTGTCCGCTACCAGTTTCAGATATTTCTGCTTCATCACCCCCCAGCGGATGGGCCTATATTCGCTCATCGCCCTTTTGGCCAACTGAATACGGCGGGCTGGGTTTTGGTACAGGTCGACCATTTGCCTTGCTAAATCGGAAATGTCATGTGGCTCGAAATAGGCGAGGGCGTCCTCAGAAAAATAGTACCGGATCGTCTTTAACCGCGACGCAATTACGGCTTTTCCCATGATGATGTACTCGGAAAGTTTGCTCGAGAAAGACAGGTCTAGAAAAACATCCTGCCTCGTGGGCAAGATTCCGACATCGCACATCTTTAGCCAGCCGGGTATCTGCTGGGGGAGCAGGAGGCCAACAAATCTCACCTTCGATTCCAAACCGAGCTTACGAGTGAGCCTTTCCAGGGAGTTCATTTCCGATCCCTTCCCCAAAATCCACAACTCGGCCCCCGGCATGTTGTGATGCGCGATACCGAATGCCTCGATTGCAATGTCCAGTCCGTAGATATCAGTAGCCGTCCCGTGGTACATCATCACAAAATTCGGCGGCGGGTCCGATGCAACGGTAGGAGCCGAAGCCTCCGAGGCCGCTTTGAAGAACCCTTCATCAACAGAGTTCATGACAATAGTAGATTTGGAGGGCGGCAAACCTCTGCTCACGAGGAGGTCCTCAATCGGCTGGTTGATATTGATGACGTGATGGACAAAGTTGAGACTGATCTTCTCTACGAATTGAAGTATCTTGACCAACCATGAATCCGGTTTAATTCGATACTTCGAAATATAAAACTCTGGAGTGATCTCGTGCATGTCAAGGATGAGCTTCGCGCCCTTCCATTTCGGATAAACGCAGGCGAACACCAAGAAGTCGGGGAGGTTATTTATATCGACTACCGCGTAGTGTTTTTGATGCTCGAGGACGGAAACTTTATAGAGAGCCCAGAAGAAAAAACATAGGTATTCAAAGGCATAGCGTACACGTGATCCCCTCTTTTTACTGAGGGAGACTGCATAAATATTGACGCCTCCCAAATCGTAATTCTTTGATTTCGAATAACTAGACCGAATGGCAAGCACGTCCACCTGATAGCCCGCTGAAACCAAAGCCTCGGCCTTTCTCCTCACACGAATATCGGTTTCGTAGTGATTCTGTAGCAAAATGCAAATGGATTTCACGGAACAGATCCTAGAATTAAGAGATTTGCCTGCGCCCTCAATCAGCAGTTGGGGGTTCTAATGTTTGACGATCGCGTTAGTGGACGCATTGGAGGTCTAACTAGGAGGACGCGGAGCTATGCAACGTCCTGTCTCACCTTGGACCCGGGACTTTGAATACGGAGGAGGTTTCTGACGGTAAGGAATCTGCGTAACCGCTGCATTTGCTCCCGCCTACGGAAAGCCACTAACTCCCGTGAAACAGGCCGTTCCGCCTGACGGACCATCGCCCAGGAATAGCCCGCGAGCAACATCAGCCCACCGATTAGGAACGGACGCTGGGTCATCTGATAACTGCTTCTAGCAACCTCCCAAATGGGATGGCCGCCTAGAGCGTAGTCCAAGCGACCATCTCTAAACCTCTTCCTCAAAGCTCCGTACTGCGCTGCTCCCATTTCGCGATGATGCGAACATACCTTCTCAGTGAAGGTCCTGGTTTTCCAGCCCTTCATGCGTGCAGTAATCACCGCGATGTGGTCCACACCCCCACTTTTGACCGGCACATATCCACCGATTTCTTCAAAACACTCTCGCCTGAAAAGCTGGCATGCGCCGGAGACGTGCTCAATGCTGACAAACCGATAGTCATATACCGAACTCCCCTTGAACGGAGTACCTGCCAATCCAATGGCCGGATCGGCAACGAGCTTCCCGAGCAAGAAGGCAAAATACTCCGGATCAAAGGAGATGTCGCCGTCCAGACTACCAATCACCTGGTAGCTTAACTCCTTCACTCTGGCATAGCCGGCGTTAAACGCGTGGATTTTACCTGCGAAATGGCGCTCGCGGCGTTCCGGCATACGCACTAGCTCGATCCAAGGGTGATCTGGAAGGTACTTTCTCACGATATCGTCGGTACCATCTGTCGAGCCATCACTAACGATGACCCACTTGAGTGGACGAACACTCTGTGCCACCACAGAGTTGATCGTCAATTCGATGAACCCCGCTTCGTTGCGCGCCGGTGTAATCAGAACGTAAGTCGGAAGAGTTTGCATATAGATTTACGTAGCTTGAGCTACTTGTGGATCACCTTGCGGCTGCCTCACACGCGAATCGCTTTCACACAGCAGAGTGGAGAGTGCCAATAGCATCCACGCCTGAGACCATCTCATGTAGGACGTACGGATCGTGCACAAGCGAAGCACCCTATAGTAGAAGAAGCCGCGATCATCCCACATGTGATTCATGGCCCATTGCAAAACTGAATGGGCCAGCTGCACGCATTTCGGCTCCATATCCTGAAATGACAGTAACGTGATAATGCTTTGCGCTACACAGTGAATGTCAATCGGGTAGGTACGGTTATGAAAGTATCGGGGCGCGCCATCTTCCCGGAAGAAGTGACAAAGGTAGAATTCGAGTCCCCGCCGAATGCACGCTTCGAACTCGGCTGTTTTCAGATAACGACCGATGGACTGCAAAGCGCAGAGGTTATATCCAGTATGGAAGTTATCGATCCACTGCTGGGTTGCCGATTCGCCATAGTTCCAAGAGCCGTCTGCCTTTTGCTTGGAAACTGAATACCGTGTTGCCTTGAGGGCGGGATCAAGGAATCGCTCGTCGCTCGTATGCCTATGAATGCGGGCCAACAACGCGGCCGCAAGCAGGCTGGCATTATGCGTTCGGGCACGAAGCGAGGGCAGCGGATAGCTGAAGCTGGCCACTGAGCCTCCGTCGGTCCAGTAAAGCTCATTTACAAGATAACTAGCCGCACTCACCGCCATATCCAAATATTGTGAGTCCCAACCCTGCTCATAGGCATCCAGGAGCGCATTCGCGACAAAGGTCGTACAGACTAGGTTAGGAGTCCCACGGGGGACCACAATGGTCCGCGTCTGCCAAGGAAAGCTGTATCCCCAGCACCAATAGCGACTGTGCGGAGAACGGAGCCTGATGAGGGTCTGTGTGAACGACGGAATAAGGTCTTTATCGCCAATCAACTGAACCATCGATAGCTTGAGCGCGGACATAAGGAACAACGCTATAGCCTTCGGGTTTTGTGTCTTCGGGATTAGTAAAAGAGGGCGAACATTGATGGGACTTCGCTTCAGTACCTGCGTAAGGGCTACCCTCGGAAGCCTCGAGTTAACTAACGGTAAGCGCGCGACAAGGGGACTGTTCAGGGCGTCATAAGGATCATAGCCCGCCCACTCATTGTCCTGGCAATATGCCAAGTGTTTCAGTGTGCAAGCACGCATCTTGTCTACAGAAATGAGAAAGTCCATGTTAAGTGATAGCTGATGATCCAAGACCCACGACCCCCAAATACTTATCGTTGGCAGGTCGTGACCTGTGCGACCAGGGACGCTTCCGGTATTTCCTGCGCAGGACCAATCATCTTTTCAACTAACGCGAGATACCGCTGTTTCATGACTTCCCACCGTAGTGGGGCGTATTCGGCCTCTGCGGTTGCAGCCAGCCGAGCGCGGAGATCCTTGTCTCGATAAATGCGAAGCATCTGCCGGGACAAATCTACAGGGTCGTTTGGCTCAAAATAAGCGAGAGCATTTTCACTAAAATAATAACGTATGGCTTTTAAACGAGAGATGATGACGGGCCTGCTCTTCACGATATATTCCGACAACTTATTGGGTGAGGCAAACTCAAGGAATTTGTCGCGTCTGATGGGTAGAATTCCTACGTCGCACTTGCTTAACCACGAGGGAATGTCGCGCGGCGGGACGAATCCCAATAGCCTAACTTTTGAGGATAGACCGCGGTCCCGAGCGAGCTTTTCGAGCGCAATTTGCTCCGTTCCGTCCCCTAGGATCCACATCTCGGCCCCGGGCATTTCTTCGTGAACAAAACTGAAAGCCTCGATCGCGATATCCAGTCCATAAATCTTCGTGAGCGTGCCGTGGTACATCATCACGAACTTTGGCAATCCAGCTCGTTCGGCAGCAGTTGCCTTTGACTCCAAGCCGAAATTTGCCTCGTCCGCTGAGTTCATTATTACCGTGGTCTTCGGCCCAGGCAGGCCACGACTGACGAAAAGGTCTCTGATGGGTTCATTGATTGTGACCACATGATCTGCAAAATCAAAACTGATTTTCTCCAAATACTTCAGAAGGCGGATCCAGCGTGAGTCCTCCTCGATTCCATATTTGGACATGTAAAACTCAGGAGTAATCTCGTGCATGTCCAAAAGGAGCTTGGCTCCCATCCAGCGGGCGAAAATCCCGGAAAAAACGAGGAAGTCCGGAAGAGTGTTCACATCGACCAAGGCATAACGCCGCGAAGGCATCCGGCTGGTCAAGTGAAAACAAGTCCAGGATACGAAAGCCAGGTACTCGAAGGCATAGCGCGCCAAAGAGCCGCGCCGTTTTGCCAGCGAAACGTTATGGATGTTTACCCCATTGAGCGTGTAGGTCTTCCGGAATGGCGCCCGGTGGACAGAGAGAACGTCAACAGAATATCCTGCGGCGATGAGGGCTTCGGCCTTTCGTCTCACGCGCATGTCGAGCTCATACGAATTTTGCACCAACATACAGACCGATTTCATTTCGCAGCACTAGCGGGTTGGCGCTTCGTCTGTCGAGTACCGTCTTGAACCTGAGGCTCGGAGAATTTGGCGAAAAACCTCAAGCTTTGTTGAAGCAACGGATCCTTTTCGCTGCTGACCTGGCTCTTCCAACAGAAATCGACAACATTCCTTTCAGAGCCAGTGCGACTGTAGACTCTGATCTTCAAAGGAGGCAGTATCTCCTCTCCGTCATAAAGGAGCTGGAGTTG
>Ga0207006_1051_pt1 | contig 27245 bp, 30 predicted proteins | sample Alteio_BWMinCont_84_FD_153497 | JGI IMG/M metagenome (GOLD analysis project Ga0207006, IMG submission 153497) | Enriched cells from forest soil in Barre Woods Harvard Forest LTER site, Petersham, Massachusetts, United States -... | ecosystem: Environmental > Terrestrial > Soil > Temperate forest >...
CCGGGGAAAGGAGATTAATGACGGCGATGGAACTGCCGGAAGAATTGAATGACCGTGAGCGTTCCGCTTTCGTCGGGGTCGATTGGAAGTCTTTACGATGGGAGCCGCATGACCTGGTTGTCACGATAGGGCTTTCCAGGCCCCTGGCGCAGGATGTGGAAGCATCGATTTACTTTTTCGGTTATAATAATAAAACACCGTTTGGATTGATGCCCAAGATCAATGTCCGTTTGGGGGTACTAAGCTATAGCGTTTATGACCAGAACAAACGGCTCATCCAGGGGGTGGTGCAGGTCAACAGGACCCCCAACGATGTTACGATCACAGTGCCGTTAAAATTATTGGGCAATCCCCAAAAGATCCTTTCCAGCGCCAGGACCACCTTGGGGAATTTTCCGTTAGACAATGCTTCATGGGTCGTCGTGGAATTGCAGTGAAAAGACATTTTAATTCGTCATTCTTAAGCGAAGCGAAGAATCTAAATAAATTTTAAAATCTTTCAAAAGGGCAGATCATGAAACTACTTTACACAAAACGTTCCCCCTATGCGCGTAAGGTCAGGGTCATTGCTTTGGAAAAGAATATTCCCTTGGAACTGGTGGATGAAGACCTGCAAAAAAAATCCCAGCGGCTTTTGGACGCCAACCCCTTGGGCAAGGTCCCAACGCTGATTTTAGACAACGGCACCGCCATTTTTGACAGCCCGGTCATCTGCCAATATTTGGACAATCTTAATGATAAGGCCGTGATGGTCCCTCGAGAGGCGCTTGAACGCATCGAAGTCTTAAAGTGGGAGGCTTTCGCCGATGATTTAATGGCCGCGGCCATCAATCTTTATATGGAACACCTCCGGCACCCCAATGATTTTCATAAAGAATTTACCGCGACCCTGGAAAAAAACATCCTTTCAGCCTACGGGTATATCGGGAAGAATTTGGACCAGCTTAAAAGTTTTAATTTAGCGTCCATCGCAGTTGCCTCAGCCATCGGTTATGCCCATTTTCGTCTGCCTCACCTGAAGGTGCGGGGGTCCTTGTCCCAATGGTTTGAAGAAATCTCCAAACGTCCCAGCGTGGCCCAAACAATCCCGGTGGCATAAATGGCGCGGCGCAAACTCAATATTAAACGAAATCATCCGGTAAAGCTTCCCAACGGCCGCACCGTTCGCATAACTTATATTGATCATCCCGGAGCTGTCATCATAGCTCCATTCGTAAACAAGAACACCGTTGTCATGATGCGCCAATTCCGTCCAGCGCTAAACAAGTATATCTATGAATTGCCTGCCGGTACGCTGGATCCCCATGAGCCCATCGCCGCCTGCGCCCGCCGGGAATTGCTCGAAGAAACCGGCCTTAAAACCAAAAAATTGGCAAAATTAGGGGCCATTTATCCAGTGCCCGGTTATTCTACGGAAGTGATCCATATTTTCAAAGCCGAAGACTTGACGATGACCCATGCCCAGCCGGAAATATATGAAGTCATAAAGATCATGCCTATGACCAAGCTCCAGGTGAGAAGGCTTTTTGCCCGGGGATCGCTCATGGATGCCAAAAGCATCTGCACCCTGGCCTTTTGCGGATGGTTATGAAAAACTACGCCTCATCCTTGGTCCTTCTAGGCGCCATTTCCATTGGGTGCGTTTTGGGACTGGTCTTTAAAGAAAAAGCCGTTGTTTTTAAACCCTTCGGCGACATTTTCCTTAATTTGCTTTTTACCATCGTGGTCCCGCTGGTCTTCTTTTCCATTTCTTCGGCGATCGCTTCCATGAACAATGTCCGGCGGCTGGGGAAGATCATTTTATGGATGATGGTGGTTTTTACAACGACCGGCATCATTGCTTCAGTCCTGATGCTTATAGCCGTCCATATTTACCCGCCGGCACAAGGCATTAATATCACCATGCCGGGCAGTACTCATTTTCAAGAGCTGAAAGTGTCCGATCAAATCGTCAAAGCTTTCACTGTTTCTGATTTTGCCGGTCTTTTTTCCAAAAAGAACATGCTGGCCCTGATCATCTTTGCCATGCTCATAGGCCTTAGCGCCTGCACGGTGGGCGAAAAATCAAAAGCATTCATCCAGTTTTTATTGTCCGGCAATGCCGTGATGATGAAAGCCATTTCCTATATCATGCTTTATGCGCCCATCGGACTGGGGGCCTATTTTGCCTATTTGATCGGTGTGCTGGGCCCGCAGATATTAGGCACCTATGTCCGCGCAATGACGATCTATTATCCGATGGCGATCGCTTATTTTTTTATCGGTTTTTCTTTTTACGTATTTTTAGCAGCGGGCCAAAAAGGGTTAAAGGCCTTTTGGCCCAATATCATGCCCGCCGCTGTGACGGCCCTGGCGACCAGCAGCAGCATGGCCACCATACCGGTCAATTTAGAAGCGGCTGAGCGTATCGGCGTGCCGGTGGATATCCGCGAGATGGTCATTCCCATCGGTTCGACGATCCACATGGATGGCTCCTGCCTTTCCGCCGTTCTTAAAACGGCCGTGCTTTTCGGATTGTTCCATATGGATTTTTCGAGTCCCTGGGCCATGGTCACCGCTGTGGGAGTCGCACTTTTAAGCGGTACGGTCATGAGCGGGATCCCGGCAGGGGGGTTTTTAGGTGAATTGATGATCGTCACTCTTTACGGTTTTCCCATCATCGCCATGCCCATCATCTCCATGATCGGCACCTTAGTTGACCCGCCTGCCACCATGGTCAACGCTATCGGAGACAATGTGAGCAGCATGCTGGTCGCCCGCATCCTCGGCGGAAAGAATTGGATGCCGCAGACCCCGGGCAAGGTATAGGGGATATTGATTTTTGGGTGGATGATCTTCGATCTATGCAATATAATTAATGGAAACCCAACGACCTAAAGAAACCTTGAGGTAGAAAGGAACAGTGGATCTTGCCTGATGCCCAGACAATGAATTCGGTTTTAAGCGCCTATGGCATGTCCAATATGCTAAGCGGTGCTAGTAGTGGTGGTTTTTGGTGGAACATCATCGGCGGCATCGTTTTTAGCATCATCGGCTGGTATGCTTTCAGGCATGGGAAAAGAGAAAAAAGCATGCCTCCGATGGTCATAGGCATTGCGCTGATGGTTTATCCGTATTTTGTATACAACACCTTTTGGGCATTTGCCGTCGGCCTAGGCCTGTGTGCCGCGTTATATTTCTGGAGGGAGTAGAAATTTTTGATTCCTTTGAATTTTGAATAGGGTTGAAATTCGCCAAGAGGAGCACGTTAACACGGCGGCCGAGACAGGACCCGCGTAAATTAACCTTGGTTTACCCATTCAAAGTTTACAAGAGGCAAATTTTTAATGGAGAATAAGAATTATGAGCCAGAAGACTTTACGTTTCGCGGTGATCTTGGCCGGTTGCGGCAATAAAGACGGTGCTGAGATCCATGAGTCGGTCTTGACACTTTTAAGCATTGACCGGGCCGGCCATCAATACCAGTGCTTTGCCCCTGACGTGCCGCAGGCCCGTGTTCTTAATTTTTTGACCAACGAAGAAATGAAAGAAAAACGTAACGTCCTTCTTGAAGCCGCCCGCATCGCGCGCAGTAAAATCAAACCGCTGGCTGATTTCGACCAAAACAATTTTGATGTCCTGGTCATGCCCGGAGGCAACGGGGTGGCATATAATCTTTGCACCTTTGCCGCGGATGGTGATAGAATGTCTGTCTTGGCCGCGGTGGAGTCGGCCGTGCGTGCCATGCACCAGGCAGGCAAGCCCATCGGTGCCTTGTGCATATCACCGGTGATCATTGCCCATGTGTTGAAAACAGTGAGTGTCACCTTCGGCAAAGATGAGAAGATCAACGCGATTTTTCAAAAATCCGGGACAAAGACCGCCAATTGCGGAGCCTCCGGCATTGTTATGGACCGGAAAAATAAAATTGTAACAACCCCCTGTTATATGCTCGATGCCCGTATCAGCGAAATCAGCGAGGGAATAGATAAACTTGTCCAGGAACTTATTAAATTATCCGTCATCCTGAGCGAAGCGAAGGATCTTAAGGTGTCTTAAGATCCTTCGCCGGTCAATACGACCTGCGCCTCAGAATGACAAGAAGAAAGTTAAGCCTATGCGCATCCTAGTCATCGAAGACGAAGTCAAGATCGCCCAATTCATCAAGCGCGGCCTGAAAGAAGAAGGCTATGCCATTGATGTTGCCGGTGACGGAGAAGAGGGGCATTTTATGTTAAGTTCCAATGAATATGATGCCATCATCCTGGATTTGATGCTGCCCAAGATCGATGGATTGGCCCTTTGCCGCACCTTGCGAAAAGAAGGCAATCAAACGCCCATCATCATGTTGACCGCCAAAGATACGGTCAAAGACAAGGTCAAGGGCCTGGATTCCGGCGCGGATGATTATCTTCCTAAACCTTTTGCGTTTGAAGAATTGCTGGCACGGGTGCGCGTATTATTGCGCAAGAAAGACAGCCGCGTGCAGACCCAGTTGAAGGTGGATGACCTGGTCATGGATATCCTGACCCATAAGGTCACGCGGGCAGAGCGTGAAATAGACTTGACCGTCAAGGAATACGCGCTCTTGGAATATTTGATGCGCAATGCCGGAAACATCGTCACCCGTACGATGATCTCAGAGCACGTCTGGGACATTAATTTTGACACCTTCACCAATGTCATCGATGTCTATATCAATTACCTGCGCAACAAAATTGACAACGGCTTTGATGTTAAAATGATCCACACCGTTCGCGGTAAAGGTTATCTCCTTAAAAAGTAGACATGCTTCTTGCCTCCATCCGCTTTAAAATTGTCCTCTGGCACATGTTTATCCTGTCCTTGGCCCTGCTTATTTTCGGGATGGTGCTGTACCATAATCTTTACCTGAAAATTTCCGATGACACGGATGATATTTTACGGTCACGCGCCAAAGGCATTGAACAATCCATCGACACCTATTGGGAAGCTGAAAGCATGGCCATTGCCGAAGGTAATGCGAAGGTCCATTTTACCAAAGAAGATAACATCAATTTTATCAGGATCGCCAGGCGCTGGGTGGGGGAAAAGATCAATGATCCGGACTTGATCAATATTATCGTCCGGATATTTGATGCCCACGGTTCTCCCATTGCTTCGACCAGGAACATCCCCATTGAGCACCTAAACACGCGTGTTTTTTATGACGTCAAAAAAGGGGCTGACCACTTTGAGAATGCCTATCTTGATGTTAATGAGACCCCGGCCTTGTTTCGGATCATCACGACCCCGGTCATGGAAAACAGGAGGCTGTCTTACATTGTGCAAGTGGCCAGTCCTCTGGCCCAGCTGCGCACGGTGCTGAGAAATTTACGTTTTTCTTTGCTGTTTTTATTGCCTTTGACAGTCATCCTGACGGGCTTGAGCGGTGTTTTTTTGGTCCAGTTGACGCTCAAGCCCGTTGACCAAATGATCGAAACGATCCACCAGATCACGGCGGAAAATTTGAAGCTGCGGCTTAAGATCCCGGGGACCAAGGATGAAATTGAATCTTTGGCAAAAACGTTTAATCAAATGATCGCCCGTCTTGATGAAGCATTTACCACCCAGCGGCAATTTATGGAGGACATATCCCATGAACTCAAGACCCCGTTGTCCGTGTTAAAGGGTGAGTTGGAAGTCACTTTAAAAAAGATCCGTTCGCCCCAGGAATATGAAAATGCTTTGCAGAGCAGCCTTGAAGAAGTCAACCATCTGGCAGGCATTGTGGAAAATCTTTTGACCCTTGCGCGTTTTGATGCAAAAACCACCATACTGCAGGCTCAGCCGCTGGACTTAAGCTCATTGATCAAAGACGCGGTGGAAGCCATACAGGTGCTGGCCGTCCAAAAAAACATAACGCTGCAATTCAACACCGCCCATACGGTGGAAATATTGGCAGATAAAAACCAGCTTAAGAGGCTGGTCCTTAATTTACTGGACAATGCCATAAAATATACGTCGTCAGGAGGCAGGGTCTCCATTGATCTTCACCAGCAGAGAACTTCGGTGGACATAGATATTACAGACACCGGTATAGGGATCCCTGAAAATGAGTTGCCGCATATTTTTGACCGCTTTTACAGGGTTGACAAGTCCCGCAGCAGCATCGGTTTTGGTTTAGGCTTAAGCATTGCCCAATCCATAGCCATGGCGCATGGCGGGAGAATCTACGCTAAGGCGAATGTCCCTCAAGGGACTATTTTTACCATTTCACTTCCGATAAAACCTAGATAAGGTTATAATATTTTAATTTTATTCTAATCACTGTCTAATCCAAAGGCGTTTAGACTTAATAAAATATGAAAAGAGTTTTTCTAACTTGGTGCCTCTTATTGGCCGGTACTTCGCGGGCATTAGCGGATAATCCTGCGATGGCAGCGGAAATCATGCCCTTTGCTTCTCATACAATATTGGGGGGCATGGTCAAGTCCGTTTCCTGGGCCGACCCGGCAAAAGGGACAAAATCTGAAATTACCGTCAAAGACGGCAGTGGAAAAATCACCAATATTTATGTGATGTCAACCACCACCCTTTGGGATATGGATGCGAAAGCGATCATGCGGGACAAAATAATCCCCAGGGCCAAGGTCAATGTCATCTACCTCACGACCCCCGAAGGCATCAACGTCGGCAAATCCATCAAGATCCTAAAGTAAATTCACCCTTGACCACCCAACAAGCCCCACCCAATCAAATCTAGGCTGATAAAATATTTTCTTGAATATTTTTCTGGTTATGTTATATTTACATTGTACATATGAATGATCTTAAATTTAGCTGGGACAAAAGCAAGGCTTTATTAAATAAAAAGAAACATGGTGTATCTTTTGAAGAAGCTGTCACAGTTTTTTATGATGACGATGCTTTGGAGTTTTACGACCCCGATCATTCGGGGCATGAAGACAGGTTTATTTTAGTGGGGTTGAGCTTTCGTTCGAAAATTTTAATGGTGTCTCACTGCGTGAGAGAAACAGGTTCGCTTATCAGGATTATTTCAGCAAGGAGAGCTGCTAAACAAGAAGCTCAAAAATATTGGGAGGAAAAACCATGAGGGCAGAATACGATTTATCAAAGATGAAATTTCGTCGCAATCCTTATGCCGCCCGTTTAAAGAAGCCTGTGACTATCCGTCTGGGTGCGGATATTATTAGTTATTTTAAATCGATGGCCAAAGAAATGGGTGTGCCTTATCAAAATTTAATTAACCTGTATTTAAGAGATTGTGTACAGGCCCATCGTAAGATTGAATGGATAGCGCGTTAAATAGGGGAAAGTATGAATAAAACAATGTTCGGGAAAATTTGGCAGGACCATCTGGTGAGGGCCTCTCAGGGGGACACTTCTCTAATATATGTCGATTTGCACCTGGTGCATGAAGTGACAAGCCCTCAGGCTTTTGCGGCATTAAGGGAAAATAAAAGGACGGTGCGCTGCCCCGGGAAAACAGTGGCCACCATGGACCATAATGTGTCCACCCGCACCAAGGACATCACCAAGGTTGATGCCAACTCCCGCACACAGATGGATACTTTGTCCCAAAATTGCCGTGAATTCGCCATCCGGTTATATGATTTCAAGGACAAAGACCAGGGGATCGTGCATGTCATAGGCCCTGAGCAGGGCCTGACCCTGCCGGGTACGACCATTGTCTGCGGGGACTCCCATACCGCGACCCACGGTGCTTTCGGGGCCTTGGCTTTCGGCATCGGTACCTCTGAGGTGGAACATGTTTTAGCCACCCAGACCTTGCAGCAAAACCAGCCTAAAACCATGTCGATCAACATCGACGGGAAATTAGGTAAAGCCGTGACCTCCAAGGACATTATTCTGTATATCATCGGCCAAATAGGTACTGCCGGTGGCACGGGTCATGTCATTGAGTATGCAGGCACGGCGATTCGTGCCTTGTCCATGGAAGCCCGCATGACCATTTGCAACATGTCCATAGAGGCAGGTGCCCGTGCCGGGATGATCGCTCCTGATGAGACCACTTTTAATTATATCAAAGGCCGTGACTTTGCGCCTAAAGGAAGTGATTGGGACAAGGCCGTCGCTTACTGGAAAACCTTGCCCAGCGATAAAGATGCTAAATTTGATAAGGTTTTGAATATTAAAGCTGAGGATATCAAGCCCATGGTGACTTGGGGTACTTCTCCGGGGCAGGTGACCAGCGTCGATGGGGTTGTCCCTGATCCGGAATCGATGAAAGGTGCGGTTGACCGTACGGCTGCCCGCAACGCCTTAGCGTATATGGACTTGAAACCCGGCACTAAAATATCGGACATCAAGATTGATAAAGTTTTTATAGGTTCCTGCACCAACGGCCGTATCGAAGACTTACGTGCCGCCGCCGGGATCGTCAAAGGCAAGAAGGTGGCGGCGGGAGTGACGGCCATTGTCGTCCCTGGCTCCGGCAGGGTGCGCCTTCAAGCAGAAAAAGAAGGGTTGGATAAAATTTTTATCGATGCCGGCCTGGAGTGGCGCTTTGCCGGCTGTTCCATGTGTTTGGGCATGAACGATGACCAATTAAAAAAAGGCGAGCGCTGTGCCTCAAGCAGCAACCGCAATTTCGAAGGCCGTCAAGGCCCCGGCGGGCGCACGCATTTGATGAGCCCCGCCATGGCCGCCATGGCCGCCCTGAAAGGCAAAATCACGGATATTAGAAAATCAACACTGTCATTCTGAAAATCAACATTGTCATTCTGAGCGAAGCGAAGAATCTCTTAAAGAACAACATATGCAGCCATTCACAACCCATACAGGCCTCGCAGCACCCTTAAACCGCGTCAACGTAGACACCGACGCCATCATCCCCAAACAATTTTTAAGAAAAATTGAAAAAACCGGATTTGGCAAACATCTTTTTCACGAATGGCGGTACAGCGATTATGAAGGCACCAAGGAGAACCCTGATTTTATTTTGAACCAGCCGGCCTTTCGCAAGGCCACGGTGCTTTTGGCGCGGGACAATTTCGGCTGCGGCTCCAGCCGCGAGCATGCGCCCTGGGCCTTGGCGGATTTCGGGTTTAAATTGATCATCGCGCCGTCCTTCGCGGATATTTTTTATAATAATTGTGTTAAAAACGGCATTTTACTGGCACAATTAAGGTCGCCGGAAGTTGACGAAATATTCACCTTTGTCGAGAAAAATAAAGGGGCGAGCATCAGCGCGGATTTGCCCTCTCAAACAGTGACGGCAGGGGGAAAGGCGTACCCCTTTCCAATGGATGCTTTTAATAAGGAATGCCTTCTCAAGGGCTTGGATAGTATCGGCTGGACTATGCAGTTCGCTGATAAGATCAACAGCTATGAAGAAAAGATCAAGTCCCAAAGGCCGTGGTTAAACAACAAGGAGGTTTAAATGCATTACAATATTTTGACTATTATGCTGGATACAATTGTTTTTTTTGGGATATTGGCGCTGCTCTCAAATTATACAATAGCAAAGCTGCTCAAAGAAATACGTGACATTTTAAAGAATAAATAATTAAAGTAATTCGTCATTCTTAAGCGAAGAATCTTAAGGAAAATTATGTCTAATCTCAGAAAATTCTCTTCCATCGTCGTCGATGGATACGGCCGCGCGCCCAACCGGTCCATGCTTAGGGCCACGGGCTTTAAGGATGAAGACTTCCAAAAGCCGCAGATCGGGGTCGTTTCCACCTGGAGCATGCTGACCCCCTGCAACATGCACATCGACAAGCTCGCCTTAAAGGCTGTCGAGGGGACGGATGCGGCCGGAGGCAAAGGGATCATTTTCGGCACCATCACCGTTGCCGACGGCATTTCCATGGGCACCGAAGGGATGAAGTATTCCCTGGTGTCCCGCGAGGTGATCGCTGATTCGGTGGAGACCGTCGCCGGCTGCGAAGGGTTCGACGGCTTGGTGGCCGTCGGCGGCTGCGATAAAAACATGCCGGGCTGTCTTATCGCCATGGCCCGTTTAAATCGTCCGTCGGTGTTTGTATACGGCGGCACGATCCTGCCCGGTTGTTACCAGGGCCGCAATGTCGACATTATTTCGGTTTTCGAGGCCGTGGGCCAGCACGCCGCCCAAAAAATTTCCGATAAGGAACTGAAAAACATCGAGACCTGTGCCATCCCCGGTCCCGGTTCCTGCGGCGGCATGTATACAGCCAACACCATGGCCAGCGCTATCGAGGCCATGGGAATGAGCCTGCCTAACAGTTCCATGCAAATTGCGGTATCCAGGGAAAAAGAACTGGATTGTTTCAATGCCGGCCAGGCTGTCATCCATTTAATGAAAAAGAACATCAATCCCCGCGACATCATGACCAAAAAAGCTTTTGAAAACGCCATTACGGTGGTGACGGCCCTGGGCGGTTCCACCAATGCTGTTTTGCATCTGATAGCCATTGCCCATGCCGCGGGAATAAAATTGACCCTTGATGATTTCACCCGCATCGGCCGTAAAACGCCGGTCCTGGCTGACCTTAAGCCCAGCGGCCGATTTGTAACAGCGGAATTAGCGGCCATCGGCGGGCTTGTGCCCCTGATGAAAATGCTATTGGACGAGGGCTTGCTGCACGCGGAGTGCATGACAGTGACAGGCAAGACCGTGAGTGAGAATTTAAAAAACGTAAAACCTTACCGTGAAGGCCAGCAGATCATCCGTCCTTTCAATAACGCCATTAAAAATGAAGGCCATTTGGTCATGCTCTACGGCAATTTGGCCTCCGAGGGGGCTGTTGCCAAGATCACCGGCAAGGAAGGGACGCTGTTTAAAGGGCTGGCCCAGGTTTTTGAATCTGAAGAGACAGCGCTGAAGGCCATATTGGACGGCAAGATCAGCAAGGGCGATGTGATCGTTATCCGCTATGAAGGTCCAAGAGGCGGGCCCGGCATGCGCGAAATGCTTTCCCCGACTTCCGCAATTTCCGGGCGCGGCTTGGGCAAGGACGTGGCCCTGATCACCGACGGCCGTTTTTCCGGAGGCAGCCATGGTTTTGTGGTGGGCCATATAACGCCTGAAGCGTATAACGGAGGATTATTGGCCATTGTCAAGAACGGGGACAAGATCACGATAGACGCCCTTAAGCGCCAAATCAATTTAAACGTATCTGCGGCCGAAATCAAAAAACGCCAAAAAGCCTGGAAACAACCAAAACCAAAATACACCCGCGGCGTCCTGGCCAAATATGCCAAGCTTGTAACGAGCGCCTCCACAGGTGCTGTGACAGATTAACATTGTTGTCCTGAAATGTCATTGTCATCCTGAGCGAAGCGAAGGATCTCTAATAGAACAACCTGTCATTCCCGCGAAAGCGGGAATCCAGTGTCATCATAGATAGCTATTTAATGAGGAGTAAGGAATTATTACCTGTCACACGGGATATTTTTGCCGTCTGCTTCGGTTTATGGCAACAATGTTCTAAAGATTCTCTTCATTTGGAACATTCTTGCCATAACTCCTCGCAGACATTTGGCAAAAAATCCCTGATTGTGTGCCAGGTAATAATTCCTTACTCCTCATCGCAATCTTTCGTGAGACCCTATATGAATGCCAATGCGAACAAAAGCCAAGAATATTTATCAGACAACGAAATTCTTCTTTTACTAGCATTAAAGAAGAAGGGAGGCAAGGGAGAACGATATAGGGTTCTCAATGAAATAGGCAAAGGGGCTTTCAAAAAATTATTGACTAATACTGATTTAGAAGAATTAAAAAGCGGTAATCGCGCCAGGTATGAAGCTAATTTAAGTTGGGCTAGTGATCGTCTAAAGAAAAAAGGATATTTAAGAAGAGATTCTCCTCGTGGCCTTTGGGAAATCACGGATGAAGGTACAAAAAAGCTTCTTGAGACGTTTCAACAGAAATAATTCGTATTTATTGCGGTAAAAATTTATAAATAATCAAATTAAAGATGTTATACTATCGAGTTACAAGGGGCAGTGACGGATAAATGGATATAAAAGTTTTTAATTCTCAAATTTCCAAAGAAGAGTTGTTAGGGTTGGCTAAAGCGGGTTACGGGGACATGGTTAAGGGTGTTATTGATGTTCAAAAACGACTGCTCGCCTTAGGCGGCGAGCTTCATGCAGACTGTGAGCGTAAATTGCTTGAGAATGGAAGCCTGCAGGCTGATCTTTGGGGTTTTAATATTTATCCGGAAAAAAGCAGGGAAGAATATTTGGAATATGACTCGATGATCAATGTCCGTCCCCGTCAGGGCAATATGGGCCGTGAAATCAAGAATGTGAATTTGCGCTCTCAGATCAAAAACATTATCGATGATATGGTGGTGATATGATCGATCGTGAACGCTGGTATAAATTCAGTTTATGTGAACAAATGGGACATATCGGTGGGGAGATCACCCGCGCCAGGATGTGGGAGGACAAGAAGGACAATATCTCCCGAAACAGGGCCTTAGAACGGGCGCTCGACCTGATCGACAGTACTAAGGACGATACTCGGCTTCATGAACGGCTTAAAGAGTTATGTTATTTACGCGAATTGGTTGCAGATAAATATATAGATGCGTCTGATTATGAAGTTTCTTTAAAAGATTTAGAAAAATATTGTTTAGATTTTGCTTTGGTTGCAAACAAAAATAAGTGAGAATAATTCATTATGGCAGGCAATTCATTCGGACAAATTTTTAGGATCACGACATTTGGCGAAAGCCACGGGGTCGCTATTGGTGTGGTCATCGATGGCGTTCCGCCCAAACTCCCATTATCAGAAACTGATTTGCAAAAAGACCTGGACCGCCGCCGGCCCGGGCAAAGCAATATCACCACCCAGCGCAAAGAAGCTGATCGTGCCCAAATCCTTTCCGGCGTATTCGAAGGCCAGACCACCGGGGCGCCCTTGGCCATCTTGGTCCGCAATGAAGATGCGCGCTCCAAAGATTATGAGAACATCAAGGATGTGTTCCGTCCCGGGCACGCGGATTTTAGTTTTCTTGCCAAGTACGGCATCCGCGATTATCGCGGCGGCGGGCGTTCATCCGGGCGTGAGACCGCCGCTCGTGTGGCAGCTGGGGCTGTGGCTAAAAAGATTTTAGCCAGGCATAAAGTCCAGATCATTGTTTATACCCTGGCTGTGGGGGACACCTATGCCCAAAATATTGATTTTAAAACCATCGAGCAAAATGCGGTGCGCACGGCTGATGCTAAAATCGCACCGGTGATGATCGCTAAAATTGAAAAAGCACGCAAAAACGGTGATTCGTTGGGTTCCATGCTTCAGTGTGTGGTCAAAAATTGCCCGCCGGGATTAGGCGATCCCTGCTTTGATAAACTCAATGCCCGTTTGGCCCAGGCCCTGATGTCTATAGCTACAGTCAAGGGCATTGAATTCGGCGAAGGTTTTGGCGCCAGCCAATTGACAGGATCCCAGAACAATGACCGTTTTATTCTTAAAGATAAGAGAGTGGCAACCGCGACCAATCATTCCGGCGGGATCATGGGCGGCATATCCAACGGTGAAGATATTATCATTCGCATGGCTTTAAAACCGCCGTCTTCCATATCTCTGCCGCAAAAAACTCTTAACGAAAAACACCAGGAAGTCCAGGTCCAGGTCAAAGGCCGCCACGATCCCTGCCTGGCCCCAAGGGTCGTTCCCGTGGCCGAAGCCATGATCGCCCTGACACTTGTAGATTGTATGATGATTCAAAAAGCGATTTCATTATAAAAAATATTGTCATCCAGAATTTAATATTGTCATCCTGAGCGCAGCGAAGGATCTCTAAAAGAACAACCTGCCTTTATTAATGGACAACCAAAAAGTCATCTTAGTCACCGGCTGCTCGAGCGGTTTTGGTTTGTTGACTGCGGTACGCCTTGCAGCCCAAGGTCATTTTGTATGGGCGACCATGCGGGATTTGTCCAAGAAACAGACTTTAGAAGACGAGTTAGCTAAGCGCCGAACACAAGCTTTTATCCGCGAGCTTGATGTTACCAGACCTTCCACCATTAAAAATGTCGTCGAAGAGATCCAAAAAACGCATTTCCATGTCGATGTGCTGGTCAACAACGCGGGGTTCGGCATCTGCGGATTTTTTGAAGACTTAAGCGAAGCACAGGTGCGCTCGCAGATGGAAACCAATTTTTTCGGGGTTCAAAATGTCTGCCGTGAAATTATTCCTTTGATGCGTAAGCGCAATAAAGGTAAAATCATCAATATTTCCAGTGTTGCCGGCCAAACAGCCATTCCCTGTTTAAGTGCGTATAATTCCAGTAAATGGGCACTGGAAGGTTTTAGCGAAAGCCTGTATTATGAGTTGGGCTTATTTGAGATCCAGGTTGTTTTAGTCGAGCCGGGCTCGTATCCCACTGAAATTTTTACCAGGAACTCAAATTTTGCCGGGAATTTTAATAATGACCAAGGTCCATATTTCCGTTTTAACCAAAAAGTGAGGTCTTTTTTGCAGAAAGACTTTAAAAAACTCAATCGCGACCCTGAAGTTGTGGCCAAGATGATTGAAAATATCATCAATGACCCTCATCCGCGATTGCGATATGTTTCAGATTTTCGATCATGGCTGCGCATCTTGGCGCTTAGAAAATTACCGGCTCCTTTGATCGCGCAATTTTTCAGAAGGGTGGTCCTGCATGGATAACGTTACACCTTATCAGCGCCAGATTTTTGTATGCACCAACAACGCTAACGGCGAAAAAGCCTCCTGCGGGGACCATAAGGGCGAAGAAGTTTTCCGGCAATTGCGCGAAATCGCCAAGGAGCGCAAACTTCATCCGAATATCCGCGTTGCCCAGGCCAAATGTTTGGGCCAGTGCAACAAGGGGGTCAATATCATGGTCTACCCCGAAAACACCTGGCACAGCGGCGTACGCCTGGAAGACGTCCCCCAATTGGCGGAAAAATATATTAAAGCATGATTCCTCTCATCTTGACATGTGCACTTTTTTTAAGCGTTCCATCTGTTTGGGCCCAAACAGCCAAGGACTATAATGAGCAGGGCAAGGCCCTTCTCAAACAAAACAATACCGCCGCGGCCATCGCTGAATTCACAAAGGCCATTGCCATTGATCATAACAATGCACAAGGGTATACCAACCGCGCCCTGGCCCAAGCTAAGCTTGGCAACCTGGCTGAGGCCATCTCTGATACGACACAAGCCATTGAAATCGACCCTAAAGACGCCGTTGCCTATTATTTGCGCGGTACTATTTATTATGAGCAGCATATTTTTATAGAAGCCATATCTGATTTTAGCCAAGACATTGCCATTGATCCTAAAGTTGCCAAGGGCTACATGAGCCGTGCCCTGACCTATCTTCGGGTCAATGATTCTAATGAAGCCGTATCTGATTTGACCCGTGTCCTGGAAATAAATCCGGATTATATAAGGGCCTATTTTAACCGGGCTGTCGGCTATTATCAGTTAAAACAGTACGATAAGGCCTGGGCCGATGTGCACAAGGCCCGGAGTTTAGGCCTCACGGTGAACCCTGATTTTATTGCAGAGTTAAAAAATGTATCGGGTCAATAGCCATGCTCATTGATTGCAACCAATATAGTCCAGACCAATTATATTTTTTAATGGTCCAGCTGGTCATCCCAAGGCCCATCGCCTGGGTCCTTTCCGATAACGGCAACGGCACCCACAATTTGGCGCCATTTTCTTTTTTTAACGGGATCACCAGCAATCCTCCAGTCATCATGATATCTGCGGGTTGGAAGGACGGGTCTGTCCATAAGGACACCTGGGTCAACATCAGTGAACGCAAAAATTTTGTCGTGCATATTCCCTCCGGCGAGCAAGTCCACGACGTCAATAATTCTTCATCGGTATTGCCCCACGGTGTTTCTGAAATTGATAAATTCCATATTCCCCTTGAGAAAGTCGAAGGCTGGCCCCTGCCCAGGGTCAAAAGCGCCAAGGTCGCATTCCTTTGTGAAAAATATGCCATCCATGAGATCGGCGAAGATCCCCAAGCTTTGATCTTAGGCAAGATCAACCGCATAATGATCGATGATGACGCTGTCAGCCAGGACAAAGGGAGGATCCTGATAGACCCTCTTAAAATTAATCCCCTGGCGCGTTTAGGAGGGAACCATTATTCGCTTTTAGGAAAAATCCTGACCGTCCAAAGGCCGGACAAGCCATAAATTGAAATTCCCCGAAGTTCCTCCCTAAAAAAACTCCATTGAATGATTGCTTTTTGTCCCTGCGCGTTTATACTAAAAATATATATATGTATTACTTTAATATTTTTAGACATTTTGCAGTCCTACCATCAATCGGAGGGTGCTTATGAGCATGTATGATAAGAATATCAGCCAGGAAAAACTCAAAAGCCTTGAGTTTGCTGAAGCCGCCCGTGAGCAGGAATGGAAAGCCCCCAGTTTTGCCCTCAAGTTATTTCACGGCTCCCTTGATTTTAGCCTGATCCATCCTTTTCCCAAAGAAGACCCTGAACAGAAAAAAGCTTGTGATGAATACATGGTCAAAATTGAAAAATTCTTACGGGAGAACCTAAACCCCGATGAAGTTGACGCTACCGGCGAGATCCCTCAAAAAGTATATAAGGGCCTGGCTGATCTTGGCGCCTTTGCATTAAAAATCCCCAAGGAATACGACGGTCAGGGCTTTAGCCAATACAGTTATAACCGCATCATGCACATGATCTCCAGTTATTGCGGCTCAACTGCTGTATTGCTTTCCGCGCACCAAAGCATCGGCGTGCCCCAGCCTTTAAAGCTTTTCGGGACACCCGAACAAAAGAAAAAATATTTACCCAGGTTCGCCAAAGGGGCTGTCTCGGCCTTTGCTTTGACTGAGCCCGAGGCCGGATCTGATCCGCGCAATATGACCACGACAGCCACTCCCACGGAGGATGGTAAGTCTTTTTTGATCAATGGGACCAAGCTTTGGTGCACCAATGGCCTTATCGCGGACATCCTGGTCGTCATGGCCGTGACCCCGCCTAAGATCATCAACGGCCGTGAGATCAAGCAGATCACCGCATTTATTGTGGAAAAAGAGTATCCGGGAATTGAAAAGGTCCATCGCTGCAGCTTTTTGGGTTTGCATGGCATTCAAAACGGTGTTATGCGTTTCAATAATGTCAAAGTGCCCCGCGAAAATATCATTTTAGGCGAAGGCGAAGGATTGAAACTGGCCTTGGTGACCTTGAACACCGGACGCTTGACCCTGCCGGCTGCATCAACCGGGATCGGCAAATGGTGTTTGAATGTGGCCCGCCAATGGTCGACCAAACGCGTCCAATGGGGCTCTGCCATCGGCGAGCATGAGGCCGTGGCCTTAAAATTAAGTTATATTGCCTCGCATACCTTTGCCATGGACGCAGTGACATGGCTGACCTCGGCGATGGCCGACGATAAACACCGGGACATCCGTCTTGAAGCCGCTATTGCCAAGTTCTTTTGTACGGAGGTATCTTGGACCATCGTCGATACGACCCTGCAAATACGGGGCGGCCAGGGCTATGAAACATCTTCATCTCTGAGAAAACGCGGCATGGATTACTGGCCGGTGGAACGCGCCCTTAGGGATGTCCGTATCAACCGGATCATCGAGGGTACGACGGATATCATGCATTTGTTCATCGCCCGCGAGGCCTTAGACCCGCATTTATCCAAGATCAAGCCCTTACTCAGCGGCAAGGTGCCGGTCAATGTCAAAATAGGGGCCGCCCTTAAAATGGCCGGCTTTTACGCCGCCTGGTATCCGCCGTTATGGATGCCGTCGATCGTTGGAAGTGAAGTCAGCGGTTTGCCGCAGCCTTTGGGGCAGCATATGGGTTATGTCCAGGAGGCCAGCAAAAAATTGGCCCGGGAAACCTTCCATGAGATGGCTAAATACCAGCAGAAATTAGAAAGCAAGCAAAGCATCTTAAACCGCATTGTGGATATCGGCACGGAGTTATTTGCCATCTCAGCGGTATGCTCCTATGCCGCGATGCTGGTCAAAGACGGCCAGGCCAATGCTGCGGATTTAGCGGACAGTTTCTGTAATGACGCCCGCAAGCGCATTGAAGTCTCATTCAAAGAAAGCGCCAACAATACCGACCGCCAGAATTTAAAAATAGCCAAAAAGATCCTGGCCAAAGAATTTGAATGGATGGAAAACCAGATCATCAAGTGACAATAAAAAGGGGACAGTTTAAACTGTCCCCTTTTTATTGTCATCTTGAGCGAAGCGAAAGATCTTAATAAACTTAATATGACCGCCCTACCATCTTTTTTCAACAATAAATTACCGATCCTAAAACAAATCCCTATTTTCCAGGGACTAAACTGGTTTTCATTAAACCGCATCAGCCGTTTCGTCGAAATTGTAGATTATAATAAAGGGGACATCATCTGCCAGCAGGGTGCGCCCGCGGACGCGTTTTATGCCCTGGTCTCGGGGCGGGTTTATTCCTATAGCCTAAATCATGCCGGGCATAAAGAAGATGTTGATTTTATCCTGCGCGGGATGCAATTTGGCGTTATTTCGACCTTGACCGGAGAAAATCATTCCCATACCTATGAAGCCATCAATGATTCCGTGATCATCAAGATCAACAAAGATAGTTTTTCCCAATTGCTTAAATCAACACCGCAGCTGGCAGTGGCCTTAAGCCAGACTTTGTCCCAGCGTATCCGCAGCCATGTCACGCATACAAAAAACACCCAGGAAAGCACCATCATTGCCGTCTACGCGCCTGTGCAAGGGTCAGGCTCTTCCACCTACGCGACGAATTTGGCCTTGAGCTTAAAAGAGCAGACAGACAAGAAAATCCTGCTTTTAAGCCTGTCTTCCGATAAGAATGAGCAACGGGTCGATCTGGCAGACATTGCCAGTGACCATCATTCCATCCTCAATACGATCACCAAGGGCGCGCTTTCCGTGGACCTTTTGAGCGTCAAATTTGACCCGCAAAATACGACGCTCATGGGCAAGATCAGCCAATTTGTAAGCGCCCCGGTGAATGATTACAATTATATCGTCCTGGATTTGCCCAATGAAATGGATGATGTGGTCATGAAAACACTGACCCAGTCAGACGTCATCCATTTAGTCAGCATTGATAAAGAAAAAGACCTGGATATCACCCGTCAAGTGATCGACAAGTTGAGCGGTCAGCTCAAAGAAAAGTTCCACGCCGAGCGGGTACAGGTCATCATCAGCGGGGTCAACACCGAAAACCACATAGCTCCCCTGGAGATCAAAAAAATCCTTAACTATGACGTCTTTTTATTTTTACCCCACTTGAAGCCCGCGGAGTTTACTTATAAAAAGGTCATTCCCGGTTTTGCTTTTGTCGAGGTGGATGCCCAAAGCGACTACGCCCAAACCATACGCCGGCTTTCCCGGCAGATCAGCAAGGTGATGATCGGGCTGGTCTTAGGCGGCGGGGCGGCTTTGGGCATGGCCCATATCGGTGTTATCCGGGTCCTGGAGCGGGAGGGCATTCCCGTTGATATCGTCGTCGGCAGCAGTATGGGGGCTTTGATCGCCGGCATATGGTCCATCGGGAACAACGCGGATGAACTGGAAAAATGCGGGAGGGAGTTCGAGAGCAAATCAGGCGTCCTGAAACTATATGACCCGCCGGTACGGCGGGCCATCATTTTGTTTTCAGTGGTCCTGTTATTCATGCTTTGCCATTTATTTTGGATCGGCATCCTGTTCATGTTTTTAGTGATCCCGATCGCACTTATGCCCATCTCAGGGTTGGTGCAAGGTGAGGCCATCGGCATTTGGCTTAAGGCCAAGCTTGGCAATAAGACCTTCCATGAAACCAAGATACCGTTAAGGATCGTGGCTTATGACCTGTTCCACCGCCAGGAGATCGTCATTGACCAGGGGTCTTTGGTGGACGCCATCCGCAAAAGCATTGCCATTCCCGGCGTCATCAAGCCGATCATGGAAGGCAAGCAAATGATCATTGACGGCGGGGTGTTAAACCCCTTACCGACGAATATATTGGCGGACATGGGCGTTAAAAAAATCATCGCGGTCAATGTTCTGCAGTCACCGGAGGAAGTGGATTGGGCGCAAAAAAGGGAAGATGAAAAACTTATCAAGAATTTTGACATACAATTTTCCAAAAACCCGATTAAATTCTTCAATTTTCATTTTAGCAGGCTGATGTCAATGGTTTTTACTCCAAATATCGCCGACATCGTCGTGCGCACCCTGCAGGCGACCGAATTTGTGATTGCCGAACAAAGCGCCAAGCAGGCTGATGTCTTGATCCATCCGGATTTAAAAGGCATCAGCTGGTTTGAAATGTATGAAGTCAACCAATTGATCAAACGCGGAGAAGAGGCCGCCGAAAAAGCCCTCCCCGCCATTAAAGCGCTTGTGAATCGATAGAATGAAACGAAATAATCCCATAAGAAAATTTTCCAAATGCCGCGGCTGCGGCAAGAAGATACCTTTATGGCACGTTAAATACTGCCTAAACTGTGCCAAATTACTGGTTCGTCTTCGCAACAATGACATTTCTGCGAAGTACAGGAAAGCAGTTTGGGCCTATCTGCGAAAGTACGGTTTTAGATGTTACTACACGGGAATGCTCCTGGAGATAGATGATAACACAAGCCCTTGGTATTTGGTCTTTGGCCGCAGGGTCCCTGGAGATGACAGTACGATTATCATCACCTCGGCCCTTTTAAATGAGATGAAATCACAACTTACGGAAAAACAATTCTGGTTTTACGTTCTTGCCCTGGACAATTACAGGAGAAAACATTTAGAGGTCAAGAAAATTCCCTTGGTAAACTGGCGGCTTTATCCATCAATAGACAACAACGTATGCACCGGCTGCGGGCGGGCGATGGCATTGAAAGGACGTGAATTTTGCGCCAGCTGTGCCAGGTTGGAGTATCGAATGGAAAAAGCCCGTTTTCCCCGGGAGGCCATCCAGGGTGTCTGGGACTACCTGCATAAGTATGGTTTTGTCTGTTACTATACCGGCATGCCATTGGATTTGGATGATCCTAAAAGTCCCTGGTATCTGGTTTTTGACCACTGGATGCCCCGTGATCCCAGGAAGATCGTGATCACCTCAACGCTGGTGAATGTCATGAAATCCGACCTGACGGAAGAAGAATTCTGGTATTTCATCAGGCAGTTCGCGAATTACCGCAGGTACGGCAAAGCGGTGAGGAAAAGAAAATTGGCCTATTGGTCCCGGCCGTACCGGTGGGAAGACCGGTAATCCCCGATTTCAACCCCCCATTAGCATTATTTAGATTAATGTGTTATCTTTTAACTAACAATGAAAAAAGCAATTACTATATTTACTCTTTTGTGTTTTTGGGCCACCAATATCATGGGGTCGGGCCCTGTTTTTGCCCAGCTTGCCTCGCCGTCAGGCGGTGAAATCCGTCTGCCTGCGCCAGGTACGATGGTCCATTTAAGCCCGCCGGAAAATCCGCCTGTTCTAAAAGGCGTGATCCTAGACCCCAGCAATCCTTTCAAATTCGATTTCATTTTAGACAAAGGTGATTCTCGATACCCTACGCCAACCAGGGGACATGTTCCCCGCCCGCAGGCGGGGTACGTGTCCCCAAGCCGGTTGCCTAGCAAGGAAGGGTTGAATGTGAAAGCACCCCAGGGAAACAACCAAAACGACGACCAAGATTTGCGAACAGAATCTTCCAAACTCGTCAAATATTTCCTGGCCTCAATAACCACCCCCGAAAATGATCTATGGGTCAACCTAAGCCCCTATGAAAAAAACCGCATTATCCCTGAAAGTTTTGGCCAAACAGACATGGGTCGTGATTTATTAGGAGAGGACTACATCCTAAAACAGATCACGGCATCTTTAATTTATCCGGAAGATAAGATCGGCAAACAATTTTGGAAAAGAATTTATGAAGAAGCAGCCAAGAAATTCGGCACAACCAATGTCCCGGTCAACACATTCAATAAAGTTTGGATAGTCCCGGACCATGCCAAGGTCTACGAACACGGCAACACCGCCTTTGTGGTCAAGGCAAGATTGAAGGTGATGCTGGAACAAGATTATTTGGCATTACAGAAACACGCGGACGTACGCAACGACGTGGCCTCAGTAGGGGCTAATATCATCCGTGAGATCGTTATCCCCCAGCTTGAACGTGAAGTCAACGAAGGCCAAAATTTCGCCACCCTGCGTCAAGTCTATTATTCCCTCATCCTGGCCGTATGGTTCAAAAAACGCATGAAAGACAGCATCCTGGGCCGCAAATACATGGACCAAAATAAAATTTCCAATTTGTCATCCCCGAATGCTTCTGTCGGGGACCCGGAACACATCTATCAACAATACCTAAAAGCCTTCAAAAAAGGCGTCTTTAATTACATCAAAGAAGAACCCAACCCCATGACCCAAGAGATGGTCCCAAGGAAATATTTTTCAGGGGGATGGGTGGGCCGTTTGGACACCCGCAATACCGAATTTTCACAAGCCATGACGACTCCGGAGAAGAACGCCCTTGATCAAGGAGATTATGCCCAAGTATCTGTAAATTTAGACAATGCTGATTCAGCTATGACGACCCCTAAGGCTGGACTCGAACCATTTACAATAATAGATGGTTGGGATGATAGTTGGTTTGATGTTGTTTGGAAGGGAATAAAATTTGAGGTAGACCGTAAAATTGATGAATTAGACAGGCATATTTTAATTTTTAAATCCCCGGATGGGTTTAAGAGCCAGGTTTATGTGGCACCTATCCCCCGGCTGGGGTCTTTAGCCATACGGGGCATTGAGGTTAATCCATATTTACGCCGGCAAGGCATGAGCAGGTTCATGGTCAATGTGTTGTTAAACCGGTGGACAGCTGTTGAATATTCACATCCGGACCTAAGAAATGTAATACTTTTAAAGGTATTGAGGGATGATTTTAAATTTAATCCTGTCAATGCGTCGGCAAGGCCCAATGCTTATTATTTAGACGGCAAGGCCTATATTTCCGAAGAAAATTTTTCTAAATTCTTAAAAGACGCAAATGGGGATTTTAAAATTAATGTCAATGAAGATATCCGTGGACAATACGTGGTCACAGACCCGAAGCGTCTTGCCGCCCTTGACAGTAATCCTCGCGCCACGAAACTTTATTTGGGAGAATTGATGAGCAGGGACCTGGCAATGCAGTCAGGGACGGGCTCAGAGGTAAGGCAGACACAAATATATTTTAATTATGTACAGGATTTGCTCTATCACTTAGAACTCTCGGAGAAATGGTACCATGCAACGGGTTTATTGATAGCATCAATGAAGGCAGGGTTGATCGCAAAGGATGATCCCAGGTTTGATAAATATCTTGAGAATTTGGGCAGTAAGTCAAAAAGTTGGGTCATTTATGCCAGATATATCATGGATGCGATGAAAGCAGGGGATTTTGCACAATCATCCGGTATGGGGGAAGTGTCTCAAATTGAGCTTACCGCGGCGCGCAGTGAAATTAAGGATATTGTAAAAACCCGCCGCTGGCCTTCAGCAATAGGGAAAGAAACGGTACGTTCGCTGGCTGCATTAGATAATGCTGCGCGCCTGGGACAGCGGGTGTTTCAGCAATATATGGAACTGATGCGCAATCCCCTGCTCTTTGCATCGTTAGTGCAGCAAGAGACAGAAATAAAACGGTTGTTCCCTGGTTATGAGATTGTTTCGCTCAAGCCCATTGGAGATTATAAAACAGCGTATGTCCTCAAAAAGGGAACAGAACAGTTCGTTATTCGTGTCTATCATAAAAATCCTGACATCGCTGCGATAAATGCCTTATTAAATGAAAGCGAGGCAGATATTGCTGATGAGATTAATGATAATCGTCTGACAGCGGAGATCCAGAAGGTAGATGGACATCTTGCTTTAGATCGTCTGGAGCGCGTGGTACCGTTTAATGTTGTCTTTGATCGGGTAAGCATGAGTGCTGACAATGAACTTAGAACTGAACTTGAACATGCCTGGGATACTCCCTGGTTTACCAGTTCTGGGGCTCAAAATATAGGATTTGTTGTGCGTCGTGATGCGAATGGTTCATTAAGTGCGTATCTTGTGGTTTTCGATTTGAAACACTTTTATCGCAAAACTGCCAATACTCTTCCAGTGCGTTTTGATTTAGACCGTTTAAGGCCGTATATACAAGAAGTCATCCCGAAGGATCTCAGTCTGATCAGACCGGCAGGGCCTTTTCGCACAGATCAAGCGATGAAGGCAGCTGCACAATTATCAACCGGTCCCGGCGGTATCGACCTGACCGCAAATCGAATGAAGCTGGAAGTCGAATCTGATAAAGCCGCAGTGAGTCGGCCCATGGATTTAAAAGCGCTGGAAAATATTGAAATCAAAGGGCTGTATATCAAGGACATTGAGATCAAACCGCTGAATAATTTACCGGAATTACTGGGAGTCTCTTCTGACTAAGCGTTTTCTTGTTTTGTATCATCTGTGATGATAAACTAATCGTATGCCTAAGCTTTATATTATCGCCGGCCCTAACGGTGCAGGTAAGACGACTTTTGCCAAAGAATTTTTGCCGCATTACGCGAAATGTCCTAATTTTGTGAATGCGGATTTGATTGCTTCAGGCCTGGCGCCTTTTTCACCGGCAAATGTCAGCATCAAAGCAGGTAAATTATTACTTGCCGAGATTGATAACTTTATTGACCGTAAAGTTGATTTTGCATTTGAGTCGACATTAGCAGGAAAGACGTATGTTCATTTGATAAAAGAAGCCAGGTCAAAAGGGTATATTGTCCATATTTTCTTTTTATGGATACCGGGCATGTCTCTTGCTCGTCAACGGATCAAACAACGGGTCAAACAAGGCGGGCATCATGTGCCTGATGTGGACGTACAAAGAAGATTGGATAGAAGTTTAAAGAATTTTTTTAATTTATATATGCCTTTAGCGGACGCATGGGATATTTTTGATAATTCCGCTATGATACCTGCTTTAGTCGTAAAATTAAATGAAAAAGGCCTGCAGGTTTTTAATAAACCACTTTACCGGCAGTGGATTAAGTTTGGAGGGAAACCATGATTAAGAAAGCAGAAGGGGAAATCATGTCCCAAAAAGCTGAGAAAGCCATCAAAAAAGCCGTACGCGGTGTTATTGCTGACCGCAAGATGCGCGGCGAACCTTTAATTATTTGGAAGAACGGTAAAGTAGTAAAAATCCCTGCCCAACGGTTGAATTAAATCCTAAGCTTGTCAAACTCTCCAGTTCGTGCTAATCTAAATACGTCAAAAGAAGAAGTATATAGCCAAGGAGCACTATATGGAAATCAAAACGATGATCCAGAGCACGCCAAACCCTAACGCGCTCAAATTTGTATTAAATGTGCCGGTCAAAAACCAGGGCAAGGTCACCTATAAAAACGCCGGGCAATGCAAGTTTAACCCCATGGCCGCGGCTTTGTTTACCATTCCCAATATCACGGAAGTTTATTTCTATGATAATTATGTCACCGTGACGCAAGACGGCAATGCGGACTGGGACCAGATCGAAGACCAGATCAAAAAGCTTGTCCTGGAATATGCGGCAGACCATGACCCTGATTTTCCGGTTGAGGAAGACAAAAAAACAGCATTAGTTGTTTCCGATGATCCTGAAATCGTAAAGATCAATGCGATCCTGGATAATACCATCCGTCCCGGCCTTCAAATGGACGGCGGTGACCTTCATGTGGTGAGTTTTGACGGGACCAATTTGACGGTCAGCTATCAAGGGGCCTGCGGATCGTGCCCCAGTTCCACCATGGGGACGCTCAAGGCCATCGAGAGCATTTTGCGCGACCAATATAATCCTGAAATTACAGTAGTGACCGAAGGAAGCGTGGAGGAGCATGAGCATGGAGCTTACTAAGAAAAAATGCGTTCCTTGCGAAGGTAATATAGCCAATGCGTTAACTTCCTTTGAAGTCAGCGCTCGTCTTGGTGAGCTTCCGGGTTGGACTTTAGCGCAAGATGGCAAGAGTATCGAACGTTCTTATACGTTGAAAAATTTTGTCGCTTGCGTTAATTTTATTAATAAAATCAAGGACATTGCCGAGGATGAAATGCACCATCCGGACCTGCATTTGACAGGATACAAAAATTTGAAAGTAGTTCTATATACGCACGCGCTTGGCGGAGTTACGGAGAATGATTTAATAGTTGCCGCCAAAATCAACCAATTGGTTTAGCTAACGCCAACCCGGGGACATGGCTTCAGCCGTGTCCCCAAGGTCGGATTGACCGACACTCGCAGTTGCTCGCAGGTTGCCAAGCAAACCAACGATTGAATGTGAAAGCAACCCAGGGAAACCCCTGTCGCATTAAAAAGAAAGTACGGAATTGAACCATGTTTAAAATTAATAGAAAATTAGAATATGCCCTGATCTCCTTAAGGCACATGAGCGCCAAATCTCCCGGCCAGTTGACCTCGGCCAAGGAAGTTTGTGACATTTACCACACGCCTTTTGACCCGACCTCGCGCGTTTTGCAGATCATGGCCCAGCATGAGATCGTGCGGGCTGAACAAGGCGCGCACGGGGGATACCAGATTTTGAAAGACCTTTCGAAGATCACGCTTTATGATTTGACCAAAATCATCGAGGGGCCCATTGAGATCGTTAATTGCTTTCATGGCAATTACTCGCATTGCGACATGACCTCCAGCTGTAATGTCATCTCGCCCATGCTTAACTTGAATGAACGGCTTTCAGAGCTTTTTAAGACCATCAATGTGCAAGAGCTGATCTCATCACGCAATCAAGGTGAAAAACAGATCCGTTCCAAACCTTTTCAGCATTCGGAAGCCAGAGAATAATATATGTCAGACCCCATAAAACAAAAAGAACTGGAAGACAATAAATTAGCCGGCAGCGGCGAATACCGTTATGGCTTTCACACGGACATCGCCGAAGATAAGCCGCCCAAAGGCCTTAACGAAGATACCGTGCGCCTTATTTCAGCCAAGAAAAAAGAACCCGAGTGGATGCTCGAGTGGCGTCTGAAGGCTTTCCGTCATTGGCTGAAAATGCATGAGCCGTCCTGGCCCAATTTTGAATACGGGCCAATCGACTATCAGGACATTTATTATTATGCCGCGCCCAAGCAGAAAAACGAAAGCCCTGCGAGTTTGGCAGAGGTCGATGAAGAATTGCTTAAGACCTTTGACCGTCTGGGGATCCCGTTAAGTGAGCAGAAGCGGCTGACCGGTGTGGCTGTTGACGCGGTGTTTGACAGTGTTTCGGTTGGGACCACACATCAAGGCGAATTGGCCAAACATGGCATTATTTTTTGCTCCTTTTCGG
>Ga0207006_1052_pt1 | contig 26963 bp, 29 predicted proteins | sample Alteio_BWMinCont_84_FD_153497 | JGI IMG/M metagenome (GOLD analysis project Ga0207006, IMG submission 153497) | Enriched cells from forest soil in Barre Woods Harvard Forest LTER site, Petersham, Massachusetts, United States -... | ecosystem: Environmental > Terrestrial > Soil > Temperate forest >...
TCTGCGCCCCGATGGGATCGGCCTTACATTGCAGCATATCGACAAACAGCGGTTCATCCAGCCCCAGACCATTCGCTTTCGCCATATCTTCAACAGTTTTATAGATAGTTGCCGCCTTTTCCTCGACAGCACATTCCTCATACACCCGTTTAACCGCTTCCGATACAATCTCTGCTACCTTGTCGTGGCCATCATACGCCACACGGATCTGTTTGCAGAGCTCTTCAATATCATGTTTTTTTGTCAGGGGATTGGAGATAAAGGCCAGAACCGTAATCGCCGTTTTCGGCATCGAATAAGCGCGGCAGATAATACGGACGGTATAAAAAAGATCTTCAAGCTTCGGCTCCGACGACGATGCAGGCGCACCAGAAGCCGAAGAAGGATTTATGTAACGACGAAAAAAATTCTTCATAAATCAGATCACTTATAATAAAATAGTTTCAATAGTCCGTATGCTATTATATTTGATGTAAAAAGTAAATTAGTTTTCAAATGATCTAATTGTTATATTGTATGCCCATCTCCTCCACGTGACATTCCTGGCGTGGCATGAGCCATAATACCAGCTTCAAACCCTACATGCTCGACACCCTTTACAGCACCAGCAACAATAGCAGCTCCTCTGGACATATTCTCATGAAACTGCCTATTCATTTCGCTAGTCGAATGAATAAATGCCATCTGTCCATCTACATTATTCCGCGGCAAGGAAGTAACTAATCTCACTTGTTCAGGCAGAGGAGGTAGAGGTTGCTTATTCGCATGCACATCTGTCATAACTCTTTCTCTCTTAGTTAATCATCTATAATCCCACTATACCATAAAATTAATTAATTAATATATAAGATTTCACTCTATTTGGTCAATAAAGTCTGAAATAACGTTAATACCTGTTTGCCAGAATTGCGGATCTTTCGCATTGAGGCCAAAGGGAGCCAATAGCTCCGTATGCCGCAGAGAACCGCCAGCTTTCAGCATCGTGATGTATTTTTCCTGAAATCCTTTCGGTTGTTTTAAGTATTGCCCATAGAGCGCATTGACCAGGCAATCACCAAACGCATAGGCATAAACATAAAACGGCGCATGGATAAAATGCGAGATGTAAGTCCAGTAATATTTATAAGAAATATCAAAGGAAAACGCATCGCCGAGGCTTTCTTCCTGCACATCCATCCAGATATCGCAGATACGTGCTTGCGATAATTCCCCATTCTGACGCTCGGCATGAACGACGCGCTCAAATTCGCAGAACGCTACCTGCCGGACTACTGTATTGAGCATATCCTCGACTTTTCCTGCGATCATAATCTGGCGCTTACGTTCATCTTTTTCCTTTTCAAGCAATGAACGGAAGGTAAGCTGTTCGCCAAATACCGACGCGGTTTCCGCGAGAGTCAGTGGTGTATCGCACATCAGCGCGCCCTGCTGCTTCCCGGCCAGCACCTGATGGATACCATGGCCGAGTTCATGGGCAAGCGTCATTACGTCACGCGATTTCCCTAGATAATTCAGTAATAGATACGGATGGGCGGAAGGCACTACCGGATGAGCAAAAGCCCCTGATTCCTTGCCTTTACGTGGGACTGCATCAATCCAGTTATTATCAAAGAACTGCTGCCCGATGTCGGCCAGCTCCGGCGAGAATGCGCGGTAGGAAGCCAGCACCATCTTCACCGCCTCATCCCAGGAAATCGCCTCTTCATCCGCAGATGGCAACGGCGCATTGCGATCCCAATAGGCGAGCTTCTTGACTCCAAACCACTTGGCTTTAATCCGATAATAACGGTGTGAAAGCTTTGGATAATTGTTTTTGACTGTCTCAATTAAGTTATTAACGACATCATCCTCGATAAAATTGGCTAGATTGCGTGAGGAAATCGGTTCAGCAAAATTGCGCCACTTATCTTCGATTTCCTTATCTTTCGCGAGGACATTGGTAATCAGCGAAAATGTTTTGCCATTTGCGGCAAGCACTTTACCGATCGATAGCCCCGCTTTTTTACGTGTCTCTGCATCAGGCGAGGAAAGCAGGTTGATAATCTCGGCGCAGCCTAGCTGCTCTTTATCAAAAGGAAATAACAGCCCTGCTAATGTTTCATCAAATAAACGGTTCCAGCTGGCAGCACCCGTGATATTTTTCTCATGGAGCAGTTCTTCCATGTCATCAGCAAGCTGATACGGCTTGAATGCACGAAGATCGCGTATCCACGGCTCGTAATGGCGGAGGCTTTCTGATGCTTCCAAATGACGGCTGAGGTGCTTATCGTCTATCTTATTGAGTTCCAGCGTGAAAAATAATACCGTCACTGAGATATCGCTGCTTTTTTCCATCATGTTCTGATAAAAAATCCCATGCTCCGGTGTCGCCATATCGGCTGCATAGAGCAACTGCGCGTAACAGGAGAATTTTCCTGATAAATCCGTTAGTTCCTCATAGGCTTTAATCGCTTCCGCCAGATCATCCGCCGTTAAGGTGCCGACGTTTCCCATATATTTCTTACGGAATGCCGCCGCCAGCGCTTCGGCTTTGGCAATATCGGTGCGCAAATTGGGATCTTCTGGGGATTGATATAAATCACCCAAATCCCAGGAAGGCAGCGTGTCTGAAGTGGTTTCGTTACGTAATGGATTAGTCATATAGTCTCTAATGCGGTAAGGTTAATAGTCGTAAAAAAGGGATTTTCTGGATGGCTGGCAATAATTTATTGCCTAGCGCCTTGAATTTGTTGATTTTCAGTACATCACCTAGACGGCGGTCAAGGAAAGCGAAGGTGTTTTTCAAGCCTTCCGAATCATCATCCAGCCAATATAACAAGGTGCTGCTATAAACACCTATCAATAAGGTGCGTTTGCTGTAGTAATTCATATCGGTGGAGGTATCACCTGCTATAATCCAGATAGCATCGGTAGTACGCCATAGTGATTCACTTGCTGCTTTGGTATGGTTCGGCAAGGCATAAAAAGCGATCGCTTTCTGGATAGCGCTGCGGTAAGGCATATTCTGCTCAAGCCGCAGGCGGATCGCCGCCCTCACCCGCTCATGGACACGCATATCGGCGAGCGGCAGTTTTTCCAGCCCTTCCAGCATCAAACGATCAGCCTCACTGATGAAGAAATCGACCAGCGCTACTGTCCCTGAGGGAAATAAAATTTCTGCATATTCCGGCTTCAGCCCTGCTTCGATCACCGCACGCTTTAATACCGTATTGCTCCATCCATCAAAGGGCACATTAACGAGCGCTTTCTTTAGAACATCCCGCTTTTTGCTATCGATATTGCTCATGGTATTTATCCGTTTAATCTCTTAAACATTCATCTATACTAGTACATTCTTTTTTAAGCACCGCCATCGCACTGCCCACCAATGCCTGACCAGTCGCCCGCACGGGTAATAGCGACGGGTTATCTTCCAGATATACATCAATTACCGGATTCTGCGCTGGCATTTTAAGCAATTCTTTGGCTGTATATCCGGCTATTGGCTGACGTGATAAGGTAATATGGATAACTGAAACGGGCCGTTTATTCAATTCAATTGTTTCGCGACCACGAATATCCACCTGTAACGTAAACAGGCTTCGCCCCTCAAAAATATTCTTCGAAAAACGGTTGTTTTTGCCCTCTAGCAGATAATCCCGGACCTGTTTCCGTACCAGCAATACCGCCGTAAACGGATCGACGCTATCCTTGAGCATATTCATCGGGACTGTGGGACGCTTATTCGGATCTTCAGGAGGAATGATTGTATTCCTGGCAATATTGCCGTCATTATCGTAATGCAACTCAATATATTTGTTTTTCCTGCGGAAGCGAATCTGATCTTCAAATGACGACGCTAACAGACGATTATTAGCCGTCGCAATCGATCCATGGGCAATATTATTATAAGGCGCAACAATCTGCATCATATCATTGGAGCGCATGAACGTGGCCATGGTGGTATGCCCGTCTTCTTCCTTTATCTCGCCAATCAAATCACCGATATGAAGCCCATTCCAGTAGACTTCATAATATCGCGCCTTCTGGGTGACGGATGCTGCTTCCACCGATGATACACAGACCATCAAGATCATTAACGTAAGACCGAAGAATCGTATTATCATAGGAAACACTACCCGCTTAAGAGAAATATCGCACCTGTTTACACGCAATATCCTAAATATACAATCATTTGATTCTTGCCAGATCGTAAAAAACAGGCTAATGACGAGTGGTTATTATTGGCTCTGTTGAATTGCGACTAATTAACCTCACATTCGGTGTCATCCCGGGCTTGACCCGGGATCCAGTCAATTATAAATTTGAGCGTAGCGATTCCATAGTATATATGGAGTTCGCATAAAGCGAACAAACTTTGTGCTGGATCCCGGATCAAGTCCGGGATGACATATGCTGTTGGGGCAAAATTAAGTCACTCCACTAGAAATTCAAAGAGACTTATTTTATTCATACATAAGATGGAGCCTTACCCATGCGCTTTTTTATTGATACCGCCGATATTGCCGAAATTAAAGCCCTTGCCACAAGCGGCCTGGTGGATGGTGTGACGACTAACCCAACGCTGGTTGCTAAATCAGGACGTAATTTTCTTGAAGTAGTCAAAGAGATATGCGGTATTATCCCCGGCCCCGTTAGCGCCGAGGTGATCGCTACTGAAGCCAAGGCCATGATCGAAGAAGGGCTGAAACTGCGCAAGATCGCGGCAAATGTTACCGTAAAGCTGCCCCTTACCTGGGATGGGCTGATTGCCTGCAAAGCCTTGACGGATCAAGGAATTATGGTCAATGTAACGCTCTGCTTCTCTGCTGCCCAGGCGATTCTTGCCGCAAAAGCCGGGGCGACATTTATCTCGCCATTTGTCGGACGGCTTGACGATATCGGCCAGGATGGCATGAAGCTGATCGAGGAAATTTGCCAGATTTACAAGCAATATGAGGCGTTTAAGACAGAAGTACTGGTCGCCTCCATCCGCAACCCGATCCACATCACCGCAGCGGCGAAAATGGGTGCCCATGTCGCAACGATCCCACCTTCGGTGCTGAAACAGCTGGTCAGTCATCCGCTGACAGATAAGGGGCTGGCACAGTTCCTGGCGGACTGGGAGAAGACAGGCCAGAAGATTCTGTAGAGCTTATTTCTTACAATTATACTTTATATTCGGATAAAATTCGGTCATAATCGAATTGGATTGGCCTCTTGCGCCTCATAGAATCAACAAAGGATTATTGTGGATACCATACTGCTTTCTATCATCGTCCCCATGTATAATGAAGAAGAAGGTGCCAGCCTTTTTTTTGAGAAGATCACCCCCATTCTTTTAGGCATTACCGAAAGCTGGGAAATTATATGCATCGATGATGGCAGTTCCGATAATACCTATGCTATCCTTGAAGGATTTGCCGCTCGTGACAAACGTATCAAGATCCTCAGTTTCTCAAGAAATTTCGGCAAAGATACCGCCCTGTCCGCAGGGATCGATTATGCGAACGGCGATGCGGTCATTCCGATTGATGCTGATTTACAGGACCCGCCGGAATTGATTGTCGAGATGGTGGAAAAATGGCGGGAAGGATATAAAGTCGTGCTGGCAACGCGGATTTCACGTCTCAATGATACCTTCCTCAAACGCTTGACCGCTTTTACTTTCTATAAAATTATCGGCAAGATGAGCCCGGTGGAAATTCCTGCCAATACCGGAGATTTCCGGTTAATGGATAGGCAGGTGGTTGAGGTGATTAAGCGCCTTCCCGAACGCACCCGTTTCATGAAAGGCCTTCTCTCCTGGGCTGGATTCAAAACCCATCGCCTCTTTTATCATAGGCAGCAGCGTTCAGGCGGGGTTACCAAATGGAACTATGTCCGGTTATTCACCTTCGCTCTTGACGGGATTTTTTCTTTCACCTCCGTTCCTTTAAAGATCTGGACCTATGTTGGACTGATTATTTCAACGATATCATTCCTCTATGCATCATTCCTCATCTGCCGTGACATGCTTTTCGGGATTGACGTGCCAGGTTATGCATCCACCATGGTCGTGATTCTGTTTATCGGCGGCGTCCAGCTGATCAGCCTGGGTATTTTAGGGGAATATATCGCAAGAATTTATAATGAGGTAAAGCAGCGTCCGCTTTATGTCGTGGAGAAAAAGAGTGGGTTTTAGGATTCTGTGGACAGATTCCAAAAAAACGAGCTGGATCGTAGGCAGCCTATTATTTATCATTAGCTGCATTCCAAAATTAACGCACGATATTGGCTCCGACTCTGCAATCTATCTTTATTTTGCAGAGCAATTATTATCCGGAAAAAAATACTACTACGATTTCGTAGAGCCTAATTCCCCCATCGCCTTTTTTGTATATACAGTTCCTGTAATGATTGGCCGGTGGTTGTCGATTAGCCCGCTGATCCTCACTGTCTTTTATATCCTCATCATCAGCTATTTAAGTATTCTATTATGCAGTGTTCTATTGCTTAAGAGCGATACATTCCAGAATACGGCCCGTTATAACGCATTGATGGTCGCGTTGTTTTATGCCTTCAGCTTCCCGATGCCGATACTTTTAATGAATGATATTGCCACCAAATCCATCATTTTTATTGCTTGCATCACGCCCTACCTGCTCTCTTATATTCTTGAAATAGAGAATAAAAAACTTAAGCTCCCACTTAAAATCCTCCTCGGCCTGCTCGCAGGACTCGCTGTTTCCTTAAAACCTCAATATGTTGCATTCCTTGCCATCATGGAAATTTACCTGATGATTAAAAAACGGAACCTATGGGTATGGGTGAGATTACCGTCTATTATTGCTGCGGGTTTTGTCCTGCTTTATGGGATGGTTCTGGTGTTTTATATGCCCGAATATTTATTCAAAAACATACCATTACAGATGGTTTTCTATGTCGGAAAAATTTCGACGTTTAACGATTTTGTTGAAAAAATAATCACCATCCTCACCTATCTAAGCCCTGTATTGATCGTATGTGTCATCCTCTTTAACACTATAAAAAATATAGCCTATAGCGATCTTTTACTGGCAATCATCGGCACTTCTACCGCCCTTCTGCTTATCGAAGGATTGATCAGCAAAGATCAATTATCGGTGCTTTATTTCTTTTTAAGCATGACTTTTATTTATTTTATCCTAACGGTCATAACTGATCATGATTACATGGCGCGCTTAATGAAGAAACACGTATCTATAGCGCTATTAACCCTACTGTTCTGCATATTAACGATCACAACCGCGAACGATATCATCACCGTATTTAATTTCCAGAAACGAAACCTTGAGGTAGTAACTAATACCCTTGAAGCTTACGTCAATCGCTATGCAAGAACAGATAGTATTTTGGTATTCTCCGATAATGGCGCCTATAATTTTCCCTTGCTCAATGATACCGGCAAGTCTCTTTATCAACGATTACCCGTCCAGCATGTGGTATGGGGACTTGAACAATTCCAGGAAAATGAAGAGCATTTCACTGCCAGTCAGCGAAAATCAGCAGAGGTGGGTGATGCCTATATCCATAGTGCACTCATGGAAGCATTTACGAACCATCCTCCAAAAATCGTGTTTTCAGACGAACATCCTCGGGATGCTTTATATCTGAATGTATGTTTTGGTAGTATCCTCACCTATTTCTTAGGTAAATATCCTGACTTTAATAAAATCTGGAACGAGGATTATCAACTCATCGATGTGATTGATCTTGCTGATGTATTCCCTCAGCAAAAGGAACATCCTATATATATTACTATTGATAAACAAAAAAAACAGTTGGAAATAATACCTGAAAAAAGCGTTGCACGAATTAAGGTTTATTTAAGAAAAGATTAGAAATTCAAATAACTAGCCTTGAACGTATCTTTATAGAGGGATTGGTGACAAAAGAAAAAATCTGGTTTATTCAATTTTTGCGTGCTGTGGCTTGCCTTTCGGTAGTGATTGCTCATTTTATCATTCTTTGGATTGAGCCAGATGCAATAGATGCTATATTTTTTAACTCTCATGCTCTTATAGCGGGTCCTCACTGGATTATTGGGTTTTTTAATAATGGATTCTATACAATAATTGGAATAACCGGTGTAGCAATTTTTTTTATTATAAGCGGCTTCATTATTCCATTCTCAATGACTGCCATTTCGATAAAACATTTTATTACACATCGTTTTTTTCGCATATACCCACCACTTATCGTTCCCGTATCAATAACATTTATATGTTATTCTTTAGTTGGTTACATCAGGGGAGAACCCACCTTAATTAACCTCTATTCGGCAATGGCTAGTATGACATTGCTAAATAGTTTATTTAAGGTAGCAGGTCCATTTCCAGGGGTATTATGGACATTAGCAATAGAAGTAAAATTCTATGCCATCCTTGCTATAATAAATAATTCCACCTCTTCTAATATCCTAAAGATGTTTTGGTTTTGCTTGGGAGTTGTATTAATAAAAATGACGCCATCAATTGAATTATGGTGGATTAGCTACGTGCTGGTTTACGTTATTCGCAAGGTGAGTTCAAAACACCTGTCATATCTCTATGACGAGAGTCATTATAAAGAAAATAGTAATTTAATGCAAGAAGGGAAGTTTATTGAAAGAAGGGCAGAATAATTTTGCAGTAAATATTGTAAATACTGTATATAGGGAGAAACCAACTAAATTTTAGAAAACATGGAGAATTACTATGAACGATACAATAGAAGTAGAAGAAGTAGACCTAGCTAGAGCTGATATTATTCTAAACTCTGTTCAAGAGAATCAAGGATCTATACTAGAATCCTTCAAAATACAGAAAGAAAAAGCACTACAACTATTGTATGTCCTGATTACATTTATAACAGGTATCACAGCTACATTATTTTTAAAATGTAACCTTATGGCTTCTACTTGTACAACGTCAACAAATATATTGTGGCCTTCACTTATTGCAATATCTGGATTCTTCCTTGCTTCAGTATTTATAGTAGCAGGGTTTTTATTTCCTAAAGCACTATATTTTAAGGGTGATACCTATCCATTTTTAACACAAGAAAATATTATAAATGAACCACTAGATAGATTTAAAATGGTGATAGCTAGAGAAATACAAAAAGCATCAGATCATAATAGTGCAGTGTTATATGACAGTGCTTGTAAGTTTCAGTGGGCAATATACATAGTCATAGCAACTCCTATCATAAGTATTCTATGGGCATTTATATACTAATCATCTTTTGACTTTTTTACAAAGCCTAATGAGACATCTTTTTCCTTAGTGGATTTTGGTAAATCTTTAGTTAGACGATCATAAGGAGAAGTCTTTTTAGTTTTTGTGGTAGCATTGCTACTTAAAGACTCCAACTTATATGCGTTTTCTAATTCGTCTAAAATACTTTCCAATTCTTCTACTTTAGGAAGATCATGGTGTATATCTATATAGTGTCTTAGCCTATTTTTACATTTTAAGGCAATTTGTGAATCCATAACATTTCCCCTATTTATCGAATAGGGGAAACCCTAGCAGAATCCCATGATAAGTTCAAGGGAGGAAATTTTACCCTGCTTGCAACAAATCAACTTCCTCCATGAACATTATTCTCATCATCAGCTTATGGAACATCTGGTCAGTTGATAACTTCCTGAACCTGTATTTATAGCAAAGTTCACAGATGTAATTATTCAGGTATTTATGTGGAAAGATCGGGATAGAATGTGGGCGCAGGAATTTTAGTGTCATTTATTTTTTTATCTTCAGTTTTGCTAGTTTTATCATCCATTTCTTTATTTCCTTTTTCTGAGTTTATTTTATCAATCCACCAATCTCTTACATGCCATATTGAAATTACAAGCATTACTCCAAGACTTCCCCAAAATAATAAAGCTTTCCAAAGGTCATTAAAAGTAAAATAAGTAGTTGCTATCATTGTGCAGATTCCAAAAGCAATTGCAAAAATATAGCCTTTACTAAAAAAGGCGGTTCTGGTACTATCAGTCATGTAATTTATTCCCAAAATGAATTATTGAAGCCCCGTTCCACCGGGGCTTTTTCTTTTAGATGCTAAGCATCATCCAGCCTCACATTGCTACATCCTATCGCTTCGAGGCATTGCAAGAGGAATACAGCCGTAAAACTTCCCCGCGATACCTTGTTGGCAATATTGCGCTCATTATCCTCAATACCGATCACCGCCAGCTTTTCTGTGAGTTCTTTATAGCCAAGATTACGGCGTTTCAATTCCCCCTTTAGAATCCCCTTTGCTTTCTGCTCCCAGTCCGTTTTCATAATGCCCTCTATATATAATGATTATATTCATTATATATGATGATTTTCCCATTGACAACCTAAAATAAAATCACTATATTTGATTATATAAACATCAAATTGCGTGAAACAATGTCTCAACACTTCCTATTATCAGCCGCAGCGAGGACGCTTAGTTTAGCGAAAGTCCTTCGTATGTCTGATGATGAGGCGTTTGACGCATTCAAAAAGATTCGCTGGGTTGATACAGACGGACAGGCGGTTTGCCCTCGTTGCAATTGTTCAGCCGTTTATAACTACACCGCTCGCCGCATATTTAAATGCAAAGCTTGCCATTCGCAATTCTCTGTTACTTCCGGTACGATCTTCGCCAGCCGTAAATTGCCATTTTGTGACATCTTGGCAGCAATCGCTATATTCGTGAACGGCGCAAAAGGTATCAGCGCCTTGCAGTTAAGCCGTGATTTAGATGTGCAGTATAAAACCGCTTTCGTGATGGCCCATAAAATCCGTGAGGCAATGAGCAAGGGCGTGGCAGATAAGATAGTAAAGGGCGAAGTGGAAATTGACGGCGCATATTTCGGTGGCTATATAAAGCCAGCCAATCATAAAGAAAATCGCCGTGATCGCCGCCTTGCAGTCAATCAGAATGGCAAGCGGTCTGTTGTCGTTATCATGCGTGAACGCAACGGCAATACATTACCTTTCGTATTCAAGTCGGAAGATGCAGCAATCTCTACCATTGAAAGCCATGTAGAAGCTGGTAGCACCATCCATGCAGACGAAGCAACTTCTTGGGATTCTCTACATGCTCGCTACCTGACAAAGCGTATCAACCATTCACAATCCTATTCCCATGATGGCGCTTGCACCAACCAGGCAGAAAGCTTTTTCTCACGTTTACGCCGCGCAGAAATTGGAACACATCACCATATTTCTGGTGTCTACCTTCATTCATATGCTGGTGAAATGGCTTGGCGTGAGAATAACAGGCGCATTAGCAATGGGGAGCAGTATTTGATGGCTGCTAATGCAAGCTTGCAGCATCCGGTTTCTAAGCAGTGGAAAGGATATTGGCAGAGGGCGGCGGCTTAATTGTATTGGATGTTTAATCTTATGCACATAGCTTGTTCAGAAACCTCAAGACGATGGGCAAGCTCTTTAGCAATTTCTCTGTCGGGCGTGTCAGGGCTGATTTTTTCTTTTAGGGAATCTATTAAATCCATTGGCATCAATAAATTCGCTGCGAACTGGTTAGCCTGAGTTTCTTCTGCTTTGCCAATACTATTATTGTAATATCTTCCAATATCAGTGCTTCGGTACATTCTGTCATCAGCAATACCCTTACCTATTTTATTGCGATGATATATATAATGTCCTAATTCATGCGCCATACTAAAGCGTTGGCGTGTAGTAGAATCATCCTCATTTATAGTAATAAGATATTTTCCATCTTCATCTAGCTCTATCATTCCAGAGACGTTCTCAGCAACGCGTGCAACCTTTAATTTAATTCCTAATGCTCTAATTAAGCCGGCCACATCTACAGGCGCACTTCTTCTGTAGTTGTTTATAACTTCAAATGGATTATTTATTGTCATTTTTGTCTTCTTGTGCATTAGCTATATGATTAGCAACAGAATCTTCTACATGATTAGCTATAAAATCTTTGTATGATTCTAGGATAGACGGAAGTTTTTCTTGCAAATAAGCATTAACAATAAATTCAGTTTTCTCATGTGCAATTTTTTGGGCAGTTTCTTCCGCAGTGGCTTTAGCAGAGTTTTTTATATTAATAAATGAAAATATTCCTCCTATAGCGAATATAACTCCAATAGAGGCAACAAGCGCTGAAACAAGATCCAATCGCCCTAGTTGATAAGCGCACTGAATAGCATCGCACATTGAAGTGGTGGTGCTCATATATTAACTTAATTAGCGTGTTATTTTCCAATAGGCATAGGCACCATCTCTTTTTCCAGTGACCAAACCTTTCTTTTGCTGCGTATTAAGGGTAATCCCTACACGCTTAGGATCAGCCTCAATAGTACCAGCAATCTCCCCTGTAGTCAAAGGCTTATCCGCCTCTCTCAGTAAATCCAGTATAGCCCTTGTCAATCCCTCATGCCTAGGCCTCTTCACAGGCTCATTTTCCGCAAATAATTTGATTGTAGCGTCAAGATGGATTAGACTAGCCTTGAGCTTTTTAATCTCGGCAGATATTTCATTACGGCGCTTGGTGAGTGTTTCGGTTATCATAGGTGGATGATAGCGGAAATGGACGGGTTAGGATAGGGAGAGGAAGGTGTGTTTGCTACATAATACCGTATTTTTCTAAAAATTTGATGCAAGCTTTCTGTGTTGGAAACTTCCTCGATACTTGTATTATATTCATGCAGGTACTGTACTTATGCTAACTTAAAAAAGTTAGCTATATACAGCATTAATACAAATATTACAATATAATTAATTCAAGTTTATTAATTGCCCCAATTGATCAACAATTGTGGTTCTTCCTCACGTTTATCTGCCTGTTAATAGGATTAGTATTACCTGGTGAGACCAAACATTCTATTGCTCCCGCTATTATAGGGCTTACCATATTTTCCTTATGTTTTATAATGCAGGAAAAAATTCCTTACTCCAAAGTTATGAATTTTATTGCCAATATAAGCTATCCTTTGTATTTGATACATTGCCCGATAAGCTTTACATTGTTTTTCCTTTTAGGGACTGTTATTTCAAATATCTTTATTAAACTTTTTATAGCATTTTTGGTAACTATTATGATAGCCTATTTCTTGCATCGATTCGTTGAAATGCCTGCTTTACGATTTTCAAGAAGAATTACTACGAACAATCAAACGCCATAAACCTCATGAAATTTATCACTATACAACAATTGTCGGACTGTTATAATAAGCCATAATAGCGTGTATCTTCCTGGAAATAGGGCAACAATTTTTATGACTTCTAACCGCACTGAAGCACGCAAACCTCCGAAAAATAGTCTTGGGCAGAGTAATGGAGGGATAGTCCAGAGAATCATCCAATTACTTAAATTATATGCCGATTTACAGGTCTTTACAGTCAGTAAGCATGTCGCGTTATGGCTTACGCAGCAGCGCGGTTCGTTATTAGAAGTGGGGTGTGGTGACCAACCCTATAGATCGCTTGTTCCGGCAAGCTGTACCTATGTTGGAATCGATCAAACAGATGCAAGCACTCATTTTGATATGGTGGAAGACTCTGATATTATTAGATATACCGGAGAACAGTTTCCTTGTGCCGATGGCGCGTTTGATGCGTTATTCCATACCGAAGTGATGGAGCATGTGTTTCATTACCAGAATTTTCTATCAGAATGTCGCAGGGTTCTCAAACCCGACGGACAAATGATGTTTACCGTTCCGTTTCAGGCACGCTATCACTTTATTCCTTATGATTATTTCCGTTATACCCCCTCATCAATAGAAATGCTCCTTACCGAAGCCGGCTTTTCCGAGATTGTCATCACCCCGCGCGGAACGGATATCACGATTGCCGCCTATAAAGTACTTGGCGTATTTTTTAGATGGGCTTATGGCAACTGGAGAGGAAAACTATTATTTCTGCTGACAGCTCCGCTGACATTCCTGATGCTGGTAATTGCCCATCTTTCCCTTATTACCAAAAGCGGAAGCACTGATGATTGTCTCGGATATTCGGTGACCGCACGATGCACGCCAGTTTAAAATACCTAATAACGGTCTAGATATGAGACAAGATAATAATCGCTTCATTGATGAAATAGAAATAATAATTGGTATAGCAGTATCCATCTTGGTAATTGCTATTATCTCCACCATCGCTTTAAAGTTTTATCATTATTCTCCTGACACATCTGCTCATATATTACGTCCTTATGAACAGGAACATGCAATCAGTCTTAAGGACTATAAGGGTGAAAACATTGTAGACCGAGAAGGAAAAGAGCGCTTATGTTATATGCTATCTGTAATATCGGTGCCATTAACATTGATATTATTGTTATATACTCTTAGAAAATTCCTTTATTCAAACCAAAATAGAATCACTATTTCCGCGTTACATACCAAATGTATCGTGGGAATATTTTTCTTCATGGTTGCTGCTGAAATCACCTGGCTATTAGTGATTATTGCTAATTTTACCTATTACAGTTCCCCCGCGAAATGGACGCTATATACATCCCCCATTCTCCCATTAGCTGCGAGTGCCATAACTGTTTCTATTTTCTTCCATAACGCAATTTATAAACCGCATTATATAAATTACTCACGTATTATTTATACTCTGGCTGTATGTCTGCTAATCGGTTATGTATGTCATTATATGGTATTTGATGAATACAGCATCAATAACAACTCCCATAATGCCCACCATCAAAGTCCGATTATTTACCCTATTATCCAAACTTATTTCGGTAATGCGATACTCATCGATTTTAAAAGTCTTTATGGTTTATATCCTTATCTACTGAATCCAGTTCTTCATATCATTGGCTTAAGTATATTTAACATTACGCTTATTTTTATGCTTCTTCAGGCTATCATACTATTTTCTATAGCCTATTGCATATATTATATGGTGCATAATAAATGGTTAGCCTTGATAGGATTTATTACTTTTCTATATATCCAATTTTTGGCGAATGATGCCTGGCCTGAAGAGCTGATCTTTCAGTATGAACCCATTCGTATGATATTTCCCGCGCTGTTACTATCCTATCTCATCTATTATCTGGCAAAGCCAAACCATCTTAAATATTATGGTGGATTATTATTATTTTCTATTGGTACAATCTGGAATCTTGATACGGGTATTTTTGCTTTTCTTGCCTTCGTGGGAACCATCATGTATCGGGAAATATTACTGGATAATACGTGGAAACTAAAATTAAATGCCATCTTGATTCACGCGATTATTTCATCTTTAATATTACTGACAATATGGGGTATTTTCTTTTTATATATCCATACTTTTTATGGCAAATGGCCTAATATTTCATGGATAACTTATGGTCAACAGGTGGCAGTACTTTATGGTTATGCCATGTTGCCTATCCCCATACTTGGAATATGGCAGATTCCAATAACCATTTATATCATTGGCTTTATACTCTCCATCCGTTATATTTTTAGACAAGAAATCTCAAATCAAAATATAATGATTTGTTTGCTCACCCTATGTGGGACAGGACTTTTTGCTTATTTTGTTGGCAGGAGTCATCCACTTAATGTCCTGCATTGCAGCTATCCTGCTATTATTCTTCTTATTATTTATATCGATAAATTATCATCATCCGTCAAAAACTGGGCTAGTTTTAAAGAACAGGTGGATAATAACCAGCTCTTTTTTTATATCATTCCACTTTTTTGTGTAGCTTATTTATTCTCCGCCTTCTTTATCAATTTATTGGACTATGTCCCGTTACGGATTGAAGAAAAATACAACCACTTTAATGAAAAGCCCTACTGGGTTAAAGAGGCAGAGTTTGTAAAAACGCTTGTTCCCACTAATCCCGGCATAAGGGATGATATCCTGATCATCAATAGCAATGATCAGGATTATTATTTCGCCTTAGCACTAAAAGCCAAATCGCCACTTAATATTGTTAATTATCGCCATATGTTTTATGTGGATGAGTTTAATGATTTTATTAACTATATTCCAAACCCGCATAATAAGTGGATTGTTCTAATAAGATCGCTCGACTTGAACTCAAATTTTTCTGATAGCGAATATTTAGCAATCAATAAAGTGATTTCCGAATATTATATAGAATCGGGAGATTTCCAAGGCAATCCAACGAATAAAGTGACTGTTTACCGAAGGAAATAGATAGACTTCAATCAGGATTATTTATATCATCCATTTAGGCTAGTATACATAATAGCAACTACCCAAGTAGCGCCGCAGGCTCCCCTCTCCCTTTGGGAGAGGGTTAGGGTGAGGGACAGATATATAGATTGAGCTTAAGCGATTCAATATAATATGTAATCGCTACGCTCAAATTGATAATTAGTCCCTCATCCTAACCTTCTCCCAAAGGGAGAAGGTAGCGCTTCGCGCGGAGTAGCCGGGCAGTTACAAATAATACGGTAAGGATACGCACGGTGACATTTAATGAGCTTCAGAAAAAATCCCGCATGCGTTTGCTTAAAATGCATTTTGAAAGCGGTGTCGGGCATATTGGCGGTAATCTCTCCGCCCTTGATGCGATGCTTTATATCCATCATTATATCCTCAAAGAAAACGACCGGTTTATCCTCTCGAAAGGCCATTCTGCAGGAGCATTATATATTGCGCTATGGAGCATCGGCAAAATCCCTGAGAGCGATCTCGCTACATTTCATAAAGATCATACGAAATTATCCGGGCACCCTGCTCCTAACTGGATCGATGAGATACCCTTTGCCACAGGCAGCCTTGGTCATGGCCTTGGGCTTGCTACAGGAATGGCGCTAGGCAAGCGGCTGCAAAAACAATCGGGCCGTATCTATTGCCTGATGTCGGATGGCGAGTGGCAGGAGGGCAGCAATTGGGAATCGCTGGTGTTTCTGAACCATCATCAGCTAAGCAACCTCATCGTACTGGTTGATTGTAACGGATTGCAGGGATTCGGCAGCACTGAAGAAGTAGCTTCGATGAACAGCCAGCGTTTATATGATGTCTGCTCGGCATTTGATAGCGACGTGAAAATCATCGATGGCCATAGCGAAGAGGCTTTAAAAACAGCACTCTCTTCTCCACAGAAGAAACCATTGATCATCCTGATGAATACGCACAAAGGGCAAGGTGTTTCCTTCATGGAGAATAAAATGGAATGGCATTACCTCCCACTCTCCGAGGAGTTATACCATAAGGCGATACAGGAGATTGAGGCATTATGAGAGATCTTTTCTGTAACGCGATGATTGCCCTGTTTGCGCGGCAACCGTTTGTTTTCCTCACCGGCGATCTGGGATTTAAAGCCTTGGAACCGCTTAAAAGCGCGATCGGCGATCACTTTATCAATGCAGGCGTTGCTGAACAAAATATGGTCAGCGTGGCAGCGGGAATAGCCAAAACCGGCTTGCCGGCATGGGTATATAGCATTGCTCCATTTGCCTATGCCCGTCCGTTTGAACAAATCCGTAATGATGTGTGCCTCCATAATCTGCCGGTCACTATTGTCGGCAATGGCGGCGGCTACGGCTATGGTGTCATGGGTGGAACCCATCATGCGATTGAAGATTACGGCTCGATGCTCTGTTTACAGAATATGCATGTATTTGCGCCATCATTCGGGCCTGATGTTGCGGCATCGATTGACCGCATTACCGCTCTCAAACGCCCCTCTTATCTGCGTCTTGGCTATGCTGAGAAAATAGAAGGATTGGATATCGCCCCTTATGCGCCGTGGCGTAAGATACTGAATGGCACCAAAGGGATGGTTATTACCACTGGCGCCATTGCGGGTAGCCTGGTGAAATCCTTGAAGGATGAACCGGAAGATAGCCGCCCTTCCCTGTGGGTTGTCAGTGAATTACCGCTTGACGATTTACCAAAAGAAGTCATTCATGAAATTGTAACCGTTCCTGTGGTATGTGTTGTAGAGGAACATGTGGCGCAAGGTGGTCTTGGGCAGATGCTGGCCACTACCATGCTTGAGCATAGGATTGTTCCAAGGAAATTTAACCACCTGCATGCAGAAGGCTATGTTTCCGGTTTTTATGGTTCGCAAACATTTCATCGCAATGAAAGCGGGCTGAATAAGGAAAATATCATACGGTTATTACATGAATAAATCTCTCACCCTCGAAGAAAAGATCGTTAAATTAAAAGGTCCTATATTGGTGCTTGGGGCAAGTGGATTTATCGGGGCAGTCATGCTGCGAATGCTGCTTAAGGTCAGAAATGACGTCTATGCTACGACCACACAATTACCGAATTGGCGGCTTGATGATATCGATAGCACCCACATCATCGAAGGTGATTTAATGAAAACGGGCAACCTCCAGCGTATGCTGGATAAGGTCAAACCGAAGACAGTTTTCAACTTTGTCGCTTACGGAGCGTATTCTTTCCAGACGGACCGGGAGCTGATCTATCAGACAAACGTCATGTTCACCAGCCAGCTTATCGAAGAGCTGCATAGCCGCAATATCGACTGTTTTATCCATGCGGGTAGTTCTTCCGAATATGGGGATGATGCAGCAGGTCCTTCTGAAAAGACAATGTTAAAAGCCAATAGCCACTACTCGGTGACCAAGGGTGCCATTGCCAACCTCATTTACTTTTATGGCAAAAAGAAAGGGCTGCGGGCAGCGAATCTCCGTCTTTATTCGATATACGGACCTTATGAAGATTCATCACGGCTTATCCCGGTGATGATCGTCAAAGGCCTGGATGGAAAACTGACCGAGTTTGTTAATCCCCGCACCTCACGCGATTTCGTTTATGTCGATGATGCCTGCGCTGCGTTTGTCGATGCGGCAGTGAACCTGACCGAAGAATATTACGGCGAATCGTTTAATATCGGCTCGGGAGTCAAAACAACGATTGCCGAAATCGCTGCTATCTCCAAAGAACTCTATGGCATCGCCGCAGAGCCGGTATTTAATGCCCCATCCCGCCAATGGGATGTTGACGACTGGTATGCCGATACAACCCATACCAAAGCCGTCCTTGGCTGGGAAGCGCGCGTGACGTTAAAGGAAGGATTGCTGAAAACGACCGAATGGGTCAAGCAGCATCTGGATCTGTATAGAGACTTCAAGGCCACCAAACGTCCACGTAGCGATATGGATATGCAGCATAGTATTTCCGCCATTATCGCCTGTTACAAAGATGGTCAGGCGATTCCAGAAATGCATGAGCGGATCACGACGACGATGAAGAAACTCAAACTGGATTATGAGATTATTTTCGTCAATGACGGCAGCCCGGACAATAGCGAGCAGGTCATCGCCGATATATCCGAACATGACCCGCATGTGATAGGGATCACCCATTCCCGTAATTTTGGCTCTCAGGCAGCGTTTAAAAGTGGTATGGATATCTCGACCAAGAATGCATGCGTCCTGATGGATGGCGATTTGCAGGACCCGCCGGAAATGATCGAAGCCTTTGTCGAGAAATGGAAAGAAGGCTATGAAGTGATTTACGGAAAACGGGTCAGCCGTGATGCGCCTTTTTATATGCGGGTATTCTACAAGCTTTTCTACCGGATATTTGCCGCTTTTTCCTATATCATCATCCCGAAAGATGCCGGGGATTTTGCCTTGATGGATAGAAAAGTGGTGAAATGCATCCTCACCTTCCCTGAGCGGGATTTATTCCTGCGGGGTATTAGAGCTTATGCGGGATTCAAACAAACCGGCGTCGATTATATCCGTCCAGAACGCCGCTATGGGCGCACGACCAACAATTTCTTCAAAAATATCGGCTGGGCTAAAAAGGGTATTTTCTCATTCAGCTATCTGCCGCTGAACCTGCTTAGCGCCTTCGGCTGGGGTATGTTATTTTTATCCGGTATTCTCATGGCCATCGAAGTTCTCGTAAAGATTTTCTTCCCGTCTATTACCCCGCCGGGTGTGACGACAACCTTATTACTAATCATGTTTTTTGGTTCATTTAACCTCTTTGCCATCAGTATCGTCGGGGAATATATCGCCAAGATTTTCGAGGAAGTCAAAAGCAGGCCGCATTTTATCCGTAAACATATCATTAAACGCGGCAATATTATGCCAACCGACAAATCAAACGCCTTATTATAGATAGAACTATGGATTTAATCTCACGACCATGCCCAATATGCAATATTGATAGCAAAACCGTTCATTGCGAAGAAAATATCGATATCAATAACTTAAACCAATTCAGCTTTGCCTCACGGAAAGAGCCGGAATTGATGCATCACCGCCTGATGTTATGCACCAACTGCGATCTTATCTATGCCGATCCTGTGCCCACTCATAGCGCATTGATCGAGGAATATGACAAATCATCCTTTGATAGCCAGGAAGAGGCAGGCTTTGCCGCCCGAACCTATATTTCCTATTTGCCCAATATGCCTATCGACCATGTACTTGATATCGGCACCGGCGGCGGTGAGTTTCTCGGTGAATTAAAAGCAAAAGGTGCCCGCGTCATTGCCGGGGCTGAGCCATCTTCGGCAGCCATTGCAACAGCTGCGCCCGCCGTAAAACCGTTTATCCGGCATGGCTATTTCGATGCCAGCCATTATGAGGAAGCATCGTTTGATCTGATCAGCTGCTTTCAAACGTTAGAGCATGTATCGGAACCGCTGCAGATAAGCCGGGATGTCTACCATTTGCTTAAACCTGGCGCATCCTATTATACCGTCGCACATGATTTTAGAGGCGGCATCAATAAAATCCTCAAGACATCCTCACCGATATACGATATTGAGCATCTGCAACTATTCTCGAAAAAAAGCTTGGCTGCGATGCTCAAACAAGCCGGATTTGAAGAGATTAGGATATTCACTATATGGAACACCTATCCGCTATATTATTGGCTGCGGTTATTGCCGATTCCTTCGGGACTTAAAGGAACGATCACCCGTTTCTTAAAGGCAATCAAGCTTGCTTCTATTCCCATCCCATTGCCCGTAGGCAATATGGCAGCGATTGCGGTTAAGCCTGTAAAGGGGTGACTAGTTAACGCCGCATGCTCCCTTCTCCCTCCGGCGAGGATGGGGGAGATAACTGCCCTGAGCCAACCCTACTCCGTTTTGTAATCTGCGAGTCTGAACTACCATCCCCTGACCAGGGCCGTTTCTCTGTCGCATGCGTCCCATCAACCGTCAACCTCCGCGTCCATCTACAGCTGCTAGGTGCCGTCAACTCATCCACCATCGCTACGCTGGATGGGGATGGGGATGGAGGTTTGGGGGCGATGGTCGAGAAGGAGGTCTCAAGGTGCCTTCTATCGATTCCGGATAGGAAATTACCGACAATCGCCATAATCGACCGCGATTGGACGAGACTGGACAGGGCGTCGCTTAGCTGTCCCATTTGCGTTTTGACCGGGTGGTTCGGTGTGGTAAGTCTGGACGTTATCTCCATAAGAAACGCATTGAATATATTCGGGGCTTGTCGATACCGATGCGCAAGAATGGTTCTAAGTCCGGGTTTGCCATGCAGTCGACCTGCAATTCCGTTCTCTGTGTTAAACTGGTGCAGAATGCCATGTACTTCCTGTTTCTGTGGCGCGCTTAGCGCATCTGATGCAATAAAATCGTGGAATTTAGCGGCTCTTCGCACAAAATCTAACCGACGGAAAATAGCTGCCGACAGCACATCGCCTGCCTGATAAGAGGTCATGCCATGCCTGCCGCGCAAGTCATTATTGATCAACTGAACCGTTTTCCGCTGGGTATGGGTAAGGAAGGCCTGGCTCATATTCGCCATCATCATCAGCGTCAGCTTGCTGTCCGGGTCCCAGGAGCGTTCCTGGTTAAGATAGATGGCATCCATATTGATTCGGTGCGCCGGAGGGCTTTCCCTATCCAGATCGAGGATTGCCGGGATTTGCTTTTTGTATACGGCCTGTATTAGGTTTGAACGGCGATCGCGTATTTGGTTCCATTCATCCTGACGGAGATTGACATCGGTAATCGCCAGCATTTTCTCATCCCTTAGGCGCTTGATCACCAATGCTTTATCCTCATCCCTCGCTGCAAGAGCGTTTATTACCATTCCATCTAAGAAAGCCGGGGTAACATTGTCATAATGCAGCAATGATTCAAGTTGCGTGGTGGTCACCTCACTGATTAATCGGTACAGCTGATATTCGGGAAGACGCTCCGGGCTGGTTGCGGCCATACCGATAATAGCGTCAATCCTGGAATGTTGGTTACGTGCTGCCAGCTTAGGAATAATATAATGTATCCCCAGTGGATCGCTTGCATCTCCATCAACTCCATTGACATGGTCAGCGGTGATATGGCTGAAATGCTCATCCGATCCTTGAAGACAGACAGTAAAACTATGTCGCTCTAGTAAGTCCGGATTGGCGCAAATAGTGTCTAAGATTTGTTTTTTTCTGGCTTCCTGATCCGTGACGCTATCATGCTTGTTCCTGGACATTTCTATGATGTCGTCAGAATAATCTATAAGATCGTTCGCTGTTAGGCGCGCTATGACGTTCTGCACCGTAAGGTAAGGCAGCGCTTGCTTATGCAATTCAGGGTCGAAGAATCCCGTTGTCATCTCGGTGACAATGGCATCCCTTCGTTTCGTTTTACCCTCCGCTGTCAGGCGTGCTAAATGGTTGCTAACGCTATCATTAATCCCCTCAAGACCTTCCTCTTCTTTTATCCCATTAATAAACGCAGGTGGAAGATGGTCAAATGCATAGATAAGAAGTTGCTCGCATCCGTAGCTCGCATGACTTAGTTTTAGCTTGCGTGCCACCATTGCACCCGCAAACTCGGCATAATCGTCCTGGTGATAAGGTTCGCCCTTTTTAAGGGCATTAATGATATCATTCTCGCTATCCTCGTGCTTAAGAACATGCGGCACCTGGTCGGTCGGGACGAAGGGAAGAAAAGATGCTCGATTAGCGAGCGGCGGATTGAGTAGGAAAACATGCCGTATGGTGGCCGCGATGTGATTCGTTTTCTCCATTTTGTGCATTTTTTCGAGGGCGCTCAGATAATCGGCAGCATTCTTGCGCCGACCATGCAGCAGCTCTACTATTTGGTCCTCATCCGCATGAGGATAGAGCAGGTGCGCAGAAGTTGTCGGTACGACGGCTTCATAAAAAAGACGGGCCCTCTCGTCATCGTAGTTTTCCTGTTGCTTATCCATGATCGAGTCGACCGTAGCTGCTGGTAAAACATTGCCTGCGGTAATCCTCTCCACCAGGGCCGGCAATATCGGAAACGGTGCATGGTGAAGCAGTACATGGGCCGTGAGTGGTTGTACAGGATGTGGATGTGGATGTGGATGTGGATGTGGATGTGGATGTGGATGTGGATGTGGATTCGGCCCAGCCACGGTGCCCAGGGCCGTTCTGGAAAGTCCATAGGCAAGCGCCGCCAGCATTTCCGGCTGGCTGGCCTGAGCTGCCGCCCTATCGAAAAATGACGGGGGGATAGCTTCTGCGTTTTCACGGCCAAAGATGATGGTGGCCTGCATCACCGTTATCTCCGGATTGGCAAGCAATGTGCCTAATGCACCGCTGGGTAACGACGCTTGTTTCATGGCACTAAAAAATTGTTTTTCAAATACCCGGGCTCGAGACATGATAAGATCCTATAATGGCCAATATATTAATATATATTAACGACCATACGGGATGAGATTATTAATGTCAATTTATTTTAATATCATCCGAGCCTGCGGCGCAATAGCATTAAGAAATAGCAGGCACTTTAATACCATGTTGGGTACATGCGGCTTTTAACGTATTCGTAAGTAAGCAGGCAATCGTCATCGGCCCAACACCGCCTGGCACTGGAGTAATCGCTCCAGCCACCTCAAACACTTCATCAAACGCCACATCCCCAACCAATTTTGTCGCACCATCCGACAGAGTAACACGATTAATCCCTACATCAATCACTACCGCCCCCGGTTTTACCCAACTGGCTTTTACGAGTTGCGGGATGCCAACGGCTGCGACTAGAATATCGGCCTGCTGACAGATTTCATGCAGATTCGTCGTCCGTGAATGGGCGATCGTCACCGTCGCATTTTCCTGTAGCAATAAATGCGCAACCGGCTTGCCGACAATATTCGACCGTCCGACCACCACCGCATTTTTACCGGAAATATCGCCTAATACTTCCTTTATCAGCATGATGCAGCCAACCGGAGTACAGGATACCAGCGCATCTTTTTGCCCCGTCACCAGCTTACCGACATTCTCAATATGGAACCCATCGACATCTTTCGCGGGGCTGACCGTATTGATAACCACTTTTTCATCGATATGTTTTGGCAACGGTAACTGCACCAGAATCCCATGTACTTTCGGATCGCTGTTGAGCAACTCGATTTTCGCAATCAATTCCTGCTGGGTGGTCGTAGCAGGCAACGTATATTGAAATGACTGCATCCCCGCTTCCGTCACGGCCAGCCCTTTATTCTTGACATAGACCTGGCTGGCCGGATCTTCTCCGACGATAATCACCGCGAGACCGGGAGTTAATTTGAACATCTCTTTAAGCGCCGCCACCTGGCCTGCAATTTTCTTACGTAAATTAGCCGCAATCGCTTTTCCATCGATAATCGTGGCATGCGTAGTAATCGTCATAATACCGGCACTCCTTTGGTCGTTGAATATTCAAAATGCAGTGCCTGCTCAGGATGGATACGCGGATAAATCGCATGAGCCGCCATTGCCGCTTCTGCAAAACCGTTCAGGATCAGTTTGAGCTTTCCTGGATAAGTCACAATATCGCCAATCGCATAGATTCCATGGGTACTCGTTTCAAGCGTCGCCGGATTGACGGCGATATGATGATAATCGAGATTCAACCCCCAATGCGCAATTGGCCCCAGCTCCATCGCCAGGCCGAAAAACGGCAGGAGTACATCGGCGTTGAGTATCCTTGTCTGACCATCAAGATCCTTAACCACCACCGCTTCTAAATGTCCGTCAATTCCCTTCAAGCTGTCTAATTGGAATGGGATGACCATCTCGATTTTACCTTCCTTCTCCAATTGCTGCAATCGCGCCGCCGACTCCGGAGCACATTTGAACTTTGCCCGGCGATGGATCACCGCGATGCTTTCCGCCACTTCGGTAATAGCAACCAAGCCCTATATCATATAAATACTTATAAATATTAAATTGCCCTCTTGACATGCTCGCGTTAATCCGTATAGTGGCAGGCAGCATAAAGTTTCATACGACTATGCATCAATTTACTTAGGAAATTATGGATAAAATGTTTGCAGTTATAAAATCAGGTGGCAAGCAGCATAAAGCTGTTGTTGATGGTGTCCTTAAGCTTGAAAAGCTCGAAGGAGAAGCCGGTTCTGAAATCATCCTCAATGAAGTGATGATGATCGGTGCTGAAGGTAAATCGCTGCTGATCGGCACACCGCTGGTAAAAGGCGCATCGGTCACCGTCGAAGTCCTCAAGCAATATCGTGATGATAAAATCATCATTTTCAAGAAAAAACGCCGTCAGCATTACCGTCGTAAGACAGGCCATCGCCAGTCTGTGACGCTGGTGCGCGTAAAAAATATCAGTAAAGCATCGTAAGGAGCTCATAAATGGCACATAAGAAGGCAGGTGGTAGTTCACGTAACGGTCGTGATTCAGCAGGTCGCAGACTTGGTGTAAAAATGTCGGATGGTCAATCGGTGAATGCTGGTAACATCATTGTACGTCAGCGTGGTACGGTTTATAAGGCAGATACCAATGTTGGAGTCGGTCGTGATCATACGTTGTTCGCATTAGCCAATGGCGTGATCGTATTCCGTCGCCGTGCGGATAACCGGGTGTATATCTCAGTGACTGCAACACCGGTAGAAGTTGTTGCTGCACCGAAAAAGAAAAAAGCTGTAAAAGAAGTTGCAGCAGCGTAAGTTTTTTTGAACGTTATGGAAAAGAGTAACAGGGTCATTCCTGTTACTCTTTTTTTTTAAGTAAATATATTATGCAATTCCTCGACGAAGTAAAAATCTATATAAAAAGCGGTGATGGCGGCCCAGGCTGCGTCAGTTTCCGCCGTGAAAAAAACATCCCCTTCGGCGGCCCGGATGGTGGCGATGGCGGACGTGGCGGTGATATTCTCATCGAATGCGTGGGTGGCCTTAACACGCTTATCGATTACCGTTACCAGCAGCATTTTAAAGCCAGGAACGGTGAACACGGTAAAGGACGTAATAAACATGGAGAATCCCGCCCTGCGATTGTCTTAAAAGTTCCGGTAGGCACACAGATTTTCGAAGAAGACGGTGAAACGCTGGTTGCCGATTTTATCGAAGAAGGCCAAACAGAATTGCTGCTTAAAGGCGGCAATGGCGGTATGGGCAATGCGCATTATAAAAGCTCGACCAATCAGGCTCCAAGGCAGCATGGCCCTGGCTGGCCTGGTGAAGAGCAATGGATCTGGTTGCGGTTGAAGCTTATTTCAGACGCAGGGCTGGTCGGGTTGCCGAATGCGGGGAAATCCACCTTCCTCTCGACGGTTTCGGCGGCTAAACCCAAAATTGCCGATTATCCTTTTACGACATTAAAACCGCAGCTTGGCGTGGTCTATGTCGATGAGTTCGAGTTCGTGATGGCGGATATTCCCGGTCTTATCGAAGGTGCCCATGAAGGGATTGGCCTTGGCGATAAGTTCCTGAAGCATATTGAGCGTTGCGGCGTGATCCTGCATTTAATCGATGGCACCCAGGAGGATGTGGCAGAGGCGTATCATATCGTCCGTCATGAATTGTCTGAATATAGCGAGATTCTGGCGAATAAAATAGAGATTGTCGCGCTTAATAAATGTGATGCGATTGAGGAAGAGGATATTCCCGTGAAACAGCAGGCGCTGGCTGAGGCCTGTGGAAAAGAAGTGATGCTGCTTTCCAATATGACCGGCGAAGGTAAAAAAGAGATTTTGCGGTTGCTACGGCAAGAGATTGAGCGGTTCCATCAGGAAGCGGCAAAAGAAGAGGAAGAAAAAGAGGAGCAGCAGGACGAGGAAGAGTGGTGATATAAAAGCGCCG
>Ga0207006_1053_pt1 | contig 26822 bp, 24 predicted proteins | sample Alteio_BWMinCont_84_FD_153497 | JGI IMG/M metagenome (GOLD analysis project Ga0207006, IMG submission 153497) | Enriched cells from forest soil in Barre Woods Harvard Forest LTER site, Petersham, Massachusetts, United States -... | ecosystem: Environmental > Terrestrial > Soil > Temperate forest >...
CCGCATCTATATCTAACAGAATCCCTCCTCTTCCAGGGATGTTGTATGACTTTAATTCAAAGGCAACCGCGCGCAGACCAAGTCGGACGTTGTTTAATACATACTCAACAGTGGTTTCAGATGTTGGATTAGTAGAATAAGGCGTACGAATTCTTTCTCGTAAATAAACTACTGACCAAGGTTCATATTTTTCTAATAACCTTTTAATGGCTTCTTCTCCCTCATACATTACACCGGTAGAATCTATTTTTGCATGTGAGAGCCACCTATTTTTATCCCTATCATTGAAATATTGATTCGTATTGAAATCAGGTAATGCCCATTTCCTTCCAGTCATCGCCGGATTAGCAACTGCGCTGATGCTTGTATAAATCATCGCTGAATCTGGTTTTTGTATTGTGGTGAGCATGGCTGGATTGATTTTTTGCAATATCTCAAGCCAATTTAAGCCAATTAATGCCCTAAAATTATATGGAATACGCCTTACACCAATACGTGTGCCGCTTTTATAAACTGTAATAAGGGAGTCTCCTGTTTCCAAAAGGTTATCGATGTACAGATTATAAATTTCCCGCCCATAACCAATCCTTAAACTAATCAAATCCGGCCTTTTACTGATACTTCCTAAAATACCACTCTTTAAATCAATCAATAATTTATCTAGATCGTCTGGATATGCCGGTACTTCCGTCATTGCCGCGTTTGGTATCCCTGCTCTATCCATAGCCGTTGTAACATCTACCAGTTGGGCTTCATCAGCGCGCATGGCCTCATCACCGATTGCAGGATTGCGGGTCCTTTGGACGACTTGATCAAAATTCACGCCGTGTGTTGGATCGTTATAACTTTCCGTTCCACCGGAAAAATACTTTCTGGGAATAGTTTCATTGGTGTATTTGTCCGCATCTTCTTTGATATAGTTGAACACGCCTTTTTTATAGGCTTGAAGATAACGATTATAAATGGCCTCTATTTCATTGGTTGTTCTATTAGGGATTGCTTCGTCGCCCTGCGGGCTCCTCGTAATGACACCAGGGCTCTCAATACCTTTTAGCTTGATCTTGTCCGTGTAAATCTGTCCTAATAAAGACTTCTTTAGGGTACGCTTAAACCAGGCTGCTAAAATCATTCCGCTGTATACTTGGCGTAAAGGAGCAAAGTTTTGGCCTTCGTTGACTTCTTTCTCAAGGGCGGGCAGGACGATTTCGCGGATGATTTGGGAGGCTATAGTGCTGGTGACCGGTGAGGCGTTGAGGTTTTTTCCCTGGGTTGCTTTCAGCTTCAACCCAAGTTCGTTTGGCAACGTGCGAGCAACTGCGAGTGTCCGGTATGAGGACCTTGGGGACACGGCTGAAGCCATGTCCCCGGGTTGGCGTTGGTGTTTGGACAATGCCCGATAATCTTCTTCCAGCATGACCTTTAAATGGTTTTTTAACACATAGGCTGTATTGCCCTTCTCATATATCAACGCATTATCAGGCACAATCCATACTTTATTAAAAGTGTTCACTGGAATGTCCGTCGTGCCATACTGGTGCTGGGCTTTCGCGTAAACATCGGCCCAGAATTTTTTGCCTAATTCTTTTTCGGGGTAGATTAAAGAAGCTGTGATTTGTTTGAGGATATAATCCTGACTCAAAAGGTCGCGGCCCATCAGGGTCTTGCCAAAATCATCCTTGATAATGCGGTCCTTTTCATAGGGAGATAGATTGACCCATTGGTCTTCATCGGGAATGGCCAAAGAAGCCAAAAAATATTTGATCAGCTTTTTGTATTCTTCCTGCTTTTGCTCATTTGATAAAACTTTGTCCCCTTTGTAAATAATAAAATCAAACATCAAAGGATTTTCAGGATGGACCGTGATGCCCTTTAATACGGCCGGTGTAAATGCAGGGCTTAAAGCGACCATGCTGCCCGGTTTGGGCAACCAAACGGCCTCTTGGGCAAATCCGGCCGGTGCCAAGCTTGAAAACACAAATGCAATGGCCGCCAATATCGCGGTGGATCGATTTAATTGGTTTAGTTTCATAGGATTTAGATAAAGTATACGCACATAAAACGCCAAAAAGCAAATTTATTTTATGCCCCGCCTTGAAAATTGATAGTTTAAAGAATTAACATGGCAATAAGGCCTATTTCTTCGACATCGAGAGGTAGCATTACGTTTAGATTATTAGCATCGCGTCACCGTAGCTATAGAAGCGGTATTTTTTTTTGATGGCTTCTTTGTAGGCTTTCATGACCAAATCATGTCCGCCGAAAGCGCAGACCAGCATTAACAGGGTGCTGTGGGGAAGATGAAAATTAGTTATCAGGGCATCCACCATCTGGAATTTATGGCCCGGATAAATAAATATATTTGTGCTTCCTGTGTAAATCTTGGTTTTGGCCACGGCCTCGAGCACACGGCAGCTGGTTGTGCCCACAGCGACTATGTTAGATACGGGATTGACAATAGATTTGTAGACCTCTGGTTTGATGCTGTAATGTTCGGTATGCATGGGATGCCGTCGGATATCGGCGCATTCAACGGGTTTAAATGTCCCATAATTGATATGTAAGGTCAACTCTAAAAAATGATGGCCTTGGTTTTTTAATTTTTTTATCAAACCTTTTGTAAAATGCAGTCCCGCGGTCGGAGAAGCCACAGACCCTGGTTGTTGGGCGTACACGGTTTGATAATCGATTTGGTCACGGGCCGTATCAGGCCTTTTGATATAGGGCGGTAAAGGAATATGCCCTATTTCTTTCAGGTGCCGGACAATGTTTTTTTTATTAAAACGCACGATGCGTTTTTCTTTATTTTCAAGGACCGCGCTGATGCCGCGGCCAAAATCAATTGTTTCACCTTCGCGGATTTTTTTCAGCGGCCGCAGTAAAACTTCAAAAGAACCGTCTTCTAAAGGGTTTAACAAGAATACTTCAACTACACCGCCTGAGGACCGATGACCCAATAATCGGGCCGGGATGACCTTGCTGTTATTGACGACCAAGTAAGAATCTTTTGGCAAATAATCATTCAAATGGTCAAAAGTGTCATGGTGGATGGTCTTTTGACGACGGTCAAGGACCATAAGACGAGCTTTGTCCCTTCTAGCCACTGGCTGTTGAGCTATAAGTTCATCTTGCAGTTGATAAAAGTAAGACTTTAGCTTAAAAAGATCACTTGGGGTGGAGTTCATGATAATTCATCAGGACGGATTGCGGATAATAGTAGGCGAGAATTTGTTTATAATTGAATTGCTGACGGGCCATGCCTAAAGCGCCCCATTGGCACATGCCCACTCCATGGCCCCAGCCTTTGCCCGTGATGTCTACATAATAGCCCTGCATGGTAATTTCATAATTATTGCTCATCAGCACATTGGGCCCCATGAGATCACGGAAATCTTTGCCTTTAATAATAAGCTCTTGCCCGTCCTTTTGTGTGATCTTTAACTGCTCTATCCGGTCGCTGCGGTCCCGATCGATAACGGATATGTCTTTAATGCTTCCTACTTTATACCCGTGAAGATTGAGGGCGTCCTGAATGTCCCGAAGCCGAAAATTCTTTTTCCAATGCATATGCGGCGAATTTTGGCAAAATCCGCACGGCACTCCCCGAAGCGGCGGGATGTCAGGGACATTCCATAGTTCACGGGCATCCTCGGTATAACCACCGCAGGTCGCATGAAAATAGGCCGGTATGATCTGGTCATTATAGGTCAAGACTTCACCTCTGGTATAATTAACGGCCAAATCCGTCCGGTACCTCTCGGAGTCCCTGCCTCCGTAAACCTGGGAATAAATATCATTGGTCACATCATAAGGTTTACCGGCAGGGTTAATTGAATATAAAGCATAGGTGCGGGCGGCAACGGCCTGGGCTTTTAATGCTTCCATCGGCCAATGATGGGAAACTTCATGAAAAAGCACGCCTTTGATATAATCTTCGACATTGATATTGTTGACGACGGTTATGTGGTTATCAGGTGTACGGATAAAAGTGACTTGCCCCCTGAAGGCGCGCTCATCGATAATTATGGAGGCATCTCTGGAAGGCTCAATGGTCAGGCCTTTAGATGGATAAACATCCAGTCCCACTAAAATACCGCGGTCTAGAAGCCTTACCTTGCTTTCTGTCAGATAGGTGCCTTTGCCAATGACCAATCCTGATGACATGTCCCGAAGCCGATAACGTCCATGAATGGCCAAATCCAGTTCCCTGGAATCGCGAACAATGGCGACACGGACGATCTCAGGCAAGCCTGAGTTATTTTTATCAATGGCTGCGATTGCAGTAATGATGCCTAAAGCAGAAGTTAAAATTAAACTTAAAACAATATTCCTTCTCATTAGAAACCTTTAGATCCTTCGCCGAACAACTGTGAGTGGTCGGATTAACCGACACTCGCAGTTGCTCGTCGGTCAATACGACTTCGCTCAGGATGACGAGCAGATTAATTTAGGATGACGAGTAGATTTATTTTTTACTAAAAATGTACATGATTGCGCTTAATATGATGCTTAACAAAATACAGGTTGTCAAAGGAAAATAAAAGCTATAGTTCTCTTTTTTGATCAAGATATCACCGGGCAGTTTTCCTACACCCGGTATTTTGCCGGCCATTGTCATAACAATGCCAATAAAGACTAAAACAATGCCCATCGAGATAATGGTTTTACCTATATCACTCATAGTAGCCTAGAAGCTAAATTAAGCGCTGTCCCTAATTTTGAGGTGTTCGGTGGCGATTGAAGTTAATTCCCTGCCCCTTGAGGTGCGGCGTAAAAAACCGGCTTTTAGAAGATAGGGTTCGATCACGTCTTCGATCGTGTCTATTTCTTCGTTCAAGGTCGCTGCCAAAGCTTCAATGCCGACAGGACCGCCGTTGTATTGCGTTTTCATGATCGTCAATAAACGCCGGTCTAATTCATCAAGGCCTTGGGTATCAATCCTCAATGCTTGCATGGCCTCATCCACCACCTTTAAATCAATATGGTTTTTATTGGAATTTACCTGGGCGTAATCGCGGCAGCGGCGCAAAAGCCGGTTGGCAATGCGCGGGGTGCCGCGGGAGCGTTGGGCCATGGCTAAACACGCGTCATGATCGACTTTCACATTCAGTTTTCCGGCTGAAGTTGCCACGATGCGGCTTAGGTCATTATCGCTATAAAATTCCAAATGGTAAAAAATCCCGAAACGGTCCCTTAAAGGTGTGGTTAAAAGGCCGCTGCGGGTCGTGGCGCCTATAAGAGTAAAGGGTTTTAAATTGAAGTTAATAGTTTTGGCATAGGGCCCTTTGTCCACGATAAAATCGATTTTAAAATTTTCCATGGCCGGGTATAAGAATTCTTCGACAGTTTTAGAAAGCCGGTGGATTTCATCAATGAAAAGCACGTCCCCTTTTTCTAAATTGGTAAGTATCCCGATAAAATCCCCGGCACGGTCAATGGCCGGGCCTGAGGTGACGGTAATGCGGGCGTTCATCTCATTGGCGATGATATGCGCCAGAGAGGTCTTGCCTAGTCCCGGCGGCCCTGAAAAAAGCGTGTGTTCCAGCTGCTCACCGCGCTTTTGTGAAGCGGTAATGGCCACTTTTAAGCCATTGACCAACTCCTGTTGGCCGACAAAATCAACAAGGCGTAATGGACGCAAGGATAAACTGACGACCTGGTCCTCTTCGCTTTCCTGGTTTAGTACTAGTCTTTTTATTTCTTCCATGTTCGTTGTTCTTTAAGAGATTCTTCGCTTCGCTCAAGAATGACGAGCAACTGCGAGTGCCGGTCAATACGACCGAAAATTATTTATGCTGTAGGGGTTTCGTTGGCTGTATTGCGCATGATCTCAATATCTTCAAATTGGCGGTGCTGAATGATGATAATTTCTTTAAGGCGGGTCAGCTCCAACACCGCGGCAAAGGTGCAAACCACTTCTTCCTTATTTACCGAATGGCGGAAAAGCCCCATGAGCGATACGCGCGGTTGTTCCACTAAAAGATGGAGTAATTCATGGATTTTACCTTCTATGGTAAATTCTTCCTGTGAAACCTGGTAATCTTTCTTTTCAGGCACATGTTTTAACGCATCCGACAGAGCATTGATTAAATCAAAAAGAGTGGCCTCAAAAAAGACCTCCTGGGCATCTTCTTTGATCTCATTAAGTTTTTCTCCATCGATCAAGCGGCTGAACAAGTCCTGCCGGTAAAGTTCCTTTGATTTTAAGCCTTCGGCGATCAGCTTGAACTGCTCATATTCTTTAAGCCGGTCCATTAATTCCTGGCGGGGATCTGCCGTTTCAGGGCCGGCCAGAGGGTCCGGCGGCAGGAGCATTTTGGATTTGATCTGCATTAAGGTCGCCGCCATGACCAAGAAATCCCCCACCACATCCAAATCCAGCATCTTCATCATTTCTATATATTCCATGTACTGGTCAGTGATTACAGCAATGGGGATGTCCTTGATCTCAATGTCATTTTTTTTGATCAAATAAAGCAGAAGATCTAAAGGGCCTTCGAATTTTTCTAGGTGGATTTTATAGTTCATATCAGTAAACCGCCTCACGGACTTCCTGCATCGTTTTCTGTGCTATGACCTTTGCTTTTTGGGCGCCTTCGTTGAGAATGTCCTGTATTTTATCTTTATTTTTTTCCAATTTTACTCTTTTTTCCCTGATGGGTGCCAGTTCCTTATTTATATGCATGCTCAAATTCTTTTTACAATCAACGCAGCCTTTAAGGGCCTTTGAACACCATTCATGGACCGCGGGTGCTTCTTGCGGGGCAAAGACCTGATAATAGCTGTAAACATTACATTCCTCGGGATGGCCGGGGTCGGTCTTGCGTATCCGCTTGGGATCAGTGATCATTGAAACGACCTTGGTTTCAACTTCGTTCTCGCTATCCGACAAATTAATGGTATTGCCATAGCTTTTAGACATCTTGCGATTATCCAGACCTAAAAGCCTGGGGGTTTCTGTCAAGATGGCCTTGCAATCATTGAAAACTTCTTTTTTATACATTGAATTAAACCGCCGGGCGATTTCACGGCAAAGTTCCAGGTGAGGCAGCTGGTCTTCACCGATAGGGACCGCATCAGCTTTATACAAAAGAATGTCCGCTGCCTGTAAGACCGGATAGCCTAAAAAAGCATATGTTTGCAGGTCCCGTGAGGTGATTTCCCGCAGCTGCTCTTTATAGGTGGGATTGCGTTCAAGCCACCCTAATGGTGTCAGGCAGGAAAAAAACATCTGTAATTCCAGATGTTCAGGCACATCAGATTGCAGGTAAAGGACCGATTTTTGGGGATCAATGCCGCAAGCCAACCAATCGATGGCCATGTCAATGCCATAGCCCCGCAGTACCTTGCTGTTTTCATACTCGCTCATCAGGGCATGCCAGTCGGCAATGCTGAAAATACACTGGTAACTCTCTTGTAAAGAAGCCCAATTCTTTAGGGCGCCAAGTAAATGCCCAAGGTGTAATTTCCCCGTCGGGCGCATGGCTGAAAAGACTTTTTTGGTCATAGAAGGTTCTTGCTCGTATTGGGTGGAACGTGTTTTTTATGTTCAAAAGGTTTAAATTTTTGTACAAACATTAGGAATTCGATATAGTCATCCAAGGAACGGACGGTCTTTTTTCGTTTCTTTTCAGCTAAAAGAAATTCTTGCCGCCTTTTAGGATCATAGGCATCGGCTACCATATCTTTTTCATCTTGTTTACTTAAAGTCATCCCGAAACCTCCGACGAAGAACCGAGGCTGGACAGGATGGCTTTCAACAAGGAATGACGACGAAGCGTAGTCGCAGCACTACGCTGAAGAGGAATGACGCAGTGGAAAGCCATCCTGGCCAGCCGAATTCCGTCGCAGGTTTCGGGATGACTTCTAAGCATCTTTTGTCTTTTTTAATAGATTTTCTAGTTCTTTATTCATTTTGAATAGATCAAAATACTTTTTAACTAATTTCATATCTAATTTATCAAGATTATTTTTTATTAAATATTCGATATCAGCCATGTCTAATGCTCGACGTTGAGGATTGTTGACCAGAGCCTGTACTTTTAGGCCGATAATATCCTCGGGTAGAAGAATGGGAACTTCGATATTTCCTAAGATTTTGTGGTTTTTTGCTCTTTGTAGCATTTCCCTACCGTAATCCCGATGGGTATAAAGATAATCAACACATCCCATTGGTGCCATAGGGTGCCAGTAATTCGAAAAATTTTGAGATTCATGTGTTAATTCATAACCAAATTTTTGCATGATTTTTCTAATTTTATCGATATCTTGAGCTTCAACAAGAAAATCCACATCATCCGTTGCCCTTGTAAAACCCGTAACCTGCATGGCAAACCCACCAATAAGAGCATAGCGGACATTTTGTTCCTTAAATTTAAGCAGCAATTCTTTCAAAACCAGTTCAAAATTCATGAGTGGCCCAGATGTTGAGGAAATTATTAGAAGGCTGGCACCGAATTATTTAGTTCCTTCGCTTCGCTCAGGATGACAGGTTTTAAATCATAATCTGCGGGCGATGGATTCTACGTCGTAGGCTTCGATGATGTCGCCGACCGCAATGGTGTCAAAATGGGAAACGGTGATCCCGCATTCAAAGCCTTCGGTGACTTCCTTGACATCGTCCTTAAAACGCTTGAGCGTGCTGATATGCCCGCTATGGACAACATCGCCGTTACGTAAAACTTCGGCCTGGATCTTATTGCGTATCTTGCCTTTTTGGATATAACAGCCCGCAACAATACCGGAGCGGCTTAATTTAAACACATTGCGCACTTCGGCACGGCCGACAAAATGCCGCTTGAGCTTGGGGGCCAAAAGCCCTTCCAGGGCCTTTCTTAGGTCTTCAACAGCGTCATAAATGATGCGGTATTCTCGAACATCCACCGGATTTTTTTCCAGCTCCTGGCGTGCCTTGGTGTCGATCCCCACATGGAAGGCGATGATAATGGCATTCGATGCATGGGCCAATACTACGTCCGACGCATTGACGTCACCGACAGCCACATGGATAAAGCGCAGTTTGACCTCATCTGAAGGTATCTTCCCAAGGGATTCTTTGAGGGCCTCCAGAGAGCCTTGCACGTCCCCTTTGATCACGACACGCAATTCCTTGATCTCGCCTTGCTGGATCTGCGAATATAATTCTTCCAAAGAAACCTTGGCGGTACCGGAAAGTTTTTCGTTTTTTAATTTTTCCTGGCGGACTTCAGCAATTTCCTTGGCCCGCTTTTCACTTTCCACGGCATAGAAAATTTCGCCCGCCGCGGCAACTTCCGCGAGGCCCAGGATTTCCACAGGCATCGATGGCCCGGCTTCTTTGACAGGTCGGCCATGATCATCAAACAGGGCCTTGACCTTGCCATGCAAAGGACCAATGACGATCGCATCCCCCTCCCGTAAAGTGCCGCTTTGCACGATCAAGGATGCAATGGCCCCTTTACCCTTGCTCATATGCGCTTCAATGACGATCCCCAAAGCCTTTTTATCCGGGTTGGCGCGCAATTCCAGGATTTCCGCTTCCAATAAAATACGCTCTAACAGATCATCGATCCCCTGGCCTGTCAGCGCTGAAACCCCCACCACACCGACTTTACCGCCCCAATCTTCGGACATTAAATCAAGTTCAGCCAACTGCTTTTTGACCCGGTCAGGATCAGCTGACTTCTTATCAATTTTGTTCAAGGCGACCACAATCGGCACATTAGCAGCCCGGGCATGGTCGATCGCCTCCTGGGTCTGGGGCATGACCCCATCGTCAGCCGCCACTACCAGGACCACCACATCGGTCACATGCGCCCCGCGGGCGCGCATGGCTGTAAATGCTTCGTGGCCGGGAGTGTCCAAAAATGTAATGTTCCCGCCATTGGCGGACCTAACGGAATAAGCCCCGATATGCTGGGTGATCCCGCCGTGTTCACTGTCAGCCACCTTGGCGGAACGGATGCGGTCAAGCAAGGATGTCTTGCCATGGTCCACATGGCCCATGAAGGTGACAACCGGAGCGCGCGGTTTCAAAGAAGCAGGGTCGTCCTTTTGCTGCTGGTGCACATCAATGAGTTCTTCTTCCTGGGTCTTGCTTTTGATGACATTAAAACCAAAGGAGATCGCCAGTTTTCCAACCAGTTCATCACCCAGGTTCTGGTTGATATTGGCAAATACACCCATATTAAGGAGTTTTTTTAAGACCACATTCATCTTTTGATTGATGCGCACGGCAAAATCTTTGACGCTGATGGGAATGGGCAATTCAATGTCTAAAAGAGGGCCCGCGGGTTGTGCTTCAGGAACGACTGCTCCGGCAATAGAAGCAGAAGGTTTATGATCGCGTCCACGAAAGCCGCCTGCCGCATCTTCAAAAGACCGCTTGCGTTTTTTAGCCAAAGGTTTGACCGCGATAAAAGGCTCATCATAACGGACCTTTTTCTTAGCCGGATCTACAGGCAATATTTCTTTGGGGATTTCAATTTTAGTTACGTCAATGACAGGGGCCTTGGGCAAAGGGGCCGGTTCTGCTTTTGGGATCTCACGTTTGGGAATTTCAGGTTTTGGGGCTTCAGGTTTTAGAATTTCCGGTTTTGGAATTTCCGGTTTTGAAACTTCCGGTTTTGGAATTTCTTGTTTTAAAACTTCAGGTTTCGGGATTTTAGGCTTGGGGGCTTGGGGCTCATCATCTTCTTCAAGGGCGGTTTTTTTTCTGGCAGGGGCCGGTCTTGATTTCTTTTTCGGTTTTTCAGTGCTTTTGACAGCCGGCGCTATAGTTTTTTTGGCTGATTTCTTTTTTGGTTTCTCCGGCTCGTCAGCCACTTTTTGGCCTATGCCTTCATCAGCCAGGGCATCGCGCAGGATCATTTCAACGACAGCTGTGATCTCACGGCCGTCTTTAGAACGCAATTTTAACGATTTGATTTTATCATTGATGTATTTTTCGGTGATTTTTAGCTCTTTGGCTAAATCCGTTATGATCATATTATTCCTGTTCCTCTTCTTCTTTTGAATCCTCATCGGACGGAGTCGCATCCGGGACAGTAGAAACGCCTGTCACTTCCTTTTCGGGATCAGAGGTTTTTTGCTTTTCTTCCCATTGTTTGGCGGAATATATGTCCAGCTCCCACCCCACCAGTTTACTGGCCAGGCGCACATTCTGGCCGTATTTACCGATGGCCAGGGACAACTGGTCTTCATCCACTATAATGTTAACTCTCTTTTCATCGGCAATCAACTGCATCTGTGAAATTTCTGCCGGTGACAGGGCCGCCTGGATATATTCTTTGATGTCTTCGGAATGGCGCACAATATCGATTTTCTCACCGTGAAGTTCAGTGACGATGTTTTTAACACGGCTTCCCCTCATGCCGACACAGGCGCCGACACAATCAATTTTTTCATCTTTTGAATAAACCGCGATCTTGGTCCGTTCACCGGCGTCCCTGGCAATGGCCTTGATCTCAATGATGCCTTCATAGATCTCGGGCACTTCCAATTCAAAGAGGCGTTTGACAAAATTGGGGTGCGCCCTTGAGAGGATGATCTGGGGGCCGCGGTTTTCCCGGCGGACTTCCAGCACATAGGCACGGATGCGTTCGCCCTGGCGGAATTCTTCCTTGTTGCTTTGTTCGCTTTTGGGGACCAGGGCCTCGGATTTACCCAAATCCACGATGATATTACCCCGCTCAAACCTGTAAACACTGCCGCTGATGATCTGCCCGATACGGGCATTATATTCGCCAAAGACCACGTCTTTTTCCGCTTCCCGGATCTTTTGAATGACCACTTGTTTCGCGGTTTGGGCGGCAATGCGGCCGAATTCACTGGAATGGATCTCTTCATCCCCGGCCCAGGCCTTGATTTTTCCGGTTTTCCGGTCCAGGGTGACCTTAACGTCCACATCTTTGTCAATGGTCCATATTTTTTTTGCCGCGGAAGCCACCGCTGTTTCAACGGCCGCGATCAAGGTCTCTTTATCAATGCCTTTGTCCCGCTCTAACTGTTCTAAAATAACCATTAACTCACTGTCCATACAATCCTCTCTATTTGATTACTGCATTGCAATGACGTAAACTTTACGACGTCGAAGAACGTACTGCTTAAGCCCTTTTTTTGTTATGGGGTCTGTCTATGCCTGGAGAAGACACTTCCAAGGAAAAAATTTCGCGAGGCAAGAATTGTTCCTGTTCGATCGCGGCCACCAATGATTTGTTTAGTATAACACATTCCCCCACATTTATTCCACCGGAAGGTTTATCGGCGATGATTTGGATATGGATATCATTCCTCTGGCCTTTGACATTTAATTCGATCAAGTCCATGCCTTGGGCTTCGAAAATTTTTTTGGCCAGGGGTTCGATCCTCTGTTTAACATCTTCGATGAACATTTTTTTGGTTGTTCTTTTAGGGATCCTTCGCTTCGCTCAGGATGACAGCATTATTTATAGGATGACAGTGTTATTTCCTGGATGACATTTTTAACTTTATCTTTGTCAACGACAATCACTTGACCTGTTCGACGGACCTTGATTTCTACCTGGTTTTTGGCCAGCATGCGTTTGCCGAGGATGATGCGTAACGGAATGCCGATCAAATCGGCATCGTTGAATTTACGTCCCGCGCTTTCATCGCGGTCATCTAAAAGCACATCTAATCCCACTGCCGTAAGTTCTTTATAATATTTTTCAGCCAGACCCATGGACTCTCCATCAGAAACTTGCACAGGCAAAATTTCCACATCAAAGGGCGCAACTTCTTTCGGCCACAGGATGCCATTGGCATCATTATTGACTTCGATGATGGCCGCGATCAAACGGCTCACCCCTATTCCATAACAGCCCATGATGACGGGTTTTAGTACCCCTTCTTCATCTAAAAAAAGGGCCCCCAAGCTTTCAGAATATTTTGTGCCAAGCTGAAAAATATGGCCCAGTTCGATGGCGACCTTACGTTCCCAATGATCGCCTTGCGGCGCGTTGCCTTCTTCATGTTTAAGGGTCTTTGAGTCCTTTGTATTGACCCAAACAGCGTCCTCACCTATCGGGGCAACCACTAAAAATTCATGCGAAACACTTCCCCCCATGGCCCCGCTGTCCGCGGAGACCACAATGACATCCAGGCCGCAGCGTTTGAAAATTTTGGTGTAGGCAGAAAGCTGCAGATCGTAATTTTTTTTAAGCCCCTCCATATCGCGGTCAAAACTATAGGCGTCTTTCATGATAAATTCACAGGCGCGCACAATGCCGAAACGGGTGCGGATTTCGTCGCGGAACTTGGCCTGGATTTGATACAGGGTGACAGGCATCTGGCGGTAACTTTTGATAAATTGACGGGCGATGTCCGTAATGATCTCTTCATGCGTCGGCCCCAGGCACATGCGTTGCTTTTTTTTATTATCAAAAGTAAACATGACCTCTTTAAGGGCAATGTCGCGGCCGGTTTTTTGCCAAATTTCAATGGGTTGAAGGGCCGGCATCAGCAATTCATGGCAGCCGATCGCATCCATTTCCTGGCGGATGATATTTTCCACGCGCGCCAGTACTTTATAACCCAGAGGCAGATAAGAATACACGCCGGAAGTCAACATGTGCACCAGTCCCGCGCGCAAGGATAGCTGATGGCTGATAGCTTCAGTCCCTGTTGGGATTTCTTTTGATGTCGGGATAAAATATTTGGACCAATACATATAATTTAGGGGACACTTTAATGTGTCCCTTTTAGGGGACACATTAAAGTGTCCCCTAAATTATTTATACAAAGAAACCTTCCGGTAATTGGATATTGCGTTTGACGAATTTATCATAAAAGGAGGGTTTTTGTTTGTTCATGGTCCAATCCCCCACAACATGCCCATGTTCATCCACTTTGTCTTGTTTAAAGGTAAAAATATCCACCAAGGAGCTTTTGCCGGTTTCTTTGTCAGACTGTAAATCCGTAATGTTCGTGATCCTGCGCACTCCATCCATAAAAAGTTCAACATAAATTATCAAATCGATGGAAGTGGCCAATTGTTTTTGGATCTGGTCCCCGCTCAAGCGGATCCCGGACATCAACATCATGGTGACCATGCGGTTAAAACATTCCTTGGGTGAATCCGCGTGCACGATGGCCAGGGCGCCGGCATGGCCGGAAGCGATGGATTGGACCAAATCCAGGATTTCATGGCCGCGGACTTCCCCGATAATGATCCTGTCCGGGCGCATGCGCAGGGAATTGACAAATAAATCGCGTATGGTCACTTCACCCTTGCCTTCCATGTTCGCGGTCTTAGTCTGCAGGGAAACCACATGCTCCTGCATCAATCGAAGTTCAGAGGTGTCCTCAATGGTGATGATGCGTTCATGCCCGGGGATATGGCTCGAAAGCACATTGAGCAAGGTGGTCTTGCCGCTGCCGGTAGAACCGCAAAAAACGATGTTTAATTTGCCCTTAATGGCGGCCACTAAAAAAGCGGCCATTTGTTTGTTAAAGGACTTGTGCTCGATCAAATCATCTATGGTGGTCAAATCATGGGAAAATTTCCTGATCGTCATGACGGGCCCCAGCAAAGAACACGGGGGCAAAATGACATTGACGCGCGAACCGTCCGGCATGGAAAAATCCACATACGGGGAAGATTCATCCACGCGCCGGCTGGTCCCGGACACGGCCAGGATCTTCTGGATGGTATGCATTAAATTCGCATTGTCCGGAAATGTGACAGTGGTCTTTTCAATTTTTCCCGAGCGCTGTATATAAATCGATTTGGCCCCGTTGACCATGATTTCGGTGATCGAGTTGTCCTCGATAAAAGGACGCAGCGCCCCCAAGCTGACGACGGAAGCGGCCAATTCACGAAGGACGGAAAGCCTCTCGTCAAGGGTGATCGTTAATTTTGCTTCCTGGCAAAGTTTAGTGATGGCCCCATCCACAAAGGTCCGCAGCTGGTCTTCCTGCATGGTGTCTTTGATTTCCAAGAAATTAGTTTTGGACACCAGGTAATGATGGATACGGGCCTTGATTTCATTGTGTTCGAAAGTTGCCATGACTCACCTCACCGAATTTTAAAGTCCCGTTCCTTTAAATAATTTGACCATTTTATCGACCAGTCCGATGCGCTCGAAATCCGAATAGAACACAAACAACGCCAGCATGATGATCAAGGTAAACCCGGCTTTGGCAATAAATTGGTCGGTCTTCATGGACAAGGCCTTGCCGCGTACTTTTTCCAGGCCGATCAAGAATAAATGCCCGCCGTCCAAAGGGATGACCGGCAAGAGGTTAAAAATGGCCAATGAAGCGCTGATGATCCCCACAATATGCAAGACAAAAGCAAAACCTATGGTCAATGCGAATTTAATCACAAAAAACATGCCTATGATGCCCATCGCTTCTTTAGGTGAACGTGCGCCTATCGCCATTTCATAAAGCGCTCCATAAGTCTTAACGGTGATGCTCCATAATTCTTCACCTGCCTTGATGAAAGATTCGAAAAACCCGTAACGGGTCACCACAATGTCTTTGGCATTATTGATCGGCATCGGGCCCACCCCGATACGCCGTGTCACATGGTGACGGCCGAAAATATCCTGTTGGTCTGTTTCTTCGGGTTTGACGGCAATAGAGATGTCATGATGGTCGCGCTCTATGACCAAATCCAGGCGATTGCCCTTGGAACCGGTGATCATCTCCTGCAGCTGTGGCCAATGCCCGATGGCTTGGCCATTGACGCTTAAAATCCTGTCTCCCAATTTTATCCCTGCCTCCTGGGCCGGCGAATGTTCCAAAACCTGGCCAATAACAGGGACGACCTTTTGCGAGGAGAGGTCCATATCCACGTAACCGATCATAAACACGACCCAAAAACACAGATAGGCCAGGACCAAATTCACCACCGGCCCCATCAAGATGATCAACGCCCGTTGACCTGCGGATTTGGTAAAATATTCGTCCTTGCCGCCCAAAGATTTGTCACGTTCATCACCGGCCATTTTGACAAAACCGCCCAGGGGAATGGCGCATAAACAAAATTCGGTACCTTCATGCACCCAACCGAATAATTTCGGCCCAAAGCCCAATGCAAATTGCTCTACTTTAACGCCGCATTTTCTGGCGGTGATAAAATGGCCCCACTCGTGCACCAGGATCAAGATGCTTAATATAAAAATAAAAATTATTAGTGACATATGGTTGTTCTTTCAGAGATCCTTCGCTTCGCTCAGGATGACGTACAGGATGGTATTAATAAATTAATTTCCCGGCTTCTTGCCTGGCCCATTGATCCGCTTGCAAGATGTCTTGCAACGACGGGTTTTTTACTATTGTATGACGTAATACCACTTTTTCAACGATTTTATATATACTTAAAAAACCGATATCACCTTTCAAAAACGCCGCAACAGCCTCTTCATCAGCGGCATTGAGGACTGCGGGCAACGTCCCTGCTTTGCGGGCCGCTTCATAGGCCAATCCCAGGCACGGGAACCTTTTAAGATCAGGCTTTTGAAAATTTAACGACCCTATTTCTGCGAGGTCCAGGGACTTCAGTCCCGTTGGTAAACGCTCAGGATACGTTAAGGCGTATTGAATGGGCAGACGCATGTCCGTTATCCCTAACTGGGCCAGCAAAGAGCCGTCTGTAAATTCCACCATAGAGTGGATGATCGCCTCAGGGTGGACCATGACTCTAATTTGACGGTGGTCCAAATGGAACAAATGCCCGGCTTCAATGACCTCGAAACCTTTATTCATCAATGTTGCCGAATCCACGGTGATCTTAGGCCCCATTTTCCAGCGGGGATGGCGTAAAATGTCCCCGGGTGTCATTTTTTCAAAATTTTTTAACGGAACTTCCCTTAATGGCCCGCCGGAGGCAGTCAAATGCACAAAAGCAGGCCTTGAACTTTGCCCTTCTAAACATTGGAAAATGGCGCTTTGTTCACTGTCGATCGGAATAATGCGCGCCTTGTGCCTGCGCGCTTCATTCATGATCAAACTACCAGCCATGACCAATGCCTCTTTATTGGCAGGCGCCACTGTCTTTCCCGCGCGCAGGGCCTCTAAAAACGGCATCAACGCGCTTGTTCCGCTTAGCCCCAAGACCACCAGGTCAACTTCTTTCAAAGAGGCGATTTGCGCACAATCCTCGGTGGGATAAAACTCCACACCTTTAATGCCGGCCTTTTTAAAATGGGCCAAACCTTGCGGGCCTACGGCCACATGTGAAGGCCTGTATTTTCTGATTTGCCTTTCGAGCAGTTTAAAATTATTGTACGCGCTTAAAGCCTTCACTTGAAAGCGCTGGGGGTTGTGGTCCACCACCTTTAGTGTATTAAGGCCTATGGACCCGGTCGAGCCTAAAATCGCTATGCGGCAAGGTTTCATCAGCGCAATGTTGTAATGGTGGAGCTCATGTATAAATAAAACGCCGGTGCCGAAAACAGCAAGCTGTCAATGACATCCAAAACTCCGCCTAATCCCGGCAAAAACTTTCCGGAGTCTTTGACACCGCAGTCGCGTTTGATCAAAGATTCAGAGAGATCTCCCAATTGGCCCAGACCGCCGAAAAAAGCACCCATAAAAAATATCTGCCAGGAAGGCAAATCCAGTGTCGGCGGTAAAAATGAACGAAAGACCAATGCCGTGCAGGCGGACATTAAAACCGCCCCCAGGGTGCCTTCCACGGATTTATTGGGACTGACCTTGGGTAACAGCGGGTGCTTGCCCAAACTGCTGCCGATGAGCAATGCCCCGATATCAGCGCTTTTAGTCACCAATAAAATGAATCCTACTAATTTGACCCCTTCTATGCCGGGCAGCATCAGGCGGATCTTGACTAAAAAACTGAAAAACCAGGCCACATACAAGACCCCAAACAATGTCGTCGACAACCCTAATATCGCGTGACGGTTGTCCTTGCGCGCGAATTGCATGAACAAGATCAATAAAAACCCTATGACAATAAACAGCAGTTCCCAATTTTTAGTCGGTTCAAAATGCGTAAAAATGGATATCGGGATCAAGGCCCCGATCAAAATGCCGGTATAACTGTAGATCGGCACGTCTTTTTTACGCACCATATAAAAAAATTCATAAAGACCGCCTGCGGTCAGCAAAACCACCACTATTATAAATAAAAGGTCATTAATGACAGCCAGGGCCGTTAAAGTGATCATGAATACCGAGGACATGAATCTTTTTAATGACATAATAAATACAGGGGTTAGGGATTAGGGATTAGGGATTAGGGGTTGTTTCCCCTAGGCCCTAGACCCTAGGCCCTAGTCCCTCGATTTTGACTCCGCCCCAGCGCCGCTCTCTTTGGGCATAAATGGCCAGGGCCTTTAAAAACTGCTCTTCGGTAAATTCAGGCCAGCATTTGTCCGTAAAATATAATTCCGCGTAAGAAAGCTGCCATAATAAAAAATTGCTGATGCGTTCCTCGCCCGAGGTGCGGATCAACAAGTCCGGGTCCGGCTGGCCTTTGGTGTATAAATGGGAGCTGATGACATCCTCGTCAATATCACCGGCTTTTATTGTACCCTCATTGACCTCATGCGCGATGGATTTGACGGCATCAACGATCTCGCAGCGCGCGCCATAATTAAAAGCGATGTTGAGCACCATGGTCGCAGCACCCATTGTGACGCGGCCCGCGTCATCCATGGCTTTTAAGACTTCTTGCGGAACACCTTGACGGCGGCCGATAAAATTGATGCGAACGCCTTTTTGGGCAAGTTCTTTTGCCTTCTGGCCCAGGACCATGATGAAGGTGCGCATGATCATGGACACTTCATCCTGGGGCCTGCTCCAGTTTTCCGTCGAAAAGGCATAAATGGTCAGGTATTTTATGCCGATGTCGCGGGCGGCCCTGATTATCTCCTCGACCCTTTTAACACCTTCCAGGTGGCCCTGGGTGCGGACCAGCCCGCGGGCTTTGGCCCACCGGCCATTGCCATCCATGATAATAGCGACATGACGGGGAAGTTGGTCTTTGTCCATATTCAAATAAAAAGGGGGATATTCATCCCCCATTATCAAAGCCTTACTATCAATCGCAATATTCCTAAAAGCCCGAACAATTTAAAAGCCAAAAGGCCCGCTGTTATTGCTTTATGGTTGGCTGTGCTATTTGACCGGCCGGGTTTGCCGCTTGCGGGCCAGCGGGCGGCGCAACGGCAGCAGGCGTGTTGGGCCCGGTTGCCGGGGCTTGGACCTGTGATTGCAATGCAGCCATGGCCGAAGCTTTTTCCTGGAGCACCGTCTGCAATTTAGCTTCAAGGTCAGTCTTGGCCTGTGTTAATTCATCATATTGCTTCTTTAAATCCGCATTCACGCTTTTTTCCTGGTCGAGGATGTCTTCGATCTTGGACATTTTATCCTGGTCATCTTTCAATTCTTCCTGAAGGGTCATTAATTTCGCGTCGTTTTTCTGCAACGTTTCTTCAGCCACCATGCGGCTGTAACGCTCTTCTTCCAGGCTTTTGCCGGCTTTGTCGGCTTTTTCAGCGAAACGGACCACCATCACCGACAAGCCGACCGCCACCAATAAAGATACAACCAGTATAATGTCTTTCATAGGAAAGCCTTAACTTGAACTGCCGCTGTCCTGCGCAGGCGCAGCATCAGTGCTTTTCGTTTCAGTCTTGGGAAGAATGACAATTTCAACACGGCGATTCTGCTGACGGCCTTCTTTGGTATCATTGGATGCGACCGGTTTGTATTCACCGTAACCGATTGCCGCCAGACGGGGCTCAGCCACGCTTTTATCGCTTAAATAATGCAAAACAGACAAGGCGCGGGCCGTTGATAATTCCCAATTGGACTTCCAGCCTGATTTTTTGATGGGTTGGTTGTCCGTATGGCCTTCAATGCCCACGTTTAAGTCAGCAACGGTGGTGTTTAAAACATCGGCGACCTTATCTAATTTTGGAAAGGAATCCTGGCGAAGTTTGGCTTTCCCGGAATCAAACAATACTTCCGACACAAAGGTGATGACCAGGCCCTTGCCCTGCATTTCCACCTTGACCTGCTTGTTGTTGATCTCATCCTGAAGTTGTTTTTCCAATTCTTCCTTGGCGCGTTCCAGCTCGCTCATGTCATTTTTTAATTTGGAAATTTTTTCTATGTCGGTGCGGCGTCCTTTTTGAAGGATTATTGTGCAGCCGGAAAGCCCGAGTGTTAATACCAGGGCCAAAGAAACATTCATTAATAAGACCTTATTCGAACACATTACAACCCTCCTTGAAATGTCTAATTAAAATCGATAACGTAAATTATCACAGCCATTTATGAAAGTCAAGCAATGAATCTTTCTTGGGGCATCTTTCTTCAAAGGGCGGAGGGATAAAAATCAAGCGACGGGAAACGGTCCGGCGGCGACTAATTTCTTTTTACTGGGATCAACGGCCAAATTTAGACCTTCCAGGGTCCTCGCCCCCAGGAGAATCAAGTCTCCTTTTTCTCCAAAAACAATTTCGTCGATGGTAAAATACTTGTCTAAATGAATGACCGCGAAACCCACACTGCGGGTTATCTGCCGGCCGTTGGCCATCACAAAAACCAAATCTTTCTTCTCGCGCGCCACCGCGATTTTTTCAAGCAAATTCTCCGGGATCCAGGTATATTCGCTTCCTGTGTCCACCAAAAGTTTTGGGACCACAATCGACTTTTTTCTGTCAACGTGGTTTTCTATCAGGCATTTTGTATGAAATGTTCCCATGATTGTCCCTTATTTAACGATTAATTATACCAAAGGAGTTTCACATCACAATCATTTATTTCATGGGTGCTTCAAGTCCTGCTAAAGACCAAATGTTCGTGACCGGTGTTATCCTGAAGATCACCGGTGAGAGGCTGTCAATGCCTATATGCCGGATGCGTTCGATCAAGGCGGGATCAACGGCCATTTCAACGCCGCGGCCTTCCTTGGTGACCTTCCATTGCATGCCGTTTGAAGTATTTAAGTCAATACCACCGGGGTTTTTAGCCCCCAAACCATTTGTCATCGCCGGGTCTAAAACATCCCTATCATCCACAGCTGAGGCGGTTTTATTTTTCAGAGGACCTTCCAACAATAAAATTGAATAATAGCGACGCCCGTCATAAGTTTCATGACTTAATACTTTGCCCGAAATTAACTTGTCATCAACAAAAACCCTGACCATGTCCCCATTCTTTCTTGCTTTCTTTGCCGCCATCGCAAGGTTAATATCATCTTTGTTCCCGGACGCTATATTTATTTCACTGCTGTCCCCTTTAGCCGTCATTGCAGCGTTGGAAATGTTACCGGGATTTTCCTGTTTCAATGCTTCACCACTGATTAATTCACCTTTCTCATCTATAAGGGCCAAACGATAATTTCCAGATCTATCTTTAATGTCTAAAAAATTTACTTGTAAAGCATTATCATCTGTCGGTTGTAATAAAGAGGACGCCACTAATGTATTTGTTTCATCGTCCCTCAGAAGGGCCAGTTTTTTCTTATTTCCGATAAATACCGGCCTTAAATTCATTTCTATCTTGAAAATCAGCACCCCTTTTATCGGCACTTCCATGCTCAGTTTTAAGGCCCCGTCATTGATCGATTCTGAGGAATTTTCCTTCGGCAATCCATGGACCAGAACAATTTTCCTGAACAATCTGTCTATTTTTCTTAATCCTCCCGGACTTTTAACCGTAATAGACCCAGTGTTAAAATACATCGCCCGGTCGTAAACTTGTCCCTCATCCACGGCGACGGCTAATTTATATTTTTCAGGCCCTTCTAATTTTTCTACTGCATAATAATAGCGCCCGTTATGCAATTGATAATTTAATATTTCACCTAAGATCGGTCTCCCATTATCATAAATTACCACCTTTTGAGTGACCTTCCTCGGCCTTTCAGCCGCCATCGCCGCGTCGGGCATTGTCTTGTCCGCTAAGATGAGCATGGCTTGGTCGAAACGCATGCCAAAGGACAAACCCTGATTTTTTAAAGCTCGATTCAATTCTCTCAAACTCTTCACACCAATCTGATTTATAAGTTCCATTTCACCCATGGTTTTTTGGACAAGGTCCAGCAGTGTTATGATTCCCCTACGCTCGAAAGCATTCTTGATCCTGGTTTTCATGGCGGCACTTAATTCAACATGCTCATCCACAAAATCAGCCGTTTTTATTGCTGCTAATTTTTCTTCTTGTGGATTCCGTGGTTTTACCGCAGAGGATGCTTTATTTATAAGTTCTTTCATTTGGGAGTCCAGATTCTTTTGAAATCCTTCTAACGTAATCCTGAAGTAATCAACTCCGTCTAAATATCCTATATTTGACAAAATTGACCACTGGTGTAAATCGCCTGGTTGATTTTCTTCTTTAAAATCAAAAGCTGGTTGCAGTTCGCTTTGTAACGCGTAGAGAACATCCGTTAAATATAGAAATTCCTTTTCAAAGGAAATTATTGTTGTCCTTTCAGCATTATTACGTTTAATTGAAGTTATTTTTTTTAAAAGATACTTGATGCCATCTTGAACTTGATGAAACGGTAATGTTCTTTTATGCAAACCATCCGCCGGCATATGTTTGAACAGAACCATCGGTTGCACGGTCATCGCCGCGTTGGGCTTATAGACCATTCCTATGACTTGCCGGGCCCTGGGTTGCAGGTCATAAAAAATATAATTAGGCAGTTTTTCGTTTTTAACCACATCCTTTAATTGCGCGATGATATATTCTTCAGCTTTATCCCTTTTAAAGGATTGCTTTTTTAAAGCATTCGCCAAATCACGCAGAGACAATATGGTCCTTGTAAAGACCTCTTGTGACCGGGGGTTCTGGCTGTATTCCCTGATGGAAAGCCTAAAATCCGCAGTTCTTTTTAAACGTTCCTCCCTGTTTAACAGCGCATTGAAACTTGCCAGGACCCCCGCAAACCCGGCAGCTGAGACTACAAAAGAAGCGGCAATGTGCCAGTTCGAATAATCAGGATAGTAATTTAAAAACATACGCGCTATGCTTGATAAACCCGTGACAGAGGCAAGGCTGGAAAGCCCTAAACCCCAAGTAATTTGTTCCAGTTTTTTCTGTTCCGCATTCGTGTTCGCAGTGTTGGGATTGACTTGCCGAAGAGAGGCAAATGTCGCAAAATTTTTTAATCTTCCTTCCTGCTCTTCTGAAGAAATTTCTCTCAAGCTGGAAGGGTCACTGGTCATGGCAAGGCTGACATTCCCCAATTGTGTGATACCGCCTGAAAAATATTTACGGGGTATTCTTACGCCTGATGCATTGACATCTTCCTTAATGTAGTTAAACACGCCTTTTTTGTAGGCTTTGAGGTATTGTTGGTAAATCTGCTCCGGGGATAAATTTTGTTGAGATTCTTCGCCCTTCGGGCTCAGAATGACGGGGCGCTCGATGCCTTTGACTTCGGATTTATTCGCATACACTTGATTGAGCAAGGCTTCTTTGAGGTTTCTTTTGTACCAGCTTGATAAGATGATGGAATTAAATATTTGGCGCAGATTGGCGAAATTCTTGCCTGTGTTGACTTCTTTTTCTAGTTCGGGGAGGATGATTTGGCGGACGATTTGGGAAGCTAATAGATGTGTGTCATTCTGAGGCGCAGCCGAAGAATCTCTTATAGAATTAATTTTGTTGAGATCCTTCGCTTCGCTCAGGATGACAGGACTATTAGCATGATGGTTTAATGCCAGATAATCTTCTTCAAGCATCACCTTTAAATGGCTGTCGACCACAAAAGCTGTTTGATTGTGCTCAAAAACTTCGGCGCGGTCGGCCATGATCCAGACTTTATTAAAGGTGTTGACCGGTATTTGGGAAGTACCATACATCTCTTGGGCTTTAGCGTAGATTTTGTCCCAAAAGATCCTGCCTAATTGCTTTTCCGGATATATAAGAGAAGCGGTGATTTGTTTGAGGATGTAATCCTGCTCTAAAAGGTCGCGGCCCATGTCGGTCTGGCTTAAAACTTCAGGGATCATCCTGTTTTTTTCATACGGAGACAGATTGACCCAGACATCTTTGTCGGGAATAGCCAGGCCGGCCAGGAAATATTTGATGAGCTTTTCGCCTTCTTTTTTAAGCGGCCCGCCGGACATCCTGTCCTGGCCGACATCCACAATAAAATCAAAAAGGAAAGGATTGTCTTTGTGGACGGTCAAACCCTTGATCATGACCGGATCATAGGCAGGGCTTAAATTGACCATGGTGCCGGGTGCAGGTAAGCCTAATACGGAATCGGCATGAGCTTTGGGCAGAGGGCCTAAGGTTGTTAAGAAAAAGCAAACAATCACAATTTGGCTTAGAATTTTTTTAAGCATGGTATATAAGTTCCTTAGGGATATTTTTAGGTTGTTCTTTCTGAGATTCTTCGCTTCGCTTAAGAATGACGGTTAATGAGAAAGCGGTATCTTTTAAAGGGTAACATATATTTGGGGGTTGTCAAATTTAGAAGCACGAATGAGGATTACATAACTTATTGGAGTGAATAATATTATGATTATTATAAAAAATATTTTTATTATTTAATGGAATTAATCTTTACTGCCTTATCAGGCTAGAATTAATTCTATTAAGATTCTTCGCTGCGCTCAGAATGACGGGGGCTTCAAGATAAATTTAACGGATGATGATTTCGTCGCGTTTGGAGCCGACTGAGATGTACTTGATGGGGACGTCTAATAGCTTTTCTAAACGTTCGATATAACGCCGGGCTTCGAGGGGTAATTTATTATACTTACGAATATCTCTGGTGGGACTTCTCCAGCCTGGCCATTTTTCATAAACAGGTTTGGCATGGGCTAAAACGTCTAAATCGTGGGAATAATCTTTATAAATTTTACCTTTATATTTATAGGCGGTGGCGATCTCTATTTCTTCGAGTTCATCCAAAACATCAAGTTTCATGATCGCCAATTGGGTGGCGCCGTTAATGGTCACGGCATACCGCGCCAGCACCGCATCAAACCATCCGCAGCGGCGCGGCCGGCCTGTTGTAGCCCCGAACTCATGGCCTTTGCTGCGGATGCATTCGTCCATTTCCTTGCCAAATTCGGTCGGAAACGGGCCTTCGCCGACACGGGTGGTGTACGCTTTAAGCGCCGCTATCACCTGTCCTATCTTGGTGGGAGGCACGCCTGTGCCGGAACAAACGCCGCCGGTGGTGGCATTGGAAGAAGTGACAAAAGGATAGGTGCCGAAATCAATGTCTAAAAATGTCCCCTGGGCGCCTTCAAACAGGATTTTCTTTTTGTCCTTAATGGCCTGGTTTAAGAAAAGGGCCGTATCACAAATGTAGGGCTTCAGGCGGCGGCCAAATTTTATGTATTCCTTGAAAATTTCGCTGAAATCATAATTTTTAAAGCCGTAGACTTTGACAAAAATATCATTTTTCTCGTTGAGATTGTCCGCCAGCTTGGCTTTGAGGACCCGGGGGTTTAAAAGGTCAATGACGCGGATACCCATGCGGCCGACTTTGTCGCAATAGCAAGGCCCTATCCCCCGGCCGGTGGTGCCGATCTTATTGGCGCGTTTGCCTTCCCGCAACTGGTCCATCACCCTGTGATACGGCATGACCACATGGGCGTTGGCGGAAATTTTAAGCTGTTTGCCGCTCATCGGCAAACCGCGCTCTTTTAATCCGTCGATCTCTTCCAATAAGGCCTTGGGGTCTATGACCACCCCGTTGCCGATGACACAGATCTTTTGGGGACGCAAAATGGCCGATGGGACCAGATGGAAAATGTATTCCTTCTCACCGACGATCACGGTATGGCCGGCATTATTACCGCCCTGGTAACGGACGGTGATATCGACCCCTTCTGAGAGGATATCGATCAATTTGCCCTTGCCTTCATCGCCCCACTGCGCGCCTACGACGACTAAATTCATTTTAAACTCCCTGTTTTATCTAAAAATTAAAATCATGCCGGATGATGCCGTAAAGAAAATCGCGGCGCAAACGATCTTTACTAAAGAAGGCCGCAAGTTCTTAACGCTTAAAAATACGCCCACCGACCACAGCGGCCAAATGCTAAACAGAACATAACCCATTAACAAGGGCATCACCATTTGCCATTGGCCTTTTAGATAGGCAAAATTACCTAAAAGCAAGATATAGTTATTGCCGGGCCAAAGGGTGGCTAAAGAGCTTAACGCGATTGCCAAAACAATTGTTGCCAGAAGTACTCCCAAGTTCCCCCTCCCCTGGCCCCTTGACTCGCCGGCAGGCGGGCTCCCACGAGGGGTGGGTAATCCATCCGCAGGAAATCCGCGGCTGAGGGATAACCAGTCTTTAAAAAATATAATGCCCAATATCAATGCCCCAAGGCCCAAGACGAAATAAATGGCTTTGGCGGCAAAGATAAAATTTTTTTGTAAAAGAACAATTTGAAAAGGCCCAAAATCAAAAATCAAGGTGCTTGCCGCGTAAACCAGTACAAAAAGCATACGCGTTAAACCAATATTCAGGGATTTCCATTTTAGCCAAACCCCCTGGACGATAAGAACGGCACAGGCCATAAAAACGCATGGGTTGAACCCGTCTTGAAAACCGGCTTTGCAAGCCATGACACCAAGAGTATTCATAGAGCAATGATTTTAGAACCCGCCACCCATTCAAAATGGAAAAACCCTTCCCTGGTCCAGATGCGCACTACAGTTGAATTTGGGATGATCCGCTGGTAGTCTTGGCCGGAAACGAACAAGGTATAGATTTTCATCTGCCCGTTCCAAGGCCTAACGGAAATAATATACACGGTGTCCCCGGCATATCTGGATTGTTCGACTAATTTATTCATCACAGGGCAATCATGGGCCGTAGGTTTAGACCGGTCCCACGCGGCATTGGCCAGGCAAGCCCCCGC
>Ga0207006_1054_pt1 | contig 26789 bp, 21 predicted proteins | sample Alteio_BWMinCont_84_FD_153497 | JGI IMG/M metagenome (GOLD analysis project Ga0207006, IMG submission 153497) | Enriched cells from forest soil in Barre Woods Harvard Forest LTER site, Petersham, Massachusetts, United States -... | ecosystem: Environmental > Terrestrial > Soil > Temperate forest >...
ACGCCATAATTGCTGCCGTGACCGTGACCAATAGCAGACCTGCCCAGTCTCCAGCGTTTCTATAAGCGCGTCCCGGTTCATCCAGGCCAGCATCAATACTTCCCCGTCCTCTGCATCCTGGGCGATGACAGGAATGAGACCGTCGCTATTAAAGGTAAGCGTGGAAATAATATTATCCATAAAAATTATGCTTCTTGTCAAAACAATCAATCAAATGATTGGCCAGTCCATTCATCATCGTAAAATACGCTGAACTGCCTTTATCTCCGGGAACCGCTCCCCATTCCGCATCAAGCTCCCCTATTCCTATATGGGTATTATTCGCGATAGAATCAATAAAGGCCTGCGGAAAATGTGGCTCAGTAAATAAGCAGACCGCTTGATAGCGCGTCACATCTTCCTCAAGCGCCGCCAATGTCTTAGCACCAGGCGCCTGATCCGGCGTCAGGCTGATGGCTGCCACCGCACGCAAATGGTAACGTGTCTCAAAATACTGGTAGGCATCATGCGAGACAATATAGGCGATATTACCATAAGGTGCCAGTTTTGTTGCCAGTTTCTTATCCATATCATGCAACTTCGCCACCATTTTCTCTGCATTCTGCCGATATATTGCCGCATGTTCCGGATCTTTGATCCCAAGAATCAACGCCGCACTATTGACAATGGTAACCGCATTATCGCTATCAAGCCAGAGATGATTATCAATCGGTCCTTCCAGATGTTTGGGATCATCATCATCCGCCCATAACACACTGCTGCGTACCGGCAATGTTTTTACGCCCGGCAGCGACACAAGCTCCACAATCGTGGTATGTGTCAGATTACTGAGCGGTTTATCGAGAAACATTTCGAAATGCCGTCCTACCATAAAAATAATGTCAGCCTGTTGTAATTTTGCGGCATCGCTCGGACGCATCGAATAATTATGGGGCGAATCATTCTGACCGACGAGCACATCCGGCTCAGTGACACCTTCCGTGACGCCGGCGATCAGTGCCTGTACCGGCTTGATTGTTGTAAGAATATGCAGGGAAGCGGATTCACTGACACAAGGGAATGCCAGAATAACAGAGAGCAAGAGAAAAAACCGACGCATGGGATAGCCACCTTTACATATGAGGATTTGTTTGATATTGATAAGAAGTTTTTAACGAATTGTCAATGTAATTAGCCTCCATGCTGCTTGAGTGTCAATCCATCACTAAATATTACCGTAACCGTTGTGTGCTGGATCATATATCATTTACGATCGATCAAGGTCAGATCATCACGATTATTGGGCCAAATGGCAGTGGCAAAACAACGCTGGCGCGTATACTTCTAGGACTCACTAAACCTGACGAGGGCAAGCTTATCAAAAAACCGGGGCTGACTATCGGCTATATGCCTCAGAAACTGGTGATCGACCCCGTCATGCCGCTCACCGTCAGACGCTTCATCACCCTGGCGCTCGGGCACCATAAACCGTCTGCGGAAAGCTGGCAGGAAGCTATTAATGATACAGGCATCAGCCATATCCTCGATAACCAGATGCATAGCATTTCCGGCGGAGAACAACAACGGGTGATGCTGGCGCAGCTCTTGCTGCTCAAGCCGGAATTACTGGTCCTCGATGAGCCGGTACAAGGCGTTGACGTGCAGGGACAGGCTGAGTTTTACCAATTAATCGAACTTCTGCGTACCCGTTATCAGATAAGCATCCTGATGATTTCGCACGACCTCTATATGGTGATGCGCTCTACCAACCATGTTATCTGCATGAACCATCATATCTGCTGTGAAGGCAGCGCCGAAGATGTCAGCCGCCATGACGCCTATCTGCAATTATTCGGCCTGGATGCCGCCCGTAACCTGGCGATCTATGCCCATCATCATAACCATGCCCATAATCTGCATGGGGATGTGGTATGCGCTCATGACCATAGCGATACGCCTGATATAAAGATCCCATAAAATTATCCACAATTTTTGTGGGTAAAGATGTGGATAGCGTGTGATAAATGACAGCCCGCCTAGTGGAAATGGTTTGATATGGTCGTAAACCCTAAAAGTTTGAACCAAACTATAATATAAAACTACGATTGAACAGTTGACCGCTTTTGTAATCTGCATCATAATACAGCGGATAACCCCAAAAACTGTTTGGGGGCTATTTATCATATTCTTAGATGGCAAATTTATTGGGTAAGGAAGTAACATGGCGGAAAATATATTGCCTACAGTTTTGATAGTAGAAGATGAAGAAGCGATTATCGTGATGCTTCGCTATAATCTTGAGCGTAACGGCTATAACGTATTCAGCACGTCAGATGGCGACGAAGCCTTTGATATGGCGAAGGAAATCAAACCTGATATTATTCTGCTCGACTGGATGTTACCTGGAAAAACAGGGATTGAAGTCTGCAAAAAATTGCGTGGCAACGAGGATACCAAAGGCATTCCCGTTATTATGCTGACTGCCAAAGGCGAAGAAGGCGACCGTATTCGCGGCCTCGATAGCGGCGCGGATGACTATATCGTCAAACCATTCTCGCCAACGGAACTTATCGCCAGGATGCGCGCGGTATTCCGCCGCATGCGCCCGGTATTCAGCGAAAAATCATTATCGCATAGCGATGTAAAAATGGATCTTTCCTCGTTTAAAGTCACGCGTGACGGAAAGGAAATCCATCTTGGTCCAACCGAGTTCCGTATCCTGCAATGTTTACTGGAATATCCGAAGCGGATTCTGTCCCGCGACACATTGCTCACCCAAGTTTGGGGGCATGATACGGAAGTCGAACTACGGACGGTCGATGTGCATATCAACCGCCTGCGCGCTGCGCTTCGTACTGGCTCTAATAGCGAGGTGCCGTTTATTCTGACGGTACGGTCAGCGGGTTATTGTTTACAGCGTTCGGAATATTAAATCTTTAGCGCCGCAGGTTTCTAGTGAAGGGAACGTCGCGCATAGGCAACCGAAATTGTGAGCGAAGCGCGGCAATCCATAAGGGCTTTCCGCATTGTAGAAGCTAGCGGATAGTCCGTATAGATTGCCGCGCTTCGCTCACAATTTCGAACTCCCAGGATATTCCACTTTTAACGATAAATAATCGGGTATCTGCGTACTTCGGTGCATGCCCATACCAGCGCAATCCCCCAGCCGATGATCGTCCAGCCAAAAAGCAAATTAACGATAAAAATCGCCAATGCGTTCTGATGACCGCGCACGCATGCCACAATCGTCGGCAGAAAATGGACAATCAATAGCGCGAGAGCGCTGGTAACAAGCATGGAACTGAGCAGGTGTAGCATAGGTTTAATAGTTATATTTAAAAAGAAGCTTCTTTAATACAAATATAGGCGTTCTGAGATAATTATTCAAGACCCAGCTCTTTATAAAGAGCAATCACATCACTACTCGATGTCCCTTCCGATAGGATTAGATCATTCTGGATCGTATAAAGCTGCTGCTCGGATTGTAATACATCGTTGAAATTCGACAATCCCTGCTGATAACGGACACGCGCCATTGCCAGTGCATGCTCAGCACTTTTTACTGCATCAAGCAATAACAACCGCCGTTGATTTTCCTTATCGACATTGACCAAGGCGGTATCAACATCATCCAATGCGACAATTACCGTCTGCCTATATTGATGGAAGGCTTGCTGCTGGCGGCTATCCGCTGCATTGATCTCGCCTTGGATCTTACCGAAATCGAGGATAGTCTCGCTGGCATTCGTCCCAATCGACCAGACTTTTCCGTGAGATTTTAGCGCAAGCGATGATAAGCTGGCATTTTGCACCCCAAGAAGCGCCGATATACTGATCTTTGGATAAAGATCGCTGATCGCAACCCCGTGCATAGCAGTTGCAGCAATCAATTCCTGTTCCGCACGTTTAACATCAGGCCGGCGGTTAATGACATCGACGGGAGAATCGATCGCTACCAATTTATCGGGCACTGGAATTGCGGCAGTTTCCTTTACTAACGGATCAACCTTGCCGGGAGCGGCGCCTAGCAAAACCGATAACCGGTTCGCACTTGCCGCTATTTGCCGTTCAAGATCGGGAATCGCCGCAGTGGTTGTTTTATAGAGCATTTCCGCTTGCGAAACATCAAGCGTACTGACAATACCCGCCTTATTTTTTGATCTGGTCAGATCAAGCAATTGCTCCTGTACTTTCGCTGTTTCACGCGCCAGTACCAATTGCTGCTGCAATTCCCGAAGCGTCACATATTCACGCGCCACTTCCGCAACCAGGCTGATGGTCACATCTTGATAATCCGCAATACTTGCCCGCAGATTAGCATTCTGCGCCTGGACAGCCCGCCTGTTGCCGCCGAATAAATCAATTTCATAGCTCGCATCAAAATCGGCCTGATAAAGTTTCAGGTTACCGTTAAATGTCTGGAACCCTTCATTGCCACGTTGTGCCTGCCCTTCCGCCTTTACTTGCGGGAATAATGTCGAAGCCGTTGACTCACGCAAGCCCCGCGCTTCCACTACCCGTTCGGCAGCGGTTTTAAGGTTCTCATTATTCTTTAACGCCTGTTGAACCAGGTCATCAAGCTGCTTATCATGGAAACTTTCCCACCATTTTTCTGGATTCTTCGCCGCAACTTCAGTTTTAGCCGCAGGCTTCGCATGCCAGAATTCGGGGAAATTAAAGACCGGCTTTTTATAATCCGGCCCGACCATACAGGAACTGGCCAGTAATAAGGGAAATAGTATTATGCAGGAGGATAATTTCATATCAGGTCTACAAAAGTCTAAGGAGCGCTTTCATACAACGATATCTACATGACAAATGATTGCGAGGCAAGCTCTTTAGTCAGCTCTTATAATTCGATATGCTTTGCTTGTTGTCGACGTTGCTGAATCATATCTGTATAATGTGTTGATTCTTTTAATTCCTCACGCTTTTGCACTATAACTTTCCAGCATGATTCCTGGCGGCTTAAATATAAATCGACGAGGCTTTGATTAGAAAGTTTAGGGAGTATCTTGCTAATTGCCACTTTAAGCTCGTTTAAAGATTTTTTCCCCGCTTCATCATTAGCGGTTATGGCATCATGAATTTTTTTAGCATTTTCCAATGTTGCCAAAACACCAATATATTCTTTACCGTCATTAAAATAGGTACTGGCAGTCTCAAGCCCCAAATCAGATAACCGTTTCTTCCCGTATTCAATAGAAGAAAATGTAAAACTTTTTATTATCTCCTGACCGCTAAAAAACACATTAAACGGGTATGTACATGACTTACCTGGATTTACTTCTACTTTAAGGAAGTCTTTTTTTAGGAACTCCTTATCGGCGGTGTTCCATTGCTCCACTGTTCGTCCCGCATTATCCTTTTTACTAAGCTGCTGCTCTATTGTTTTATCATCCATCAGCGAAAATAATTTTTCGATGACAGACGTATGCATCCCTCGTACGGCCATCATAAGTGGAATAACACCATCATCACCTGCCATTACCACATTTTCTCTCGTCATCATCGCACAAATGAGCGATGGTGGCGCTCCTATTTGCATCGCAAGCAGTAATGGCGTATTACCCTTCACATCCTTTGCAACAAGCATCTTGTCTCTATGCTCCGGGAAGTGATTAAGAGAAGGTATAATTACTTTATAAAAATGATTCGCAATAAATACATGGAGTGGTGTATTTTTAAAATGGCTACCATCCAGTTGTAGTGGATCAACATTTGCCTGAAGATTGGCAATATCCTTTTCATCGCGAACTAGAAAAAGTGAATAGTCCCCAGCTGGCCGAATGTCCGTAAAATCAAAAGGAATAAGATGGTCATCAGGCTTATCGTCTTCGTTATGATGCTCAGCAATTGGTAATGCTTGTGCTGACAAAATAGGGTTAGCAGGAAGATAGCTATCCGCATAATGAATCATTGCACTCACTACATTTACCATTTTCTCCGCAAGCCATGCCACCTTTGGAATATAAAACCTTAGTATCGGCTTTATCACATAGGCAGCTGTCCATCGCGCAACTGATATTTGATTATTTATTTGAGTAAGAGATGAATTAGTTTCAGTAGGGATAGAGTTCTGATAATTAGTTAGCATACAAGTGTATAAATATATTGATTCATAGGATTAATAATTATTATATGAATACTCGCCTGGATGCAAGAGAATTCCATTATCACTATCCTTTAAATGAACAAATGCTAATTTTCATCATAACCACTCAAATATCCTCGCGAGATATTCCAATCTTTTACTATATTTTCTGCATAAACCGATGTATATAATACGGCATTAAGATTTTACTATTCATAAGGAGCAGTATGTTTGGCGCAATTGGAAAAAAATTATTTGGTACGGTCAATGAGCGGACACTTCGGTCCCTCTATAGCTATGTGGATCTGATCAACGATCTGGAAAGCCGTTATCAGCCTCTCAGCGATGAGGAATTAAAAGCACAGACCGATGTGCTGAGAAATCGTATCGCCCAAGGCGCAACACTCGACGACATCCTCCCCGATGCATTTGCGGTAGTCCGTGAAGCGTCTAAACGGGCACTTGGCATGCGTCATTTCGATGTACAGATGCTAGGCGGCGTCGTTCTCCATAAAGGCAAGATCGCTGAAATGCGTACCGGCGAGGGGAAAACGCTGGTCTCCACCCTCCCCGCTTACCTTAATGCGCTGGAAGGAAAAGGCGTGCATATCGTCACAGTGAACGACTATCTGGCACGGCGCGATTCGGAATGGATGGGAAAGATTTTCCGTTTCCTCGGACTGACTGTCGGCTGTATTGTCCATGATGTAAGTGATCAGGAACGTCGGGAAGCCTATCATGCGGATATCACCTATGGCACGAATAACGAACTGGGATTCGATTACCTGCGCGATAACATGAAATTCTCGCTTGATCATATGGTTCAGCGCAGTTTTAACTATGCGATTATCGACGAAGTGGATTCAATCTTAATCGATGAAGCGCGGACGCCGCTGATTATTTCCGGACCAACCGAGGATAATTCGGCGCTTTATACGACAGTCAACAAACTGATTCCGAAATTAGTTGCCACCGATATTGAGAAAGATGAAAAAGCCCGTAGCGTCACCTTGACCGAAGACGGCACCCAGCATATGGAAAAGCTGCTAGTTCAGGCCGGTCTGCTCGCGGAAGGCAGCAGCCTTTATGATATGGAAAATATTTCGTTGGTGCACCACACCAACCAGGCCCTCCGCGCACACCATCTCTTCACCCTTGATGTCGATTATATGATCAAAGACGACAAGGTGATGATTATCGATGAATTCACCGGCCGCATGATGGAAGGCCGCCGCTATTCGGAAGGGCTGCATCAGGCACTGGAAGCGAAGGAAAATGTTACAATCCAGAACGAAAACCAGACACTGGCTTCCATTACCTTCCAGAATTATTTCCGCCTCTATCCCAAACTTTCCGGGATGACCGGAACGGCGATGACGGAAGCGGAAGAATTCCAGGATATTTATAAACTCGATGTGGTAGAAATTCCAACCAACCTCCCTGTCCAGCGTATCGATGAAGATGATGAGATATATGCCTCCGCTGCTGAAAAATATAAAGCCATCCTTGATGTAATCGAAGAGCGCCATGCGGTCGGGCAACCGATTCTGGTCGGTACGATTTCGATCGAAAAGTCAGAATATATCTCAAAACTCCTGACACAGAAAAAAATCACGCATAGCGTGCTCAATGCCCGCTATCATGAGCAGGAAGCCTCCATTATCGCCCAAGCCGGACGTTTTAAGGCCGTCACGATTGCTACTAATATGGCAGGACGCGGTACCGATATTAAACTCGGTGGTAATCCGGAAATGCTGATTGAGTCAATCACTGAAACGGATGAAATAGCACGCCAGAAAATCATCGCCGGTATCGAAGCCCAGGTCGAAGATGAAAAGCAGAAAGTATTGAATTGTTCGTTTGTCTTCCAGGTAGCGAATCTATGCGAATTTATTGCTTCAGAACGGGTAGCCGCTGAGCAGAAGCAAGCACTATGCACCAGTTTCAACAAACTGCTCGGCTTGCAGCTTACGCCTGAAAATCTGGCAACTTCCAGAGATAGCTTGGTATCTGCGCTTTCTGTTAAATATGCCGATCAACCGAATAAGCTGGACGCATTCCTGCAGGCCGTCAAAACCGATATGGCCGCTCATTATCCGCTGAAACATTATAAACTCCCGCCGCCGACAGGTGGACTGTTTGTCCTCGCGACCGAGCGCCATGAAAGCCGGCGTATCGATAACCAGTTACGCGGAAGATCAGGCCGTCAGGGTGATCCGGGATATACAAAATTTTATCTATCGCTTGAAGATGATTTGATGCGCATCTTCGGCGGCGAGCGTATCAAGCCGATGATGCAGAAACTTGGGATGAGGGAAGGCGAAGCGATTTTCCATCCACTAATCAGTAAGTCGCTTGAAAAAGCCCAACAAAAAGTGGAAGCACGTAACTACGATATCCGCAAAAATCTGCTCAAATATGACGATGTGATGAGCGAGCAGCGCAAGGTGATTTACGAACAGCGTATCGAACTGATGCGCGCCGAAGATGTCTCCGATACCATTGCCGATATGCGCCGTGAAGTCAATGAATCGCTGGTGACAACTTATGTACCGAAAAAATCCTATGCCGAAGAATGGGACATCGACACGCTCCACAACGAAGTCTACCGCATTTATAGCCTCGATCTGCCCTTCGCCGACTGGGCAAAAGAGGAAGGCATCGCCGATCCGGAAATACTCACCCGCTTGAATGAGCATACCGATGCCCATGCCGCTGCAAAAGAGAAAGACTTTACCCCGCCTGTCATGCGGATGGCGGAAAAGCGTTTCCTCCTGCTGACGATCGACCAGCTGTGGAAAGAACACCTGCTAGCACTCGACCATCTGCGCCAGGGCATCAATCTCCGTGCCTACGGCCAGAAAGATCCGCTTAATGAGTATAAGCGCGAAGCCTTCATGACCTTTGATGGGATGCTGACCTATTTGCGTTACCTGACGGTGGAGCGTATGTCACACATGGAAATCAGCCAGCGCGCCGCTGAATCGGAAGAATCGATCCTGTCGGAGGGCTACGAACCAAAGCGCCTGATGCAGGAAAGCCGGGTTGATCCGGCGATGATTCCCGAAACCGATTATTCGGAATCGCCGGTTGGAATTCCTAATGCACCAAGGCAGCCGAAAGTGGGGCGTAATGAGGATTGCCCGTGTGGATCGGGGAAGAAGTATAAGCATTGCCACGGGAAGTTGGGTTAACTAGCACTCATTATATATGCGCATTATCCGCCATCTCCGCGATACCCCCTCTGCCTATCATGGCAGCGTCATTGCCCTGGGTAATTTCGATGGGATGCATCTTGGTCATCAGACGGTAATCCGCACCGCCATTGACTCTGCCAATCAGGAAAATACCATGGCGGCGGTGATGACCTTCGAGCCGCATCCAGTGACTATATTACGACCCGATCAACCTCCTTACTGCATCGCTTCATTCCGCAGTAAAATAGAGCAATTGCAACATATAGGGATCGATGCGGTGTTCGCTATCCCCTTTACTGATCATTTCTCGAAGCTTCCTGCCGAAACATTTATCCATGACATCTTATTTGATGCGCTGCATGTCCGCCATATCGTTGTCGGTTATGATTTTATCTTTGGCTATAAACGTAGCGGGAATGCGGAACTTTTAAAAACAGCAGCGGAAAAAGCCGGGATTTTATTCACCAATGTCCCGCAAGTGACGATCAATGGCGATATCTGCGCCTCAAGCAATATCCGGCGTTATTTAAAGGAAGGCAATATCGCCGCTGCAAATAAGATGCTAGGCATCCCTTATCATCTCTCAGGCAAGGTGATAAAGGGCGAGCAACGCGGCCGCCTGATAGGATTCCCGACGGCGAATCTCTCGCTCCATCAATTAATGCGCCCTGCCCTTGGCGTCTATGCTGCCCAGGTGATGATCGAAGGCGATCCTATCCTACATAATGCTGTTGCAAATCTGGGGAAAAAGCCTACATTTAACGGGCAGAACGAACTGCTGGAAGTGCACCTGCTTGATCATCAGGCGGATCTTTACGGTAAGCGGCTGACGGTTTACTTTAAAGAATATCTGCGTGCGGAGAGGAAATTTGATGGATTAGCGGCGCTGACGGCGCAGATCCAGCAGGATGCCAATCAGGCGCGGGAATTGCTTCGCACTATTTGAATTTATTATATCGTATTTTATGCAACGTTTCTTCATCCCCGGCCTTATCGCCAGCATCTTTGTCGTCATCCTCGATCAGTGGAGCAAAGCGGCTATCTCTGAGTACTTCCATACCAACAACAGCCTCTCCGTGCAGGTGACTGGGTTTTTCAACCTCGTCCTCGTCCACAATCCTGGCATTAGTTTTGGGATGCTGAGCGGTAATGCGGTTAATCCGCTTTATTTAACGATTGCCACCGGCCTGGTCGCCTTATTCCTGCTTAACTGGCTACGCAATGCCGGCAATTTGATGCTGGCGATTGCCCTCGGACTGACAATCGGCGGGGCGATCGGTAACATCATCGACCGTATGCGATTCGGCGCGGTGATTGATTTTCTTGATTTTTATCTGGGAAATTATCACTGGCCGGCATTTAATATTGCAGATTCTGCTATCTGTCTCGGAGTATTTCTGCTATGTATTGACAGTATTTTTGAAAAATCCGCTCAGGAACATGTATGATTAAACAATCCACTATCACCAAACAATTTTCCTATCTGATGCTCCCCGCCCTATTTCTCCTAACCAGTTGTGGTGGCGATGTAAAAAGCGAACTGGGCTTACGCCATGATGCTCCCGATGAATTCCGTGTTATATCTGCTCCTCCGCTGACCATGCCCCCTGATTTTGGTGTATTGCCGAAACCCGGAAGTAGCGTCGCAACATCAGCACCAGCCAGCCCTGGCAACTATAATAACAATCCCTTAGCGGCGCCTGTGACGCAAGTACAATCCTTTGCAGCTCCCAGCCCTGCTGACGGTGTCTTTTTGACGAAGATTGGCGCTGGCACCATCGATCCTTCTATCCGTGAGACCATCGTCAAAGATAATACCCCTCCTCCACCGGAAAAAAAGAAGGGCTTTTTCGCCAGCCTATTCCATTCGGATAGCAAAGACCCGCCTGCTGCCGATGCGCCAGCTGTCGTCGATGCGCCGGCAGAAAAACAGCGTATTTCGGATGACCAGAAGGCCAATCAACCGTTGACGAATGGCACGACGCCGACAGTAAAAAATGATCAAAGCCTGTTTGACCGTATTTTCGGTAAGAGTGATAAGGATGATGACAACTAGACTAAAACCGTTGATGGCTGCGCTGCTTGTATTCTTTAGCATGCAAGCCTCGGCTGCCAGTTTCGAAAGCGAGCAGTTCACCCTCAAGAACGGGTTACATGTCGTTGTTCTCCCCAATCATAAAGTACCGGCAGTCACTCAGCTCATCTGCTATCATGCAGGGGCGATGGATGATCCCTATGGCAAATCCGGCCTGGCACATTACTTGGAACATCTGATGTTCAAAGGCACCGCTAGATTCCCAAAAGGCCAGTTTACGGCTATCATCGCCAAGCATGGCGGTAACGATAATGCCTTTACCTCCCATGATTACACCGCTTTTTACCAGACCATTGCCGTCAGCCAGTTACCACTGGTGATGGAATTAGAAGCCGACCGCATGCAGCATCTGGTATTTGACGCCGAAGAAACCCGCAAAGAAAAAGAAGTGATCCTCGAAGAACGCAGCGAGCGGATTGATAATGATCCGGGTGCCCTGCTCAGCGAACAAATGCAGGCCGCCTTATACCTCAACCATCAATATCATCGTCCGGTGATTGGTTGGCGGCATGAGATGGTAGGGCTGACACCGGAAGATGCCAATAATTTCTATCAGCATTATTATGCGCCAAACAATGCCACGCTGATTGTTTCAGGCGATATTACCGCCGCGCAATTAAAGCCGCTCGCTGAAAAATACTATGGTACTATCCCGCCACATCTCATCCCTGCTCATATCACTACTTACGAACCTCCCGCCATCGCTGCCCGCCGGGTGATCTTGCGTGACAACCGTGTCCATGTACCGCAACTTGTCCGCTATTATATGGCTCCTAATAGCGCCGAAAACCTCAAACAAAGCGCTGCGCTTACCGTTCTTTCCTATGTGCTGGGCGAAGGCGATACCAGCCGCCTCTATCATTCGCTTGTTGAAGATAAGGGCTTGGCAACAAACATCGATAGCAGCTATGACGGCGTGGCTCGTGGCCCTGTTATTTTCTCCTTCGCCATGGCGCTACGTCCCGGTCAGGATATCAATGAACTTGAGAAGGGTCTCGATAGCGTCTTGCAAAACTTCCTCAAAAATGGCATTACCGAGGAAGAACTGACCCGCGCCAAAAACCGTGTCCGCACCGATAGTATCTACTCCAAGGAAAGCTTTAAAACGCTGGCGTTCTTGTTCGGCCATGTGATCGCCTCCGGCCTGAACATCGGCTATGTCGAACATTGGGAAGATACCATTAACCAAGTCACCATCGATGACGTCAATAATGCCGCAAAGCAATTGCTTGTACCGGAAAAATCGGTGACCGGCCAATTGCTTAGTGCGCCCACGCCAGACAAAGGTAACCTATAATGCGCCCGTTACTTTATTCCATCCTATTGCTGCTGCTCTCAACTTCTGCCGCTTATGCGACGGCTGATGTTCATGAAGTGGTGGCCTCTTCCGGATTCAAGGCCTTGATCCTCGAAGACCACCAATTGCCGGTCGTATCCGTACAGATTGTCTTCCGTAAAAGCGGTCATGCGTTTGATCCGCAAGGCCAGGAAGGGCTATCGCACAGTGTATCGGAATTACTCGATGAAGGCTCTGGCAATCTTAGCGGCACAGAATTTCACCGGCAACTTGAAAACGCCGCCATCAGCTTAGGCGTCAGTGAGGATTCAGATAATTTCACCATCAACATTAAATGCCTGACCGAACATTTGCCAAAAGCATTGGCGCTTGTAAAAACAGCCATTACCGCGCCTCATTTCGATGACGACGCCATCCGCCGGATTATCAGCGATATCAATAGCGAGCGCACCGAGAAAAATGATGAGCCGGAAACACTGGCGATCATCACCTGGCAGCAGATCTATTACGGCAGCAAGCCTTACGGCCAGTCGGGGCTTGGCACCCGCACATCGCTAAATACGATCACACCTAATGATTTAAAGCATTTTGTCCATAGCCACTTTACGCAGGACCATCTGATTATCAGCGCAGCCGGTGATATAAGCAACAAGACTCTTAAACCATTGCTCGATGATTTTATCGATGCCCTGCCTGCCAAATCGGAACCATCGCCGGTGATTGATGCAAGCGGTCCAGCAACAGGTTCGGTGCAGGTCATTGAAAAACCGCTCTCACAAAGCGTTGCTATTTTCGGCGAGAAAAGCCTGCTGCGTAGTAATCCTGATTTTTATGCTACTTACGTATTGAATTATGTTATCGGCGGCGGCAGTTTTGAATCGCGGCTGATGAAGACGGTGCGTGAGGATAAAGGGCTGGCTTATACGGTTTATACCTTCCTCAATATGAATGAATATTCGGTGGTCCTGCAAGGCTATGTCGCCTCAAGCAATGATCATATCGATCAATCTGTTGCCATTATCCGTAAGCAACTGGCCGATTTGCGCGATCATGGCGTCACTCAACAGGAATTGCAGGATGCCAAGGATTATATGACGCTTTCATTTGCGCTGAAACTTGATAGTACCGAAAGCCTGACCGAGTTCCTGACCACGATGCAGCTTTTCCATCTTGGAAATGACTTTATCGCCAAACGTAACAGTTATGTTAACCAGGTGACGCTGGCGGATGTCAACCGCGTCGCCAAACAAATTCTTGATCCCGACCATCTGACGGTCGTGATTGTCGGTCATCCAGAGGAGCCAAAACATGGCAAATAACCAGAGCTATTTCACCCAGGATTTAGCAAGCGCTTTTCCCGCTTCTATCCGCCCAATTTATGAAAAGAACCTCAAGAAAACCGAAGCATCTATCACCAACCTGCGGACAAAAAAAGCCGCGCATGCGATGAGGTTGCTTGAGCTGCCTTATATGAGCGATGATTTAGCCGCCATGCAGCAGGTTGCGGATAAAATCCGCCAGCAATTCGGCACGTTAATCGTGCTGGGTATCGGCGGCTCCGGCCTCAATGGCTTTACGCTTGCCGGATTATTGCCATTCTTCAGCCGCAAACCGAACGTCCATTTCCTTGATAACATTGATCCGTATACCTTCACCCAATTCCTTTCCACCTGCGATTATGAAAAGACCGCCTTTTTATGTATCAGTAAATCCGGCAATACGGTTGAAACATTATCGCAGCTATTGATTTGCATCGACGCATTCAAAGACAAAATCAGTGAGAAAAAACTGGCGGAACATTTTTTCTTTATCACCGGCAAAGAACCTAACCCGCTGCGTGCGATTGCTGAAACACTGGGAAGCCAGATACTGGTACATGAGGATGTGGGAGGCCGGTTTTCAGCACTAAGTTCTGTCGGGTTACTGCCAGCAATGGTCCTTGGCCTTAATGCAGCGGCGTTCCGTAAAGGTGCGGCGAGCGTCATAGATGATTTGCTGCATCATACGGATTGCGAAGCTGCCAAAGGAGCGGCCTTTGCGATGGCGATGATCGAATCCGGACATCCTACCACCGTTATGATGCCCTATATCGATCGTTTAGCTGGCTTCTCAAGCTGGTACCGGCAGATATGGGCGGAAAGTTTAGGCAAGGATGGAAAAGGCTCGACGCCGATCCGGGCATTAGGCACCGTCGATCAACATAGCCAGGTACAGCTTTACCTCGATGGACCGCAGGATAAATGCTTTACCTTTATCGCCTTGCATCAATCATTTCCGAAGCTGCTCATCAAGACGAATGATCCGGCGCTTGATTATATCAACGGCAAGACTATGGGCGAATTGATCCTCGCCGAGCAGCAGGCGACGGCGATGACGCTTGCTAAAAACGGTAGCCCCGTCCGGTCATTTATCCTGACGGAGCTTAATGAAACCGTGATGGGCGCCTTATTGATGCATTTTATGCTGGAGACGGCGATTACTGCTGATTTGTTAGGCGTCAATGCGTTTGACCAGCCAGCGGTCGAGGCGGGAAAAATATTGACGAAGCAATTATTGAGTGAAAAAGAACCCGTTTGCTAGTACGATCATGACCAAAATTATTGCCCTTTCTCCAACGACAATCAACCGCATAGCTGCGGGGGAAGTGATTGAGCGTCCGGCATCGGCAATGAAAGAGCTAGTGGAAAATGCGATTGACGCGGGCGCTACTCATATTGATGTCATTCTCCATCAAGGCGGCCGTAACCTGATCTCGGTCAGCGATAATGGCGGGGGGATGAGCGCCGAGGAATTATCGATCGCCGTCGAGCGTCATACAACCTCCAAACTGGATGAATCCGACCTCATGGATATCCGCCATTTTGGCTTTCGCGGCGAAGCTTTGGCCTCGATCGGAGCAGTCAGCCGCTTGATTATCACTAGCCGCGAAACAGGCAGCGACAGCGGCTGGTCAATTTGCGTCAATGGCGGTGAGAAGCATGAGCCGATCCCTGCTCCGCATCCGCGCGGCACCCATATGGAAGTACGCGATTTATTTTTTGCCACCCCTGCCCGGTTGAAATTCCTCAAATCCGAACGTACTGAAACGCAATATGCGCTTGAGATGCTGCAACGCATGGCAATGGCGCATCCGCAGATAGGCTTCAGTTTTGCAACAGAAGCGAAGAATTATATGACGCTTGCTGCGATCAGTGACGAAATTCCCGATCCACGCCTGGCACGGCTTAGTGATATTATGGGTCAGGAATTTATGGAAAACACCGTCCCGGTTTCCTTTTCCCATCAGGGCATCAAGATTACCGGCTATGCCGGTCTTGCGACGTTTAACCGGGGAACCGCATCGGAGCAGCATCTATTCGTCAATAACCGTCCGATCCGTGATAAAATCCTGGCGGGCGCTCTTCGGGCTGCCTATCAGGATTTACTGGCGCGGGAACGCCATCCGGTCGCGGTATTATTTATGGATATTCCACCTGATGAAGTCGATGTCAATGTCCATCCCACCAAGGCAGAGGTGAGATTTAAAGATAGCGGTACGATCCGCAGCGCGATGGTTCATGCACTGAAGAACGCACTAGAAACTACCAGCCACCGAGCTTCCACCCTCACCGCAACCGCCGCCATCAGCAGTTTTACTCCTCGTATTACCCCGGCTGCCAATCAATCCTCTTCTTACATTTCCGAAAAACCGCCTGTCCCATTCCGCAGTTTTTCGCCTAGCAAATCAACGCCACTTTTCACCAATTCAGCTCCTGCGCCTTCGGCTAGAATAGAAGCGGAACCAATGCCCGCCGAACCGGAAGCATTCCCTCTTGGCGTTGCGCGCTGCCAGCTACACGGCACCTATGTCGTTGCGCAGACCTCTGATAGCATCGTCATAGTCGATCAGCATGCCGCCCATGAACGGCTGGTGTATGAGGCGATGAAAGAGGCGATCGGCAAAACCGGCCTTGAGCGGCAATATCTATTGCTGCCTGAAATCGTTGAGCTGGGACAGGCGCGGCTTGACCTTCTGATGCCGCATCAGGCTACCCTCGCCAAGCTTGGCCTGGCATTCGAACCATTCGGCGAAAGTTCGGTGATTGTCCGTGAAACACCTTCCCTGCTTGGTAACGTTAATGTAAAAACCCTTATTGAAGCTTTAGCCGATGATGTGGCAGAATATGGACAGACATTGAGCCTGAATGAATTGCTTGAGCATATTTGCGGCACGCTCGCCTGTCATAACAGCGTCCGCGCCGGTCGCAGCTTATCGGTTACTGAAATGAATACACTTCTCCGAGATATGGAAAAAACGCCTTATTCCGGCCAATGCAATCACGGCAGGCCCACTTATGTCGAACTGAAACTAACGGATATTGAAAAGCTTTTTGGTCGCAGATAATGCACAATCTATTCCCGCTACTCGCTCTGATATTATCGCTGGCCGGTACACGTCTCCTTATCGATCATCTCAAACGTAAGCAAATTTATGATCATCCCAACGAACGCAGTAACCACACACTGCCAACACCGCGTGGTGGCGGATTGATCATCAGCCTGATCCTGGCGTTATTTGCGCCCTTTTGCGGGATTCCCTGGTATATCATGATCGGGATCGCCGCACTTGCCGGGATTTCTTTTCTCGACGATCTTCGTGGGTTGAGAGTGTGTACACGGCTATTCGTACAATGTATCGTCGTCAGTTTTAGCGTCATCATGCTACCGCATCATTTGAGCCTTTTTCAAGGCTGGATGCCGCTTATCCTCGATCGTCTGGTGACGATCATCGCCTGGCTATGGTTCATCAATCTCACGAATTTCATGGATGGAATTGATGGTATTACCTGCATGGAAACCATCTCGATTGCAGCCGGTGTATTACTCCTGGCACTGATATTCGGCCTGCCGCTCACCAACTATAGCCTGGTGATTATCGCGACCGCGCTAGGCTTCCTGCTCTATAACTGGCATCCGGCAAAAATCTTTATGGGGGATGTCGGCAGTATCCCGCTTGGCTTTGTCTTAGGCTGGCTGCTGATCAAGATTGCCGGACAGGATCATCTTGCTCCGGCGCTCATCATCCCCGGCTATTATCTGGCCGATAGCACGATTACCATCACCAGGCGCTTGCTTAGCGGCAAGAAAATATGGGAAGCCCATTCGGAGCATTTCTATCAGCAGGCAGTACGGAGTGGCATGCCGCATGATAAGGTGGTGCTGAAGATTGCGAAGTTTAATGTCTGTTTGATATTTTTAGCAGTACTGAGTGCTTTTTCTGCGAGTTTTACCTGGCTGGCAGTGATAGCGGCGATAGTACTGATCGGGGTGCTGTTGAAGCAGTTGGCTTCACCGGTTTAGGCGGAGTATTCTCACCCCAGCAAAAACGACAGCCTGACATACGCCCCACCTTCCGGATTATTCCCGAGCGTCAGCATCCCGTTATGATCCTCGACAATCTTTTTGACAATCGCTAGTCCCAGGCCAGTACCTTTAGTGCGGGTGGTTACATACGGCTCGGTGATGCGGTCAAGCAGGCTTTCGGGGAAACCTTTACCGTTATCGATAATCATCAGATGTGCATATTTCTCATCGAGCGTCAGCGTCAGATTGATGGTACCCGGAGGAGACGGTTGATCGCGTGATTCAATTGACTCCTCGGCATTTTTGAGGATATTGAGGATGGTCTGATTGAGTTGGCTGGCATCGGAATGGATCATCACCGGCGTATTTGGCAGGCTGACCGTATAGATCGTCTCTGTACCGAGGCATTGCTGAGAGAATACCGTATTACGAACCAGTTCACCCAGATCGGTATCGGCAAATACCGGCGCCGGCATCCGGGCGAAATTGACGAATTCTTCGACGATATTACCGATATCTTTGACATGGCGGATAATGGTATCGGTATATTTCACGAATGTTTCAGGCTCTGAGACTTCCTTCGAATATTTGCGCTTGAGCCGCTCTGCGGCCAGATGGATTGGGGTCAGCGGATTTTTAATCTCATGGGCGATACGCCTTGCCACATCCGCCCAGGCAGATTTGCGCTGGATGGAGACAAAATCGGTGATATCGTCAAAGGTAATCACATAGCCTTCGACATGCGGACGTTTCTCAGCGGTAATCCGCACGAGCAGAATCAACTTCTTCCCGTGCCGCATCAGGCTGACTTCGCCTTGCGAGGGGTTATCGGGCATTTTCTCCACGACTTCTAACAACGAAGCCATTTCCGGAATATAATCCAGGAAATTTTTGCCAATAAAATCTTCCGTTAATTCATCATCGCTAATCCCGAGAATCGCCTGGGCGGAGGGATTGATCAGGCTGACGGTCTTTTCATTACTGATGGCAATAATCCCGGCAGAAACACCTGTCAACACCGTTTCACTAAAATGCCGTCTTGCATCAAGCTGCCGGTTTGCATCGATCAGCCCTTCGCGCTGCTGGTTAAGCTGCTCGGTCATCCGGTTAAAAGCGCGGCCAAGAATCGCGATTTCATCATGCTTCGGGCCTTCCCTGACACGGGCAGTGAAATCCCCGGCCTTTACCCGATCAGTCGCCTGCACCATCGCATGGATCGGGTTGGCGATCATACTTGCAAAACGCAAACCGAAGCCAATCGCGGCAAGGAGCATCAACAGGGCAAAAATCGCGAAGATAATCGAGAACTTCACCTGAAACGATATAATTTGTTTCTTCAGCCGCTTATACTGGCTGCTTGCCCCTTTCGTTCGCTCGACATGCTCGATCACCTTATCATCGATAAAGCGTCCTACTATCAGATAAGTATTAAAATAGCTCTTTAGCTTAATCAGCGCCATCACCTCATCATTATTGGTCTGCAGGATCACCACATCGCCCCGGTCAGCCTTTTCTAAGTCTACCGTGGGGAATTGTTCAAATATTATCGGGAAACTGAGATTAGTCTGAGCCAGTACTTTATTGTTCGGATGAAATACTATCGCATCGCTCAAGGATCTAATACTGGCCTGGTGATTGAGCACATTATTCAACAATTCCGGATTGGCATTGAGGTCGTACGCATCCTGGTTCAAGATGGCGGCGATCTCCAGCGCATTGGTACGGATCAAGCCGTTATGCTCTTCCATATAGGCCTGGGCAACGGTGACAGATTCCTCAATGGCGGTGCTGACGCGATCGTTAAACCATGCCTCAATCCCGATATGGAAGAGCAAAGCTGAAAATATCGCAACCAGGATGGTCGGCAAGCTGGCCACCAGGCTAAACATCAGGATAATCCGCGTTTGCAGGCGTGTTCCTTCCATCCGGCTTTGTCTCGAAATCCATAAGCCAAGGAGATTGCGGGAGATGAGCACCATCATTGCGAGGAACAACGTCATATCGAGTAGAATAAGGCCCATCACAGCGTAGGGGTCGGGCCCGAACGCATCTTCCTTATTGATAATGGCGGAATAGGTGAGATAGCCTGAAAAGATAATGGAGGTGAGGAGGATAAAGAAAATCAGCCGCGCCAGCTTCATCCTCTGCGACCAGGTGGCGAGTTTCTTGAAAAACGTCGCGGGTTGCAGAGCAGTGATGGGTGTTGGAATAGTCATGATAGGGGGAGTTTAGGCTACCATCGGATCGGAGTCAACGGTTTAACTATGATAACTGAGTTATGATAATTGGCTATACGCATGAGCAGCCGCACGAACCAAATCTTGCCCTGTTCTCTGTGTTATGCTAGTCCATTTTACCTCTGTTGCACCTGCTCCTTTAAGCGCACTAATCGTATCATCGCTTCTCTTGCGGTACGCTATATCCAACACTGTATCCCCATCCTTATTCATTCTGTTAAGGAAAGAAGTAACTTCATCTTTCGGCGCATCTTTGATTTTCTCAAGGATAGCATGAAAAGCTCTAGTCGAATTAATAGACAGATCATCCATTATAATATGCAGCAACGTATTATCATTGTTTGGCGGGGTCATCGCTCTAATCGTCTGACTGCTATCCAGCCTATCAAATAATAAACTTTCGCTAATGCTCAACGAATAAGGTAGTGAAGCTGATAGCGCTGAGACCAAATGATCCGGCTCAAGTTTCTCAGACAGTTTCTTGATGCTGCATCGTACTTCGATACTCTCTCCGCTTAATTCAAGGGCATAACTTAAAGGACTAATTACCTTGCTAACAGTGGGAACTGACCTCTTCGTATAATCCTTGTAAGGAAATTCGCACTTTTTAGTAATTGCCTGGAGAATTTGGCTGCTATCCAAGCCCTTTATCAATACATCAAGCATATTCTCGCTATTCATATGCTTATCAGCCATTCTCGCATCTGCATCAGCGCCCCTATCGATATGCATATTGCCTATAGCAAAATGAAGTTTTGTGCCATTTTCATACCTATCACCATAATCATGGGTAATCAGTCGTAATTTTTCATCCGGCCTGAGCCCTTCCAGGATCTCTGCGGCACGCGTGCAATCATTGTGTTTTACCGCTAGAACTATCAAAAACTTTCTTTCATTGAAACGTTCTTCACTTGCCTCACGCTCACTTATTTTATCCTGCTCCTGCTTAAGTGCCTGCTCCCATAATTCCTTCGTCGTAGAACGTTGAAAAACTCCCATTACCGCACTATCCTTTTGGCTGAGGGCAACCCCAAACGCACTCTCTCCATTAGCGCTATTGCCGGTCATGGTCATGGCTGCATGGCATTCTTTTGGCGTAAAAAACTCAAGCATTTCTTCAACCGCACCAGCATCTTTGCCCATGGCAGCCTTATATAAATGACTCAGCCCATGCTCAAGAGCGGTTATATCATTAAAGTACTCCGCATGCACATCGATAGGGGCAGTTGATGGTGCTGATTGCAACATGGTTATTTCTCTTTAATAATTAATACTTAGCGATAATAGAATTTATTACATCTATGTCAATAAATATTTACCATACCATTAAAGAACGAACCATGTTCATTGTTACAACATCATGAGGCGGTTATAGCTGCTATAGCCGGAAAAATACGGGACGGATGCCAATCTTTGATTTTCTGTTTTGCATCCCATAAATCGACCGCATTCTGGAGATTGAGCCAGAATTGTGGCGTTGTTTCCAGCGCTTCCGATATGCGGGTGGCGAGTTCCGCTTCTATCCGCGCTCTGCCATGGATAATATTGCTCAGATGTTTCCGGCTGCAATCAATAGCGCTGGAAAAATCGACAATCGTGATTTTCCTCATTTTAAGAAAATGCTCATATAATATTTCGCCCGGTAACGTAGGCCGACGATTCGGTGCTTTTAACATAATCGATCTCCAACTAGTGATAATCCTCAAAATTGACATCAAACACATCCTGACCATTCCATTTAAAGGTAATGCAATAATTACCAGTGACATGCATGGAATAGGTGTCTTTTCTCTGGCCTTTTAGCGAATGAAAATCTTTTACCCCAATCACGTCCTTAAGATCAGTGATGGCTGCTAAATGATCGAGAATACGAAGAGCGTTTTTTTGGTAATTAACTCCGATTTTAGAAGAAAAACCATCGAGGTATAATGATTCCAGCCCCTTATGGATAATATTCTTTATCCCCATAGTTAATTCCTTACATGATTCATTATATAGTAACCTATCAGGTTACTAACTGCAACAGGAAAAATATCATCAATAAATATCCCCCCACTTGAATCGTGGGCAACATCGCTTATTTACTATACATAGGCAATCATAACCGCACAGGAAACACCATGAACTCAGAAAAATACACCGAACGTTCACGCAGTATTATCCAAGCTGCCCAAGCGCTGGCGCATCGTACCGGTCATCAGCGTTTCACGCCGGAGCATGTCCTCCTCACCCTGCTTGAAGACCAGGATGATTTGGCAAAACGGCTGATTGCTACTTGTGGCGCAGATCCACAGCAGGTATTGCTGCAAGTCCAGGGGGAGCTAGATAAGCTGCCGAAAGTGACTGGTTCGGCTGCTGGTCAGATATACCTCGCACCTGAGACTTCGCGGATGTTTGATGATGCAGAAAAATTAGCGGCGAGTAATGGCGATAGTTTCGTGACGATCGAACGCTTATTGCAGGCGCTTTCCGGGCTTAAAAATACACCGTCCCATGATATACTTAGCAAAAGCGGAGCGACTCCTGATAAGCTGAAACGCAGCATTGAAGAGATACGCCAGGGACGTAAGGCTGAAAGCGCTACCGCTGAAAGCACCTACGAATCACTGAAAAAATTTACTGTTGACCTTACCCAGCGAGCGCGTGACGGTAAACTCGATCCAGTCATTGGCCGCGATGAAGAAATCCGCCGCGTTATCCAGGTACTTTCCCGCCGCACAAAAAACAATCCAGTATTGATCGGAGCGCCGGGTGTCGGTAAAACCGCCATCATCGAAGGATTGGCACAGCGTGTCAATGTGGGCGATATACCGGACGATATGAAAGAGGCGAAAGTATTGGTGCTGGATCTCGGTGCCTTGATCGCCGGTGCAAAATTTCGTGGCGAGTTTGAGGAACGGCTGAAGAGTGTGCTGAATGAAATTGCCGCCACCACCCAGCGGATTATTCTATTCATCGATGAACTTCATACATTGGTCGGTGCAGGCGCTGCGGAAGGCTCGATGGATGCCTCCAACCTCCTCAAACCTGCCTTGGCGCGTGGAGAGCTGCATTGTATCGGCGCGACTACCCTTGATGAATATCGCAAATATATCGAGAAAGACGCTGCTCTTGCACGGCGTTTCCAGGCGGTATTTGTCTCCGAACCAACGGTCGCCGATACGATTTCCATCTTGCGGGGACTTAAGGAAAAATACGAGCTGCATCATGGAATCCGCATTTCCGATGGGGCGATTGTGGCTGCTGCCACCTTATCGAACCGCTATATCACCGATCGTTTCCTGCCGGATAAGGCCATCGACTTGATCGATGAGGCAGCCAGCCGTTTGCGTATCGAAGTCAACAGCAAGCCGGAAGAAATCGATGAACTCGACCGGCGAATTATCCAATTGAAGATTGAAAAGGCGGCGCTTGAGAAAGAAACTGATAAAGCCTCCCAGGAACGACTGGTTGACCTCAACAAGGAACTATCCAAACTTGAAGAGCAATCGTTGGATTTAACCGGCACCTGGCAATCGGAAAAGCTCAAACTGGCCGCCTCGCAGAAGCTGAAAGAACAGCTTGACGCCGCCCGTATCGAACTGGAAGCGGCGCAGCGTAAGGGTGATCTGGCGCGGGCGGGAGAACTCACCTATGGCGTGATCCCTGAGCTTACCCGTAAACTCGCCGAAGAAGAAACCAATGAAAACGGTAAGATGCTCAGCGAAGCGGTGACGGAAGATGATGTCGCCGCCATTGTTTCCCGCATCACCGGTATCCCGATTGACCGGATGCTTTCCGGTGAGCGTGAGAAACTGCTGACGATGGAAGATTCCCTGCGTGGCCATGTCATCGGCCAGGATGATGCGCTAGTTGCGGTCAGTAACGCTATCCGCCGTGCTCGGGCCGGGATTCAGGACGGCAATAGGCCGCTTGGTTCTTTTCTCTTCCTCGGGCCTACTGGCGTCGGTAAAACAGAACTGACCAAGGCACTGGCTTATTTCATTTTTAACGATAAATCGGCCTTGCTGCGGGTGGATATGTCGGAATATATGGAGAAGCATTCCGTATCACGGTTGATCGGCGCGCCTCCTGGCTATGTCGGCTATGACCAGGGTGGTGCGTTGACGGAAGCGGTACGCCGCCGTCCTTACCAGGTGATCTTGTTCGATGAAGTCGAAAAAGCGCATCCCGATGTATTTAACGTGCTGCTGCAAGTGCTCGACGAAGGCCATCTGACGGATGGGCAGGGGCGAAAAGTCGATTTTAAAAATACGCTGATTATTCTGACCTCGAACCTTGGCGCACAAATCATCGCCAGCCAACCGGAAGGGGACGATATCGAAGATATCCGCGGCAACGTGATGGATGTGGTGCGTGGCGCGTTCCGTCCGGAATTCCTCAACCGGTTGGATGAAATTATCCTCTTCCACCGCCTGTCGCGGACAAATATGCGGGCGATTGTCGATATCCAGCTGCGAGATCTGGAAAACATCCTCGCTGACCGTAAAATCAGGCTCCAACTTGATGATAAAGCGAGAGACCAACTGGCTGATGCCGGTTTTGATCCGGTTTACGGAGCACGGCCACTGAAACGGGTGATCCAGAGTGAATTGCAAAACCCGCTGGCGAATCTGATCCTTGGCGGCAAGGTAAAAGATGGCGATACGATCCATGTGACTTCTGGGGAAAAAGGATTGACGATTGCGGTCGGTTAGGCTTGCTTATACCTCAGCAATCGCTTTGGCTTCACGAGTATATGCTCCGCCTGGTTTAACAATGCACTGGCGATGAATGGCTTCACAACATAGCCTTTGGCTCCCAACTGTAAGGCAGCTTTAATCTCATCACTGTTGTTATTGACCGTAAACATAATGATCGAAGCGTCCTTATCCACCCGCAGGATACGCTTTAATACCTCGATACCATTCATGGCAGGCATATTGATATCAAGGAACATCAGATCAGGCGCATACTCGTTATAGAGATCAAGAGCTGAGCAGCCATTATCGGCGGTAATAACGGTATTATACTTATGACGCAGGATCATCCCGGCCATATGGCGTATACTCACCTCATCCTCGACCAGGGCAACTAATGCGTGTCTGCGCGCAGAACGTCTATGCAGCGCCCGGTTAAATACTTCATCATTCCAGGTAGGAATCACCGCTTCAACGATGTTACCGTTCCTGAATTGCGCACGGTATCTTTCCAACCGCAGTTTTTCATTCGCAAAGCCCATCGCCTGATCAAATTCAATGGATAAATTATAAAAGTAAAACGCACTGTCGAAATCAATATCATTTTCCGTCACATGGCTAAAAATATCGAGCATCAGACGCTTTAGACGAGGCTGCACTATTGAGTCACGCTGCCGGTAGAGAAACACCACTTCGTTATCCTGGCAGCGGAAAATAACCGCCTCCGTCTCATTGGCCGCATCTACAAAAAGTACGTCACTATTCTTGGAGTATAATTGCTCAGAAAACTCCCTGTTTGTTTTGTTGCCCACAAATACAGTCATTTTCCAGGGCTGGCGCTCGGCATACAGCCTCTCCATGTACTCTACCAGTTTTTCTTCGGCATTCGTAAAAAAGACGGTCATAACCAGCTACTCCACGCCAGTAATAGTGACATGCTGCTCAACGCAAGGGTGTTCTCACAAAGATAACACCCTTATTGGTAGCATTATATACATATAATAACAACTATTTTTATATATTATTTATGATAGGCCGATACTAAACGCATCAATTATTTATATCTGGCAAACCATTAATCTGATAGTCATCAACAAACCATTTTACTTCTTTAATCCATTTGCTATGATGCTTGTTATCCTTTAACTATCTATCGTGGTTATGGCAAAACGAATTTCCTCACCGTCTTTCTCAAAAGACTTTTCCATCATTACCACGATCCTTCTTCTATTGGGAGTGGGCTTAATCTTATGGCTCATCCTGCAAATCCAGTCCGACTATAACAGTCAATCCGACCACGTTATTCAGCAGCTCCATACCTCCGGACGCTTAATCGAGCAAACGCTGAAGGATGATTTCGATTACACCAACTGAATTACATCTCCCAGCATATGAAGGAAAAACCCTTTACCGATGCCGAGATCTACCAGTTTCTAAAAACATTCCAGATGAAACCCTATGTCAATATCTCCATTGCCTGGAACATGTTTTCCTGGGTTGACCCCCACCAGATGCTCACGGTTGACGCCACCGAAGGGATCATGAATAAACAGGTTGATATGTCAAAACGTGATTATATCCCCGCAACGATCCAGGACCCGGGCAAACTTTTCTTCGGAATGCCCAGGCAAGGGGCGGTGAGCCGCCAATGGGTGATTCCGGCAGGAATGGGCGTGGCTGATAATAATGGCCGTTATATCGGTTCGATTATCTTCGGGTTTGAAGTGCATAGCCTGGTCTATAAATTGAAGCGGATCATTCCCACCGAAAATAGCAGTTTTGCCATTTTACTGAACAATCATATCGTCGCAGAATCCCGTAATAACCATTTGATGATTGATGATGCGACCATCACCAGCCTGATGCAG